>Ga0265293_10009587_pt1 | contig 13874 bp, 12 predicted proteins | sample Munlanlewell138R_FD_192505 | JGI IMG/M metagenome (GOLD analysis project Ga0265293, IMG submission 192505) | Leachate microbial communities from a municipal landfill in Southern Ontario, Canada - Leachate well 138R | ecosystem: Engineered > Solid waste > Landfill > Unclassified | place: Canada...
CAGGCACTGCACCAGGCCCGCTTCTCGGTACTTGAATCGGGGTATTTGATACTTCTCTCCGGTGACCGCGCAGTATTGGATCCGGGCGGCCTCGGCGTAGAGATCGATACCGGTGGCGGCGGTGGTTAACTGGTCCAGGTTGGAGCCGGGGACTCGCGCGGCGATCTCCAAAAAGTAAAAGTCTTCGTCCCGGCCCAAAAACTCCGCGTGATTGACTCCGTTCTGAATACCCATCGCCTGTACCACGGCGCTGTTCATGGCGGCCAACTTTTTACAGCGCTCACTGTCTCGGGGGACCGTCGTGGCGGCGAACACGCCTCCCGTGTGCCACACATCGAAGGGCGGGTTGGCGTATTGTCCGGCCACTTCCAGTACGATCTTGCCTTCAGAAACCACCGTGTCCACGTGATAAACTTCCGCCGGAACAAACTCTTCGATCAGATGATGAGAGCGTCTATCCCCCAGTTCGTCGTAGACCCGCCAGACCTCGTCGTGATTCCAGAGCTTCCGGATCTGCACCGAACCACCGGCCGAACGAGGCTTGACCATCCAGGGAGCGCTGGTGGAGTGGAGCAGCTTTGCGATGTTTTCTCGACAGTTGAAATCGCTGAAGCGAGGCACCGCGATGCCGGCTCTTTGGGCCACGCAGCGCATGGTTAGCTTATCTCTCACCTTGCGGGTGGTGCCTTCGCAAAGACCAGGACAGGCCAGGTGCGCCCGTAGCTTGGCTGCGGTTCCTACCGCGTATTCATCGAGCGGTGCCACCAGGTCGAACTTGCGGTCCTGATTTAGATAGCTCACGGCGTTGAGCACGTCCCGGCTTCTTCGAAAGTCGTTGACGAAGAAGACTTCGTCAACCAGGTGGCGGGGCCACGGTTGATCCTGCAGTTCGGCCCTGGAAAGCAACACGATCCTACACCCTAAGTCGCGGAACGTCGACAACAGACGTTCCCCCTTGCAAAAATGCGCTACCGCGAGAACTTGAATCATCAGGCATCGGTTCGGTCAGGGGTGAAGCGTTCCTCCGAAAAGGAGAGAGCTTCGCGAATGCGTAACTGCCCTGACCATGACCATAGCTCCTTCAGAAACCCAACTAAGCTGGACCATCGAAGACAGTGAAGAACTTTATCGCATCAACGAGTGGGGGGTACCGTACTTTTCCATCAATACGGCAGGCCACGTCATCGTTTCTCCTCATGGCAACCGGGGAGGCTCTCTCGACCTCCACAAATTGGTGGAAGCCCTGCAGAAGCGCAACCTCGATCTTCCGATCATCATTCGCTTCTCCGATATCTTGGAGGATCGCCTGGACCGATTGAACGCGGCTTTTTCAAAGGCCGTTTCTCGCTACCAGTACAGCGGCACCTACCAGGGGGTTTTCCCGGTGAAATGCAACCAGCAACGCCATCTGGTGGAAAGCCTGGTAGCCTTTGGGGAACGTCACGGATTTGGGTTGGAAGCCGGCTCCAAACCGGAGTTGATGATCGCGCTGGCTCTACTGAGCCCCAACGGAGCTCCTCTGATCTGCAACGGCTACAAAGATCGAGAGTACATCGAAAAGGCGCTGCTGAGCCAAAAACTGGGGCACAAGACGGTGATCGTCCTGGAGCAGGCCGAAGAGCTCGACCTGGTGTTTTCGGTGGCTGAGGAACTGGGGATCGATCCGCGAGTGGGGGTCAGAGCCAAACTCTCCGTGCGCAGTGCCGGTCATTGGGGTGAATCGGTGGGGGACAGGGCCAAGTTCGGTCTGACGGTTCCTGAGATCATGCACGTGGTCTCGGTCTTGAAAGAGAAAGATAAGCTCCATTGCCTCAAACTCTTGCATTTTCACGTCGGTAGCCAGATTTCTTCGATCTCCGTGATCAAAGATGCCTTGCGCGAAGCCTGTCGCCTTTACGTGGAACTGGTAAGCGTAGGGGCCGACATGGGCTATATGGACGTGGGGGGCGGCCTGGCGGTGGATTACGATGGTTCCAAGTCGAACTTCTACGCCTCCAAGAACTACAGCATCCAGAACTACGCCAACGACGTGGTGGCAGCCATCAAGGACGCTTGTGAGGACGCCGAGGTGGAGATGCCGATCATCGTCAGCGAGAGCGGTCGGGCCCTGGCCAGCCATCAGTCGGTGCTGGTCTTCGACATTCTGGGGGCCAGTGACGTGCCCATGGGAGATCCTTATGAGCCCGTCGAGGAAGATCATCTGGTGCTTCACAACATGTATGAAACACTGCAGCTCTTGAGCCCCCATAACTTTCAGGAGATGTACCACGACGCCCAGCAGTTCAAGAAGGAAGCGGTCAGTCTCTTCAATTTCGGCTACTTGAGTATCGAGCAGCGAGCTCGGGCCGAACGGCTCTACTGGACCATCTGTCGTCGTATCCTGGCCGAGATGAATAATCAGGAACAAGAGACCGAAGAGAAGTTGGCCCTGGAGAGAACCCTGGCCAGCATCTACTACGCCAACCTCTCTATCTTTCGCTCCGCCCCCGATACCTGGGCTATGGATCAACTCTTTCCGGTCATGCCGATCCATCGATTGAACGAAGAGCCCACCGAGAAGGCCACTCTGGCCGATCTGACCTGTGATAGCGACGGCAAGATGGAGCGTTTTATCGGCTCCAAGAATGTGAAGAAGCTACTGGATGTGCATGCGTTGGAGCACGCCGAGGGGGGGCATCGAAAGTACAAGCCGTACCTGATGGGTATGTTCCTGGCCGGGGCCTACCAAGAGATCATGGGCAATCTGCACAACCTCTTCGGAGATACCAACGCGGTTCACATCACGCTGACCAAAAGCGGCTACAAGATCGACCACGTGGTCAGGGGAGACACGGTGGGAGAAGTCTTGAGCTACGTGCAGTACGAGCCGAAGGATCTGGTGGAGACCCTCCGGCAGCGCACCGAAACGGCCATGAAAGAGAGCGGCCTGACCATCGAGGAGTCCCAGAGGCTGCTTCAGGGTTACGAGCAGTCGCTGCGAGCTTATACCTACCTCGACCCGGTCTAGCGGGATCCTAAAATTGAAAAGTGGCGACCACCGGGAAGTGGTCGGATTCCTCGTTTTGCAGCGGCACGATCTGGATTTGTTTCAGGGTCTCGGTGGCTGCACCGTGGGCCATGATGTAGTCGGTCCTGGTGGGTAGCGGCGGATCCAGTTCGTTGCGCCAGCGGGTGACCCAGGACTGGTCGTCGCTGGGAGTAGGGGTGCTCCAACCCGCTTCTTTGAGCCTTTTGTACACCTCGAACTTGGGTGGGTGTCCGTATTTGTCGACTCCCGCTTCTTGCAACCGGGAGGCGAAGTCGGAGGGATAGGGATCGTCAGAGGAGAGCGCGTTGAGATCTCCAGCCAGGATACCGGTGCGCTCCTCACCCAGGAACCACTCCAACTCCTGAAGCCGCCCTTCTTCGGAGCCTGCGATCAGGTGGATATTGAAGATGGGAAAGGGACAGCCTTCGAGCTGGAGTTCCTGGCAGCCGTGAGCCATGATTTCCGGAGTATGAGCCTTGCCCTCCAGAAAGGGGGTCTTGGACAATGCGCTCAGATTGTAGCACTTCTTGTTGCTTCTGGGGTTGCACTGCACGATGTGGCAGTGCTTCATACCCAGGGAGCGGCTGAGCAGCTTGAGCTGGGCCAACGACCAATCCGTGCATTCTTGCAGTAGGCAGACGTCCGGGTCTATGGATTGAATGACCTGGATGACCTTCTGCAATCGATCGGCCGGATGAAAGGCCCCGTTCAAGACATTGAAAGAGAGTAGCTTCATTCGGAGTCCCATCCGTTCGGGTGAAGTAAGTGCAGCTTGCCGGCCTTCTCCTGGGCATAAAAGACACCCTTTGCCCCCTCCCGGGGCCTGGGCCTCTGCCCACCGTCACCCACCCAGCCGTCGGGTCTGTCCTCGGCGATCCAACACTGCACCATCACTGTGCTACCGGGTTGAAGACCCCCTTTGGTGCACTCCGAGACTCTGATGGTCAGGATCATTTCCAGGTCACTGAAACCCCATCTGATACGCTTTTTCTGGGATTTAACAGACACGATCTCCCCTCTGACGATCAGGTTCGAACTAGCCTGGCGTTCGGCATCGTCCAGTGGGGGCAGCGCGGCCCACGCGGGGAGCGCGGTCAGGAGCATAAAACCAAAAAGTAGAAGTAGTCGTCTCATTGCGACTATCTTTAGAACTAAAAGAGAGACATCCTTCAGGCCGTGATAGACAACGAGCAACCGGGGGGTAGCAGGACTTCAACTTCGGGTTGGGCGGGCTGGCTCTGGCAACCGGACTTGGGGCTGAACCAGCAACACTGCTTACCGGTGGCGGCCAGGACCTCCATGGAGGGGAGTTGCCTACCCTTGAACCCCAGGTAGTTGCAGCCCATGGGAAATTTCTTGTCCCAGCTTACGTAAAAGTGGCGGCAATCGTGACATTTGGGTGCTTTCTTCTGTGCCATAATCTCATACTAGAGCAAGAGGCTTAACGAATTCTTAAAAAAGAATGAACATCGCGTCCAGGAGCAGTTTGAGCCTCCCTCGAATTCCTGAGAGATGTTCCGGCGCTTTTTTAGAAGTTCCAAAGCCCTTCCCGCCGAGTTGGCGCGCGTGGTGGATCATCTTTTGCACAAAGAGCCTGAACAGAGGGCACGATACTCGCCCCCCGTTAAGAAGAGTAACCCAGACCCCGCAGCGCCACCTTGATCTCATCCAGGGCGCTGGGATCTTCGATGGTGGAGGGGACCTTGAAGTCCTCCCCGTCGGCCAATTTGCGAAGGGACGAGCGAAGGATCTTTCCAGAGCGCGTTTTGGGAAGACGGTCCACGATAGCAACTTGTTTAAAATTGGCCACCGGGCCCACCTTTGCACGTACCAGAGCCACCACTTCGTCGATGACTTGCGGATGCGGGGTTTGGGTCCCCGACTTCAAGACCAGCAACCCCACCGGGAGTTGGGTCCGCAAAGGATCCTTTACCCCGAAGACGGCGCACTCGGCCACGTCGGGGTGCGACGCCACGGCCTCTTCGATGGAGCCGGTGGAGAGGTTGTGGCCCGAGACGATGATCACGTCGTCGATGCGGCCCATGATAAAGACGTAGCCGTCCTCGTCGATGTAACCTCCGTCCCCGGTGAAGTAGTAGCCGGGAAAACGCTCGAAGTAAGACTCTTGAAAGCGGGCTTCGTCCTCCCACAGGGTATAGAAACAGCCGGGGGGCAGGGGCAGCTTGAGCGCCACCGCCCCGTCCTTTTCGGGGGCCAGGGGTTGCCCTTCGTCGTCCAGGATCTCGATGCGATAACCGGGCACCGGTCTGGTTGGAGAGCCGGGCTTGACCGGCATGAGTTCGATGCCCACCGGGTTTGCAGCCACCGGCCAGCCGGTCTCGGTTTGCCACCAGTGGTCGATGACCGGACACTCCAGCAGGTTACGGGCCCAGTGGTAGGTGTCCGGGTCGAGGCGCTCACCGGCCAAGAATAGGGTCCGCAGGCAAGAGATATCATACTTCTTCAGATAGTCGCCTGCCGGGTCTTCCTGCTTGATGGCGCGAATGGCGGTGGGTGCGGTGAAGAGAGCCGACACTTTGTGCTCGGCGATCAGCCGCCAGAAGTTTCCAGGGTCCGGGGTGCGCACCGGCTTACCCTCGTGAACCACCGTGGTGCAGCCGTGCAGGAGGGGGCCATAAGCGATGTAGGAGTGTCCTACCGCCCAGCCGATATCGGAAGCTGCCCAGAAGACCTCGCCGGGCTCCATTCCGTAGACGTGTTTCATACTCCACTGCAGAGCAACCGCGTGGCCTCCGTTGTCCCGCACCACTCCCTTCGGTTTGCCGGTGGTGCCCGAGGTATAAAGGATATAGAGGGGATCGCTGGCAGCCACCTCTACGCATTCGGCGGGCTCGGCTCGGCTGAGCGCCTCCTGCCACTCCACGTCTCGACCCTCCTGAAGCTCGCAGGGGTGTTGGGGGCGCTGCAGCACGATGCAGTGGTCCGGCTTGTGGGAGGCCAGTTCGATGGCTTTGTCCAGTAGAGGCTTGTAGTCCACGATGCGTTGTATTTCGATACCACAGGAGGCGGTGACCACCACCTTGGGCCGGGCGTCGTCCAATCGCACGGCGAGCTCCTGCGAGGCAAACCCACCGAAAACTACGGAGTGGACTGCCCCCAGTCGTGCACAGGCGTACATGGAGATGAGGGCTTCGCAGGTCATGGGCATATAGATCAAGACTCGATCACCCTTCTCCACTCCGTGGGCCCGCAGGGCGCCGGCAAAGAGCGCAACTCGATCACGCAACTCTCGGAAGGTGAGCGTTTGTTTTTGACCGGTCACCGGGCTGTCGTAGATGAGCGCGGCCTGTTCGGCCAGGCCCTTTTCCAGGTGCCGGTCGATGCAGTTGTAGCAAGTGTTCAAAGTGCCGTCGACGAACCAGCGCCCGTCTTGAAAGGCTCTGGTAAAAGGGCGGATCCAACTGACCTGGGCGGCTGCTTCGGTCCAGAAGCGCTCGGGGTCGGTTATCGATGACTGGTAGACCTCTTGATAGCTCATCGGTAGCGATTCGAAAGCGAATAGGGCAGGCCTTCTAGCAAGATCGTCGTCTGTTCATAAGATGTTAAACAGATTTCCCTTAAGGCTGTTGTAGGATGCGTTCACCTCGCTCACTATTTACCTTTCGAGGAGACTCACCATGCAGATTTTGACTCACTCTTCCAATTGGATCCGCCGCCAGACCGCATCACCCCAGGACTTTCGTCCGCAGCCATCGGGCCCGGTCGAAGGGCTTGATTCCGGTCTGACCATAGGCCGGGCTACCAGGATCGGTACGGCCGTGGGAGCGGGAGTGGGTGCGGTAGCAGGAGGCACCTGGGCAGGTCAGAGTGTGTCCAACAGCTTCGAGTACTTCGACTACGTGACCAGTGAGATTCCCCTGGCGTCCAGCGGACCCTCGGCTTCTGCGGTGTTGGGCGCCCATTTGGATCAGTTTCAGAGCGTGGTGGGTCAAAACTCCAGCGACTCCGCTTCGGCCGAGCAGACACTTCAGTACCTCTCTTACTTGAAACACCAGAACCCCAAAGTGCCGAGCACCGACCTGGAAGGCATTTATCGCTCCCTGGAGGGCCAGTTCGGAGACGACTCCCAGGTTCGCCAGGCCCTCAACATGATCGCCGCCCACTCCCGAAAGTACGGTACCACTCCCAACCAGGCCCATGCTGAATTCAGCAACTACTTCGGTTACCAAAACTCTTTCCAAGAGGGCACCAGGACCTTCGCGGAAGATCAGAAGTTGGCCCCCGGGGAGCTCAATGAAGTCATGCTCGAATACGTCAAACGCCATAGCAGCCCCATCGGGCACTTGGGCATGACTAAAGGAGTGGTGCTAGGGGTGGCTTCGGGATTGGCCGTGGGGGCGGTCGTGGGGGCGGTAGCCGGGGTCGCGGTGGGGGTCGGAGTTCATCTTTACAATAGGCTCACCGCTACTTGAGTTTCCAGAGAGCGCGACGCTTTTTGACAAACTCATCCAGATTTAAGCTGGGCGAGAGGTAGTCTCCGGATGCCCAATCGCAGTTGTGCAGGGCCAGGAAGTGGGCTTGGGAGCTATCGCGGACGCCGCTCACGTGCAGCCTGATTCCAAGTCGCCTGGCGGTATCTAGATAGGCTTGAACGACCTCCCGGCGAGCTTGCTGGGCAGGCACACTTTCCAGCAATTCAGGCCCAAGATGCAGACCCGCCACGCCGCAGCGGCGCAGGCTGCCAAGGAGGATCGGAGTCGATTCACCGATCCCCAGCGAGCTCCTGAGGCCCCATCGCCCCATTTCTTGAAAGAGGCGGGTGAGTGGTACCTGATGCTCGTTCAACGCCTCCCCGGGAAGCTCCAACACCAGGGAGTCCGGTTTGATCCGGGCCCTCCCCACGCACTCCATCACGGTTTTCTCAAAGTCGTGCAGATGAAGAACGGATTGGGGCAAGCGCAAGACTACGGAAATACTGCCCTTCATTTTTCTCGCGAGTTCGCAGCCTGCTTCGATGACCTGATTGGCAAAGATAGGGATTAATCCACATTCTTCGAGCAGTCCCACAAAATCATCCTGGCGAAGACGTCCGTGGCTAGGATGGTCCCACTCCGGCTCCACAACGGCGGCTCCCAGATGGCCTTTTTCTACATCGACCACCGGTCGGAAGCTGTAAAGCAACTCCTTGGATTCCAGGGCAGCCCTGATCTCCAGCGCTTGGCGAGCCCGCTCCTCTTTGGACTGGTAGACCGAGTCGCTGTAGATCACATAACGGTTCTTGCCGCGCTGTTTGGCTTCCCTCAGGGCAGAGTAGGCGTTTTCCAGCATTTCACGGGCAGTGTCGGCGTCGTCGGGACAAGCAGAGATTCCCATGGAGACGGTGACCGGATAGGGCTGATTGTTCAAGCGGATGGGGTTGGAGAGTAACTGGAGGAGGAAGTCGGCTATCTGACGCGCTTGCACCAGGGGCGACTCCCCAAGCTTTCCTTTGTCGAGACTGACGACCACTGCAAACTCATCTTCTGCTCGCCGGCAAAGGAGTGTACCGGGGGGAGTGTTGTCCACCAGGCGGCTGGCAAACTCCTCAAGAACTTCGTCTCCCTCGGTCCAGCTTGAAAAATCGTTGATGGTGCCGAAATTGTCGATGTCGATGACGAAAAGGATGGAGATCTTTCCGCTCTCGAAAGTGCTTTCAACCGCCTTTTTGAGGTCCATTTGCAAGCGGTTGGCGTTGCCCAAATGAGTGACCGGATCCACGAAGGCCAGCCACGCGTGGTCTCTTTCCTCCACCAGGCGCTGCTGGTCAAAAGGCAAGGGCAGGACCGCCTGGGAAAGTTTTTGCTCGGCCTCCTCGGCGCGGGCCATTTCAGAGACGACATCGATCTGTGATAGCATGAACTGGCCTTTCCAGTGGGCCACATCCTTGCGAAGGTTTTCCAATAAAGACCTGGCCCGGTTTAAGAAACCAGAGACCTCTTCGTGCCGGCTCTGAGCATGAAGCCCTTTCTCCGCTGCCTCGAGAAGGTCAGAGATTTTTGCGAAATCGTCGTTAGATGTCCCTGTTGTCACGAGTGGCGCTCCTCCTCCGAGGGAGTTCCACGCAGAGCCACGAATTGCTTCTCGTGGCTCACTTTTGTTATGAAGCGAAAGACCCGAGGGGTGACCTGATCACCGGTACCGCGGTAGGGCCAGGTCATCTCGAAGTGGTTCGGGAATTGAAGAACGTCGGCTATGACGTGGTGAGAGTGTGGCAGAAGCCTCCCGGTGTTCCAGGATTCAGAATCTGGAGCCTGGCAGGCAGAGTTCCTCTCAACGAGCTGGCTCTACTCACTCGGGAATTGGCCATGTTTTTTTCTTCCGGGGTGGGCCTGGTAAAAGGCTTGGAAGCCCTGAAAGGTCAGGGTTTTTCGAAGCAAACGAGTCAGGCTGCCGCCGATGTGACTCAGGGCCTGACTTCAGGGATGAGTTTGTCGCAGTCCATGGCAATGAGACCGGACGTCTTTCGGGCGATGTATGTGCGAATGATTCATGCCGGTGAGGTTTCCGGCGCTCTGGACCGGGTCCTCGATCAGCTCTCCAGCTATCTGGAGCGCGAACTGACGCTGGTGCGTCGCGTACAGGCTGCCCTGGCCTATCCGGCTATTATTTTCCTGGTCTGCGTAGCTCTCACCACGTTTATGGTGTTTTTCTTGTTTCCCACTTTTGTAGGGTTTTTCGACGGTTTAGATATCCGCTTACCGGCCATCACCAAGAGTTTACTGGCGGTTACCAGCGTCTCCCGTGAACCGGTCTTCATTTTACTTCTGGTGTTATTTCCGTTTGTCATCAGTCGTGGATTTAACCACTTGAGGCAATCGCAATCGTACGTGACCTGGATTTCCAATCTTTTGATCAGCATGCCCCTTTTGGGACCGCTGAACCGCGCCCTGGTCATGGCGAGATTCTCCTCGACCCTGTCGCTTCTCATGAAGGCTGGGGTGCTCCAGTTCACGGCGCTATCGATCACCGCCGGGGCGGTGGGTAACCAGGCGGCGCAGGAGGCCATCGAACGCTGCGCCGAGCGCATCAAGGAGGACGGGGACTCTCTCTCGGAGGCCATGGCCAAAGAAGAGCTTTTTCCTCGTATGCTGACTTCACTGGTGTTCGTGGGGGAGGAGGTAGGAGATCTTCCCAGGGTTCTGGATCTGGCTTCGGACGGTTTTGAACTGGATGTCGACACCACCATTTCCCGGGTTACCGTGATGCTGGAGCCTCTCATGCTCTCGATCATGGGACTGGTCGTGGGTTACGTCTTGCTGGCCGTTTTCTTACCGGTCTACGCTATGCTGGAGGGTCTCTAAGGTCCTGTGGACCTCTTACTGCCGAAAGTTCATCCGGCTTTGTAGAGTCACGGAGTTGCTTTTACTTCCATCTTCCTCTTCTTGCGTTCCTTCCACCTTGAAGCTAATGATAGCTCCGCTTCCGTCTTGGACCTTCAGTTCTGACAGGTTTTGGGCCATGGTCGCACCTTTTGAGGTGAGCATGCTCTTCAGGGTGGGTAGGTCCGGAGTCTCCGGGAGGCTGGAGGTAGGGGGATCGATGGCCACTTCGTTGCGGTACATGACACCATCTTCCACGTAAAAGATGACGTATTTGTGCCACAGCAATTTGTTACCGGATTCCAGGGTGAAGCGCCCGTCGGGGGGTCGGGCAGAGGCGAAGGCAAAACCGTCGAGATCGTAGATAAAGGATGACTGAGCACCCGTACCCAGTTCGTAGCTGATCCGAGAAGCCGCTCTCAAGGCTTGCTGATAGGTTTCGACGGAGTCGGACATTTTGGCGTTCCACTTAATGGCAAAGACGACCAGGGCGTAACAGGCTATCAGCACCAGGCCGAGGATACCCGTGGAGATCAAGACCTCGGGTATAGTGAAGCCTTTATTCCGGGCCAAGTCCTTAGCTTGTGGGGGTGGTGCTTCCAACATACGTTTCCATTTTCAACTGCCGGTTAAATTTGTCGGGTGCAAGGTAGTCCACGGTCACGGTCACACTCTTGAGCCCGGCCCGGATCTCTTTGACTGTGACAGTGGTGGTGAAGGTGATTTCGTGAGTGGCTCCGTTGTTTCGGACTTCTAACTCGTAAGAGTTGCCAAAGTCGGTGAGAGCGTCAAAACCTCGACCCCTGGCGAACTCCAACTCTTGTTCGGCTAGATAAGTGGCCATGAGGTGCCCCTGGGACTGGCGAGCCGCTCGGGCCGAGGCAGGGTACAGTCCAACCAGTACCATCACCGAAGTGATAAATAAGGTGGCGGCGATCAAGGTCTCGATCACGGTCAGACCGGAGGGGCGCTTCACAACCTCTCCCAACTCACCACTCCAAACGAGGCAGAGCCTGCTGGGATTCCACCCGTTCCTCCGAAACCATCAGCCCACGGCTCAAATCCCGGGATGTCGGCCAGGACTGTTGAGTCCAGCTCTATTCTGGTACTACCGCTGGTGGTGAAGTTGCCCGTCACAGAATCGTAGGCGATGACCAGGCCTTCGAGCCTGAAGCTTCCGCTCACGTCCACTCCGTCGTGGGCGTAGACCAGTCCGGTGATCCGGCTGCTCCCGGACAATGAGATCGAAGCGTCGTTTGAGGGCGTGTTGGGAAAGCCGTTGTAGCTACCACGGATGGCCACCAGGTTGACCTGGGCGATCCGGCTGGAGCCGGAAAAGTTCATCGGGTAGCCGCCGCCCACGACAACGGTACCCGGTCCGGTGATGGTGCTGCTTCCTGAGAAATCGAGGCCATAGGGGAAGTAGTGGACCTGCCCCCCTAGATTGAGGTCGTCGGGGGAGGCCGGACCCTGCGTAGTCAGGGGGTCTCCGTCGTCGTCGTAGATGATGGCGCCGGCTAGCAATACGGTCGGATCAGGGTTGGGGAGAACCGAACCCTTCTCTCCGGACAGTAGGGAGTTGGTGGTGCGGTAGTCGTTGATGAACGGCTCGGTGGAAACTGAAGTGTCACTCCCGTTGATCTCGTACGCACCGCGAATGTTGCCGGACACCCCGTTGCGCGCCAACACGTCTTGAGTGTCGTCGATCCGGGTCGAGCCGCTCACCGAAATCGCCTTGCTGGAGAGGAGTTGTCCGCTCGAGTCGAGCGGTTCGATGCGGGTGGAGCCACTGAGATCGATATCTCCGTTGGCCTTGATGGTTCCGGCGATCCTCTTGGAGCCGCTCATGTCGACCAGTCCGCCCACTCCCACGGCGATCCCGAGAGCTGAAGCGGATCCACGGGTGACCAAAACTCCGACCTGGCGGCGGATCGTGCCCATCTCGCCCTGGGCCAGTATATAGGCGCAGCCTTCCGGAACTTCAGCCCCGTTAGAGGCAAATTGTGTACCGCCGCCTGCGGTTGTGTTGTTCAGGATGGTGGCTGAGTAAGTGGCCCCGATATCCATCTCGACTTCGGCCACCGGGCCTTCGAAGGTGGGATCACTCACCAGTTGTTCCATGGCGTCCACGGCAGCGGCCTCGGCGGCCAGCACAGCTTGTTTCTTAGACTCCTCCACCCGGGCTTGCCGGAGGGTACCGAGGCCCTGCTGGGCAACCGCACTCACGGCCACCAGTAAAAGAGCCAGAACCATCAACACGAAGGGTAGCGCTAACCCCTCCTTATCACTTCGCCTCCACAGAATACCACTATGATAAACCAGATTCTTAACTCCCGCTACATTTCCGAGGACAATTCGGTCAGAGCTACTCTGGCCGCGGCATGGAGAGCTTCCGGACCAGGTGTTGCCAGGACTTCTTCCAGAAGCTTGCGAGCTTCCCTGGGATACCCTAAGTGACCCAGGATCACCCCCAGGCGCAACCGGAAAGTGGTGTTGTCAGGGTCAATGCCCAGGGCGTTGTCAAAGAAGGTGGCGGCTTGTTTCAAGAGCCCTTCGGATAGAGTCATGTAGCCCAGAAAACCCCAGGCTATGGAGTGGTGGGGATTGAGTTCGACGGCCTGGACGAAGTACTGAAAGGCCTCCTGCTGCCGTTCCATTTGAAGGGACACGACTCCGAGCTGGTAGGCCAACTCCCAGCTCCCCGGAGCCAGTTGAAGCGCGTCCTGGAAGACTGCCGAGGCTTCCTGGAGTCGCTCCAGTTTTATCAGGGACTGCCCGATCTGAAACAGCAGATAAGGCTTGTAGGGCGAATCGTCGAGACCCGCATTGAGCTCCAGCAAAGCCGCTTCGTGGTCATCTCGAGCCTGAGCCATGAAGGCTCGATCCAGCGGATCCAACTCGCTCAGCAAAGAGTGGACCGCAGACCTCTCTACCTCAGTTTCCAAGCGTTGCTGGCGGATCGGATGCGGTTTGCGGACCGGCCAATGGAGGCGAGAAGTATCGCGCAACTGAGGGGCCATGGGCACTGCTACAAAGTGAGTTCGACTGACAATCTGTGTCTTGCCTTGAAAGACGCAGGCAGGAGGGAGGGCAGTGCCGTCGACCTGGAAGTGGCCAAAAACTCGGCAGGAGAACGGCCGGGATTGATAGATGCCGCAAGACCGAGTTGTTTCATCGTACATCGGACAGAGCGGCCAGCGCAGCTCTCCATCGGGCCGCCTCTCCCGGGCCAGAAAAGCTCGGAAGTTGTCTGTAGGAGCAGTGCCATATCGCTCCGCGATGAAATCGAGTTCAAGTTCAGTGACGCGGTGCTGATCGACTCCGGTCGCGGTGCAGCACTCTCGGCAATCGCCGCAAGGGTTTCCTTCAAGCCGAGGCAAGCTCTCCTCAAGTTGTCGATAGATCTCGGCGAGTTCGGGTAGCAAGCTCATGGTTGGTTCTTATTCGTCCGGCTGCGATTTCTCCCCGCTCGCTTTACGAAGTGAAATCCACCCAGTGCTCGAAGGCTCAGCTTATGTTTTCGGAAG
>Ga0265293_10009588_pt1 | contig 13873 bp, 13 predicted proteins | sample Munlanlewell138R_FD_192505 | JGI IMG/M metagenome (GOLD analysis project Ga0265293, IMG submission 192505) | Leachate microbial communities from a municipal landfill in Southern Ontario, Canada - Leachate well 138R | ecosystem: Engineered > Solid waste > Landfill > Unclassified | place: Canada...
AAAGCTGCTATCGGCCGATCTCCTGGCCCATGTCTCGCCGCTCGGCTGGGAGCACATCAATCTCACCGGCGAATACCGATGGCCGAAACCTTAGCGTAGGATTCCGCCCCCTCCCGCAAACGACCCCTTGCAGGATCGGCCAGAGTTGGATGCCGTACCCAGCTCACGAATCTGCCTCGCCCGCGCTCCCTGCCGTTTACCCGGAAGATGGCGCGCCTATCAGATCGGCAAAGAGTTCCTTGTCACCGGGGCGCGTCAGGAAGCCGGGCAGCTCACGGCGCAGCCAGTCAGGCAGGGCGTGCGAGATGTCATCCTTGCCGTTTTCGAGGCGATGCAGAATGAGCGCGCCGAGCAGCACTTTGCGGCGCGTGTCGTTGGCGCGTTCCTGTTTCGAAAGCCGGGCCTTGAGCGTGGCGCGCTGCGCATCCAGTTCGGCCAAGCGTTGTTCGATCGTTTTGCGCGCCATCCTCAAATCTCCTTTTCCGGTTGTTCGCCTAGGCTATCATTCCCGGCCGTCTTTTCCAGCGTTTGCCCGTTGTGCTTGAGTTTTCGGCGACTTTGCAGCACAATCCAAACCTCATTTCATTGCATCGACCTTGCCGGAAGCGCCACACCGCTCTGCGAAAGAGCGAAGCGATTGAGTTGAGAAGGGCGCACTTACGAGTTACTGTGTAACTCAGTGCGCCGCCAGCTTGGCGGCTGGTGGAGAAAGGCGGAAACGGGATCGAGGCAACGGGTTGGCGATCTATCATTTGTGCATGAAGCCAGTTTCGCGGGCGAGCGGCCGTAGCGCCGTCGCCTCAATGGCTTATCGTGCCGGAGAGAAGCTGACCAATAAGCGCGACGGCATCACGCACGATTACACGGCCAAGCAGGGCGTTGAACATGCCGAGATCGTCCTGCCGGAAGGTGTCAACGCCGATTGGGCGCGGGATCGGTCGGACTTGTGGAACGCCGCCGAGTTTGCCGAGAAGCGGAAGGACGCCCGTGTTGCGCGGGAGTTCGAGATTGCTTTGCCGCATGAGCTTTCGGCCGAGCAGCGGCTAGAGGCGGCGCGGGAGATGGCGCAGGAGCTGGCCGACCGCTACGGCGCGGCCGTGGACTTCGCCATTCACGCGCCGCATGAGGCCAGCGACGTTCGCAATCACCATGCCCATGTGATGATGACCACGCGGCAGGTGACGGAGGACGGGCTAGGCGACAAAACCTATCTTGAGCGCGAAAACAAATGGCTGTTGGCGCACGATCTGCCGACGACCGATATGCAGCTCCGCGACCTTCGCCAGAGGTGGGAGGGGATCGCCAACGAGCGCCTTGCAATGGCCGGGCTGGATATTTGGATCGACCATCGTTCGCACATGGAGCGCGGGCTAGAGATCGCGCCGACCGCGCATATGGGTGTCCATGCCACGCAGATGGACAGGCGGGGCCTGGCCGTATCAAGAACGAGGTTGGATGCGGAGGCCGCCCAGCGCAATGCCGAGCTGATCCGGGAGAAGCCCGAGCAGGTTCTAACCCTCATCACCGGCGAAAAGAGCGTGTTCGATCGTCACGATGTTGCGCGGGCGCTGCATCGCTACATCAACGACGACCCGCAGGAGTTTAGACACGCCTTTGCGAAGGTGATGGCGTCGCCGGCGCTGGTCGAGCTTCAGCCCGAGCGCACCCACGTAGTGGGGGACCCGGCAGCAACGGGCGAGCCAAGGGGGTGGGTTGAGCTTGCCCGCTATTCGACGCGGGAAATGGTCGAGATCGAATCCGGCATGGTGGTGTCGGCCGAGCGGATGCACCAGGCGCGCAATCATGGTGTCGATCGCCGGCATGTCGAGCGGGCGATAGAGTGCCAGGACGCCGCTATTCAGCGGAGCGCCGGCGGAGCGTCCGCTCGGCTGTCCGATGAGCAGCGCCGGGCGATCGAGCATATCACCGGGCCGGAGCGGATCGCGGCCGTTGTCGGCTATGCCGGCGCTGGCAAATCCACCATGCTCGCGGCCGCGCGTGAGGCATGGGAGGCCGAGGGCTACACCGTCCACGGCGCGGCCTTGTCGGGGAAGGCGGCCGAGGGCCTGGAGGAAAGTTCCGGCATCCAGAGCCGGACGCTGGCGTCATGGTCCCGCAGTTGGGACAACCCACATAGTGGGAACCGCTATGCACTCGGCCGCGGCGACGTGTTCGTGATCGACGAGGCGGGCATGGTCGGGAGCCGCCAGCTCGCCCGCTTCGTTGGCGAGGCCGAGGCGCGCGGGGCGAAGATCGTTTTGATAGGCGACCATGAGCAGTTGCAGGCGATCGGGGCCGGCGCACCGTTCCGGGCGATCACGGAGGAAATCGGCCATGCCGAGCTTTCCGAAATCCGCCGGCAGCGCGTGAACTGGCAGCGGGAGGCGTCGGTTGCCTTCGCCACGCACCGGACGGCCGAGGGGTTGGCGGCCTACCGGGATCATGGCAATATCAGCTTTGCCGAGACGGGCGAGGCCGCGCGCGGTCAGATCGTGCGCGATTATCTTGCCGATCGCGATGAGCGCCCGGACGGCACCCGTGTAGCGATGGCGCATCGGCGGGCCGATGTTCGGGCGATCAATGACGCGATCCGGGCCGAGCTACAGGACCGCAGCCGCGGGCTGTCCGAGGGCGAGCAGGCGCGTGGCGCTCTTGGAGAGGGGCTGACCTTCAAGACGAATGACGGGAGCCGAGAGTTCGCGCCGGGCGATCGCATCGTGTTCCTTGAGAACAACCGCGACCTTGGCGTTAAAAACGGGATGCTTGGCACCGTCGAGCATGTCGAGGCCGGCCGACCGGGTGCCGGCCCCATGATCGTCGTGCAGCTCGACGGCCGGGGCGGCGATAGCGTCAGCGTCCCGATGGGCGACTATCAGGCGATCGACCATGGCTATGCGACGACGATTCACAAGAACCAGGGCGCGACGGTCGATCGGAGTTTCGTGCTGGCGTCGGGGACGATGGACCGGCACCTAACCTATGTCGCCATGACCCGGCATCGCGACGGGGCGCAGCTCTACGCCGCACAGGACGAGTTCACCAATGCCGGCCGGCTGGTCGAGCATGGGGCCGCGTCCTTCGAGCATGACCCGCAGAAGTCCGGCAGCTATTTCGTGACGCTGGAAAACGACAAGGGCGAGCGCCGCACCCTATGGGGCGTCGATCTTGAGCGGGCCATGAAGGAGGCCGCGCCTGAGATCGGGGAGAAGATCGGCCTACAGCATGAGGGTTCCACCCCCGTCACCTTGCCGGATGGGACGCCGACGCACCGGAACGCATGGAAGGTTCAGGACGCCGGCGAGCTGGCCTATAGCCAGCTTGAAAATCGGCTGTCGCGGTCGGGCGTGAAGGAAACGACGCTCGACTATACAAGCGACTTTGCCGAGTGGCGCGGGATCGCGGAGGCGATCGGTGTCCGCAGCGAGATCGAGATTCCGGCCGCGCGCGCGGCCGGGCTACGTGTAGAGCGGGAGTCGACGGCCGTGGACCCACATAGTGGGGATGCGCTTGATCGCAGATCCTCGCAAAAAGTCGGCGCAGATCTCGGGCAGGATCTTCGTGCAGACCCACGCGAGGATCTTGCCGACGATCGACAGCAGCGCCGCAGCCGGTTCGAGGGCCTGAAATTGTCGCGGGGCGCGTCAGCCGAGCGGCCGGCCGCGTCGGATCGCGACGAGCTGGCCAAGGACCGCCCGCAGGCGGCCGAGAAGCAGCGACGCAGTATGTTCGACGGGTTGCGGCTCAATGCCGGCCGTGGGGCTTCCCAGGAGCCGGGACAACGGCCGAAAAGAGAAAGGAGCTTACGGCCGGCGCCGACGCAGGCCCGGCTTGCGGAACGCTTGCGGCCGCAGTCGCCGCTTGAGCAGGCCGTTGACCGCTACGCCCGTGCCTATGAATCTGCCCACTGGCAACGGCGCGACGGGCTTCCGGTCCTCGATGCGCAGCGCCGGGATTTGAGCGAGGCCGGCCAGCAGCTCGACCAGGCGCGGCTAGGTGCGCACGATCTGATGCGTTCGGCGCTGCAATACGACCCGGACATGCGGCGCAGCCTGACCGAGCTTTCTGGCCGGGAGCGCGTCGGCCAGGTCATCGGGCGGCTGGACCATGAGCGTGTCCTGCAGGCCAACCCGAATGTGAGGGCCGACCGCTTCGTTGAACGCTGGCAGGAGTTGGAGGGGCAGCGCCAGCAGCTTCGCGGCTGGCAGCATGACCAGGCGCGCGGCAAGGTCGAAGGCCAGATGCAGGGCATGGCCCAAAGCCTTGAGCGCGACCCGCAGGTTGACGCCATCTTGCGCAATCGCCGCCAGGAAATTGGGATTGGCCAGAACATACGCCAGAGCGAGGGTATATCCCACGAGCTGCAACAGAGCCTCACGCGCGGCCGCAGCATCGGGCTTGAACGGTAGGAGACGCCATGACGGACGACGACAGGGAAGGATTCGAGCCGGGGGCCTCGCCCGAGGACGCCGGCGACCCGGCCGCCGCGTTCGAGGCGCTGCGGCGCACGATCGAGAAGCAGGGTGGCCAGATCGGCGCGGAAATGACGATCATCCGGCGCGGCGTGGAAGCGGCGTTCGATCAGTTCGAGAAATACCGCCAGCCGCCCGATTACGGCCCCGACCTTGGCAAGATCATCCAGTTCCTCGCCGTAGTCGAGGAACGGCTAGAGGCCGTCGAGCAATCGCCCATCCTGCGCAACGGTGCGGAGCATTACGCCCGCGCACTCGAACGCAGCGGCGAGAGCTTGGTGAGGACGGCCGCGCAGCAGCTCGAGGGGAAGGGGCGCGACCTCGAGCGCGAGGCGAACAACCTGGCCGCCTATACGAAAAGCGCTTACGATCGGAAAAGCCAAGATTTGCGCATGTGGATCGCCGGCCTTGCCGGCTTGGCCGTAGGCGTGTTCCTGATCCTGCTTTTGCCGCGCATCCTGCCCTTTGCAGCCGACACCCATGTTGCCAGCTTGGTCATTGGGCTGGATCGTGTCAGAGCCGGCGAGGCTATGATTACGGCGGCCGATCCCGCCAAGGCCCGCAATATTGCGTGGTCGAGCCAATTCTATGAAACCAACGCCGGTGGGATAGAGGCTTGCTTCGAGGCGGCGCGACAGACCGGGAAGGAGCAGAAATGCACCATCACCGTGCCAGCGCCGGAATGATCGGCGTTTTCATCCGGCGCTTCGCATGCCCGCATCGCTCGGCGCGGCTGTATTCCTATTGTTGCCGGTTCAGATCAGCGCCGCTTGCGGATCGAGCGGCTTGCCCTTGAAGGGCGCGACGTTGATCTCCCCTTCCCGCTTGCGGGCCTGGGCAATGTCATAGCTGTTCTGCATCCGCATGAGCGTATCCATCGACACGCCGAAAGCCTTTTCGAACCGGAGCGCCATTTCCGGCGAAAGATGCGCGCGCTCGTTCAGGACGGCCGACAATGCCGCCCTCGTAACACCGAGAACTTGCGCGGCGCTCGTGACCGAAAGGCCAAGCGGCTCGATGATCTCACTTCTAACAAAGCCGCCGGGGTGGGCGGGGTTTTTCATACGGATGCCCTGCATCGCACTCATAGCCACCTCCTAGTGGTAATCTTCATAGTCGAGGTCGATGATCTCGATTTCGGTTTGGTCGATTCGGAAAGTGATCCGCCAGTTCTTGGTGACGAACAGGCTCCAGGTGCCTTTTCGATCGCCGGTGAGCTGATGGGCCTTCCAGCTCGGGACCGTGCGCAGCTCGTCTTCCCGCTCCATATCTTGCAAGAAGGTGACGATGCGACGGACTTTCGACACTACGGCTGCCTGCAAGCCGGTGGCGTCATCATCTACGATGAATCGGCGCAACCCCTTATGGACCACGTTTCGGATTCTCATGTGCCGTTGTTATCAGGCTAGACGTATAGTGTCAAGTGACGCAATACAGTTGTGCTATCTCATAGCCTTGTCGCGCAAATCCTAAGTTAAGCAGCACTTTGGCGGAAAGTCGGAATCTGTTGTGTTTCAGTGGCTTAGATGAAAGTAAGCATCCGAGTGCGGCCGCACTCGGATGCTTACGGTCAAACCGGTGGTTCGTCAACATCACCAAACTGGATCCAGAGAAGAATCCTGTTCTGACTGAAGCTGTGCGTCTCTCTTTTACATGCGAAAGGTGATACGACTGCGGTTGGTTCGCCGGCATATTTCACGGTAGAATAGGGCGAGGAAGTGAATGCGAGTAATGGAGCTTCTTGGCGCTGTCGATCGTGACACAGTTCAGCGCGGCCGGCGCTTTTTACGCGATCTACGACTCGTAGCTGTAGCCCTGATAAGCTCCGTTTTGCTTCAGACGTTAATATATTGGTCTGTTATATATCGGGCAGGGCGCGACGACTGGGACAACCTCCTTGTAGTTGTGCTCGTACTTGCGTTCGTCCCCATTCTCGCAGTTTCGCTGATGGTGTCGATGCGCCGGCAGGATTTCCCAATATCCACCGCATGTGTTGTCACAGCGGTTCTCTTCAATTTCGCTGTTGCTGTCCTCTCGGCATTACGCATTCCCATTAGTTATACGGGGTTGCTGTTCGCCGCTCCGGTGCCTCTGATTTTTGTCTCCTATGGGAGCGTGCTTCTGCATCGTGCTCAGTCGGAGCGCGTCGCTATCCTCGCGTTTCCAAAGGCTGGGTGGGTTCAAGACCAAATCGGAAGCGGCGCGCTGATCCTGCAAAATCCGAAGGACAATGTTGTTGACGTTGATCGCATCCTGTTCGACGGGAGCACGCATCACACGGCTACCTGGTCCTCCTTTTTGACAAGAGCCTATATGCTGGGGTTGGAGGTCACGCCTTGGATTCGCTATCTGGAAACTAGGCTGGGTAAAGTAGACATCGAGAGCTTCGATCTGGCCCACATAACGTACACCCTAGGTCAAATCTACTATCTGAGGCTCAAGCGCCTACTTGATGTACTCGGGGTGGTCGTCGCGGCTCCTCTCGCTATGCCGCTGTGCCTGTTGATAGCGATTTACATCCGTATAGTAGGCGGGGCACCTGTCTTGTTTCGACAGCAGCGGCGCGGCTATGGAGGAAGCGAGTTCACAATGCTGAAGTTTCGAACGATGGTTCGAGACGCCAACAGCGATTCAGCCCAAACGAACGACGAACGCATTATTCCCGGTTGTCGCTTCCTTCGACGTTTGCGCCTCGACGAACTGCCTCAGTTGATAAACATTCTACGAGGGGAAATGAGCTGGATCGGCCCCCGGCCGGTTGCAGTCCCGATCGCGGAATCTCTCGAGAAAGCGGTTCCCCAATATGTACGCCGTCACTTGGTACTTCCAGGTTTGACGGGTTGGGCTCAAGTATCTCATGGATACGCAAGTACACATCTCGAGGAGATTGAAAAGCTTTCTTTTGATCTTTATTACGTCAAGCGAATATCATTCGATCTTGATTTACTGATAATTTTTCAAACAATTAGAATTATAATCCTGAGAATTGGCTCCAAATAGATGGCGTAGCCCGTTGCTCCATCATTCTGCAGTAGCATACGCGGCCTCCATCCAACAAGCAGACATGGCCGAGATGGACGACGACACACGCAAGGGCTTTGAAAGTCGTCGTGCAGGGCTATAGCGCGGCGTTGCGGGACCGGCTTAAGAATGGGGTGCCGTTTTGATGAGGCACGATGATACGTCGCAGCGACCTAAATAATGTCGTCCACCGCAACGTCGAGCGCTTCAGCAATAGTCTTCATAGTGGCAGGCCTGCCTTTGCGGCGTCCGCTTTCTATGTCGGCGATGGCGGGCTGCGACAGGCCTGCCTTCTCGGCAAGCGAGGCCATCGTCAAGCCACGGTACTTGCGGATCGCTCGGATCGGGCTGCCTTCCATCATCTCCTTGGCGACATCGGCGGGGAAGCTCTCTTCGCCAAGGGCTATGACGGCGCGAGCGTGGGCGACGTCAATGAGGTCTTCGTATTCAGCCTCTGGTACAAGCACGAAGCTTGCGCCGTCGATTACCATTTTCTGTAGGGTTCCGCTGGCGACAACGCCCATGGTCTTTACTCCTTGTAAATTCCGCCCCGTGGCCCGGCATCAATCACGTCAACCACGTTGCCACTGTCATCGATGATCACCCGGTCATCACCAACGCGGATACGCGAAAACGCGCTGCCCACAAGACGCTTCACATCAACCTGCGCACCAGCCGCATAAGCCTCGATCTTGGCAATGATAGCGGCGCGACGCTTGGGCTGCATCTTGCGAAGCGACTTGATGGCGGTGCGTCGGTAGGCGATCAGCTTCATGACCAGAATATCGCGACATTTCACGATTTTGTCAATAAAATATCGCGTTACGCGATAATTTTTGGGGGTAATATGTCGGCAGTTGCCGTAGACCAAAACCCCATGCTCGACCTCGCGCTTGCCTAATCCTCTTCCAGAGCAGGGACGCAAGAGTCCGATTCCATCGTATTCAAAAGCGCCAGGCCAGTTCCTTGAGGCTGAACCCGCCCATGATGACGATGAGGCAGAGAGATCCGTGCCGCATTCCAGGGCGCAATCTCACAACTTATGAAACAAAAATTGCGTTGACCTGACAGAAGTTGAGGAATAGCCAGTAGGCCATGCGGCCAATGGAAATAAATATAAAATGCTAACTGGTTACACCCTTACACTATGCGGAATTACCTTTATATTTGGTGGCATTGCCCTTACGGCAATCTATGTATTAATTGATGGATTAGAAGTTTATTCTGCGGCAATAGTTATTATACCGGCTGTTGTCATTGCTTTAGGGTGGGTTATATTTATGACAGGTATTGATTCATTGCGATCATCAAGAAAAGATAGTCTATCATATAAGAAAACTCTAATGCATGCGAGCGATTTCCCAAGGCTATTAAACGACAACGGCAAAGGAAATCGACCTTGCGGCGGTAGAAAGCCGGAAAAAATATTGCCCTGAGTTTTCTTTGAAGCAGTTATGGGAAGAGTCATATACATACTGGGTCTACGTATCCCCTAAAGCTGCCCCAAAGTAAGACGCCATCATCGATCTGCGTCCGAGCCCTTATCGTCCGCAGCAGTCAGGCGTCGAAGAGCTCGCCGCACTTTTCCCTGGTTCGCCCGTGACAGTCTTACATGGCGCAGAAGCCACTGCAGAAGATCGATGACTGCGGGCTTTGCCCGGTCCGGGCCTAACTCTCGGGCGGCCGCGATGGCGATCTGCAGCGAGCCCGCTTGGAAGACGAATTTCTTTCGGTAAGGCGTTGCCGCAGGTTGGGCGGTCAGGATTGAGGCCCAGAACGGATTGGCCTCTATAAAGAAGGATTGCAGTTCGTGTCCCTCTTTTGAGGTGCATTCCTCTAGCGGCAGCCGGTCCCAGATCCGCCAGGCTCTTCCGTCCCGAAGAACTTGGCCTTCCTCCGCCAGAGGGCGACACGTGCGGCGGATAAAGAATATCAGTTGATCGATCTTCTGAAGAACGATGCTGTCATATAGGTAGCCTACCAATTGGTAGCGATTGTCGGGGCTGCCGAAGCGGGCGAGATATTCGACAAACTGGCTGATCGTCTGATCACCCCAGGCATCCAGGGACGTTTTGCTCGCCTTCCACGGTTCGACAAACCGATCAGGCATAAATCCGTCCGCCATGCTTGCATGCGCCTTCCAGAGCGCCACTAGGTCGTGAGCGAAGAAGCGGGTGTCGCGACCGTTAAGGAGGAGGCTCGCTTTCAGATACTTCTCGGCGGCGTGAGCAGCCATCCAGAAGCCGTCCAGCGTCATCCCCCGCAGAAAGGCATGGCGGCTGAGAATGTAGTTGTGATCGGCCGTCCTGATCAGGGACGTCCTGATGAATACCGTCTTGGGGTCTTGCTCCGTCATTTTTTCCTTCCAGGAGCGAACAGGCAACGTTCTTTAGGCGTATTGGTGTTTGTATGGATAACCTTATTGAAAGGTCGGCCATCGTTAATATGCGGGTTGGCTTTATCAGCGTGAGGCGAAAATAGGGTAGTGGACACGAAACAAAAGCCTTTTGGGCGCAAGGGGGTTGGCGTTCTTGATGTCCGTGTGACAGGGGCCGAAAAAAACTCCAAAGCTTCGATGCAGATCGTTCAAGTTCAGTCAAAGAGGGAAAGGGCCAGTATCCTCCGTCAGGATCTTGGTTCGAGTAGCCTGATTGATGTCCTGAAGGGAGAGGTGGTCCCGGATTTTGAGACAGGGGCATAAGGTGGATCTTCCTATGAGAAGGACGATCCAGCATGAAGACACGCAGACGGTTTTCAGCCGAGTTCAAGGCCAAGGTCGCGCTTGAGGCGATCCGCGGCGAGCGGACGATTTCGGAACTGGCCACGAAGCACCAGCTTCACCCGAACCAGATCACGCAGTGGAAACGGCAAGCTATCGAGAATCTGGCCAAGGCGTTCGACGACAAGGGTGCGGATGCGCAGGTCGGCCGGGAAGCCGAGGTGACGAAGCTGCACGCCAAGATCGGCCAGCTCGTCGTCGAGCGGGATTTTTTGGCCAAAGCCTTCGATCGCTGAGCCTGGATCGGAGGAGAATGATGATTGATCCCGATCACAACCGGCTCTCGATCCGCCGCCAGTGCGAACTGGTCTCGATCTCGCGGGCCTCGTTCTATCGCCAGCCCGCCAGTGAAACGGCCGAAAACCTTGAACTGATGCGCGTCATCGACGAGGCGTTCATGGAAACGCCCTGGTATGGCTCCAGGCAGATGATGCGGCATCTGCGGCGCCAAGGCTGGTGTGTGGGCCGCAAGCGGGTCCGGCGGCTGATGCGCAAGATCGGTCTGTCGCCGATTTACCAGGCGCCGAAGACCAGCGCGCCGCATCCGCAGCACCGTATTTATCCCTATCTGCTGCGGCATCTGAGCATCGCGCGGCCCGATCAGGTCTGGTGCGCCGACGTGACCTACATTCCGATGCGGCGTGGCTTTCTCTATCTCGTCGCCATCATGGACTGGTTCAGCCGTAAGGTCCTGGCCTGGCGGTTGTCGAACACGATGGATGCCGACTTCTGCGTCGCCGCTCTCGAAGAGGCGATCGCCCGCCATGGCAGGCCCGACATCTTCAACACGGATCAGGGAAGCCAGTTCACCAGCTTCGCCTTCACGACGACGCTGAAGGATGCCGGCATCCGCATCTCCATGGACGGGCGCGGCCGCTGGATGGACAACGTCTTCATCGAGCGGCTGTGGCGCAGCCTCAAATACGAATGCGTCTTCCTCAATGCCTTCGAGACCGGCAGCGAGGCGCGCAGCGGCATCGGTTCCTGGATCGACTATTACAACCGTCGAAGGCCGCACTCAGCCTTCGACGGCAGGACACCCGATGAGGTCTATGCTACGGCAGAAATGACGGAGCAATTGGCGGCGTAGAAACAACCGGATCCACCTTAGCAAAGCCGCCAAGCTGTCTCACAGGGCGGGACCACCTCTAAACCGAGAGCCAATCCCACTATCTCAATGAAATTACAGCGGGCGTCATTTCTGCATATGTATCGAAAAACCCTATCGCTGCCACTGATTTGCCGGTTCTGATTGGGCAGGTTTATGCAGCCTTCACAAAAACGATAAACGGTGCCGTCGAGAAGAAGGACGCACCGCTCAGGCCTGCAGTACCCATCATGAAGTCGGTAACGCCGGATTACATCATCAATCTGGAAGACGGTCAGAAACACAAGATGCTAAAGCGGCGTCTCGCCTCTCGTTATGGTATGACGCCTGAGCAATATCGTGCAAAGTGGGGGCTTCCCGCAGACTACCCCATGGTCGCGCCCAACTATGCTGCCCAGAGATCCACGCTGGCAAAAAATATAGGCTTGGGTCAGAAGCGCACAGGACCGGAAACACGTACCCCCGTCAAGCGTGGCCGAAAGAAAGACACTCCGACATAGACCGTAGCTCGCGGTGGGATCGATAGGCCGGCTTTTTAGCACGAAGGAGCCTTGAAATATTGTCCCCTGGGAATGTACAGTAATTGTGATAGGGGGTTCGGTCGCCTATAAGATGCGCCAAACGAAGCGTTCAAAGGGGAGATTATGGCGACTACTAAAGCCGGCATTCGGGATCGGACGGCTCTTGAGAGAGCCATCCAGGCAGCTAGGCCGGCATTCGGCTATGCCATCTTCCTCGGCTTCTTCATCAACATCCTGGCTCTCGTCGCCCCACTCTACATGATGCAGGTCTATGATCGCGTGATCATGAGCCGCAACATGACAACTCTGCTGATGCTGACATTGGTCGCAGGGGCTCTGCTCGTTTCCTATGCCCTTCTTGAGGCGGCACGCTCGCGGATGCTCATCCGGGCCGGTGTCATGTTTGACCGGCAGTCAAGCAACCAGGTCTTCGATTCCGTTCAGCGTTCTAGTGTCATAAATGTTGGTGACGGCAGCAGCCAGGGATTGCGTGACCTGGATCGCGTTCGCGAGTATCTGACAGGTAACGGGCTCATAGCGCTTTGTGACGCACCCTGGGCTCCAATCTTTATTCTCAGTTGCTTCATGCTTCATACTTGGTATGGACTTGTAGCGACAATGGGCGCGATCGTCCTGTTCGCTGTAGGCCTGCTCAATAACCATCTGACGCGGAAACATCTGGAGGCGGGGTCAAGAGCGGCCATAGGTGCCAATCATTATGCCACGACCACCTTGCGCAATGCCGAGGCGACCCGTGCCATGGGCATGATGGCTGCCTTGCGAGAGCGGTGGCAGCGGCAGCACGAAGATGTCATCGGCTGGCAGGCTCTGGCAAGCGAGCGATCCGGCGCCGTGATGGCGGTGTCCAAGTTCATCCGCATGGGACTGCAGATCGCCATTCTGGGTATTGGCGCATATCTGGTCGTGACGCAGAACATTTCAGCGGGATCGATGATCGCGGCCTCGATCATGATGGGTCGTGCACTCGCCCCAGTGGAGCAGTCGGTTGGCAACTGGCGCGGTCTTGTGGCCGCGAGGGAATCTTACAAGCGTCTCAATGATCTTCTGAAGGCAGTCCCGCCGGAACGCTCCCGAATGTCGATGCCGACGCCCAAAGGAGAATTATCGGTCGAGCAGGTGATTGCAGCCCCACCTGGAGTTCAAAAGCCTGTCATCAAGGGCATCACATTCGCCGTGCAACCCGGAGAGGTTCTTGGCGTGCTGGGTCCGAGCGGTGCCGGAAAGTCCACTCTTGCACGGCTTCTTGTAGGCGTATGGCCCTACGTCCAAGGCGGGGTCAGGCTTGATGGAACCGAACTGCCCCATTGGAACAGCGAAGAACTCGGCCGCAACGTCGGATATCTTCCGCAAGACGTGGAACTGTTCGGAGGCACGATCGCCGAAAACATCAGCCGCTTCGACAGCAAGATGGATCCCAACAAGGTTATCGCTGCGGCGCAGATGGCGGGCGTCCACGATCTGATCCAGAAACTGCCGCTAGGCTACAACACCGAGATCGGGGCGGGGGGGCAGGCGCTTTCTGGCGGACAGCGGCAACGTATCGGTCTGGCCCGTGCCGTCTACGGCAGTCCGCCCCTTGTCGTCCTTGATGAGCCCAACTCCAATCTCGACCTTGCCGGCGAGACCGCCTTGCTCGCAGCAATCAGACGCCTGCGCGACTTGGGCAAGACCGTTATACTGGTCACCCACAAGGCGAACGTCATCGGAGTGGTCGACAAACTCCTCGTTCTCAATGATGGCACCGTGCAGATGTTCGGACCGCGCGACGAGGTGATGGCACGCCTGTCTAGCCCCCGCGTTGTGCCGTTGCAGCCCCATGCCCAGTTTGCAGAAAAGGCTTGAACCGATGGAGCCCAATGGTGCGCCCAAAGCAGCTGACAATTTCACGGGGGCGGTCATATTCGGACTGGCCGTCGTCTTCCTGACCTTTGGTGTCGCTGGCGGCTGGGCAGCC
>Ga0265293_10009589_pt1 | contig 13870 bp, 13 predicted proteins | sample Munlanlewell138R_FD_192505 | JGI IMG/M metagenome (GOLD analysis project Ga0265293, IMG submission 192505) | Leachate microbial communities from a municipal landfill in Southern Ontario, Canada - Leachate well 138R | ecosystem: Engineered > Solid waste > Landfill > Unclassified | place: Canada...
TTGAGATACGCCTTTTCAGTAAATTCGGCGAGGGAGCGACGCTCCACGCCCTCCAGGCTGAGGTCCAGATTATCGGTCATAGATTGTCCATGCGGAGGTTGCAAGCAAATATAGGCAAATTAAGGTTGCTGTTCAGGTTTTTGTGGCACTTGGCGACGAACTCAGGGCACCCCTTCCAGCCAGCCCCCCGGCGGTGCCGCGAAGTGCCATACCGTGGGCCGAGCCTCGCCGTCGACACGCACCAGATCGTTGTTGTCGACACCGATCCAGACGCCGCTGTCATCCAGCCACAAAGCTTCCGCCAAACCATAAGGGCTCTCGTAGCGGCGCGACTCGGCGAGAGCGGCGTCGGCATAAGACCAACAGCGCTCCAGGGCACCGCTGTCCGGGTCCCGGCGGCACACCCGGTGGGCGAGCCGCTCCAGGGTAAACAGCCTGTCGCCATAGAGCGCCAGGGCGGAAAAGTCCGCAGGTCTGGTATCTGGGCCCAAGGCCGGCGGCGGTCGAATCAGCTTGTCTTCTGCCAGCAGAATACAGCCCGCCGCGCAGCTGCCGTCACCGTCCAGATCCACCCGCAGAATACCGCGGCCCTGGCGCTCCGCAGCCAGCCACAGGCGGGTACCATCAGCGCTTACAGCGACTCCCTCGTAGAGCGCATTGACGCGCTGCAACAACCCCGCTTCGCGCGCTGCGGCCACCATGCTCGAAGGCAAATCCAGCCAGGTGCTGGAACCATCCACTGCCAACTTGAGCACTGCAGCATAGGACTCGCTCACCAGATAGCGAGTACCACTGTCATCGCAGCTGATCCCTTCCAGGTCCAGCTGCCCGGTAAGTATGCCTCTGGCCTTGGCGGCCAGCACCAGGAATGACGGCAGCCCGGCATCCGGTGGTGACGGCGCACTGAACTCTTCCGCCACTGCGCGCCACTCATTGTCTTCCGCCACCAAACGATAGATGCGCTCGTCCTCGCGGTCGGAAACAGCCCACCAGCTGTCGCCACAACGGGCAAGGCCGGACAGATTGCCACCGACCATACCTTCGACAGGATATTCTGCCAGCAGCTCAAGTGGAGGCGAGGCGGGTTCACTGTGCCCGGCCCAAGCGGTAGCTGCCAGCAGAGAGAAGACCAACCCCATGACATTCAACACTGTGTGTACCATGACCCTCAACGGCGACGGCTCAGTCGCCTCTCGGCAACTAGACAGGGTGCGCCCAAATCGCTCCCACCGAAATGCAAAGAACCCAAAGTGGGCCATGGTAGCATACCGGTTACAGCGCGTTGACTCTGTGCCCGACAAGCGAAAAAAAAGCTCCCCAGCCTGCGACAACAGTAGCTGAACACCCTATTTTAAATTTTATAGACATCCGCAGCCGTTCTGCTGAACAGCCAGTCCTTTTCGCCCTCCGAGCACCCGCGAGTGATGATCTTGAAGGCATTCCAGGTGGCACCGTAGCTGCCAGCGGCCTGGTCGGGCGGGAAGTTGCTCTCAAACATGCAGCGTCGGGCAGTGAACTTTTCGATGCAGGTTTCCATATAGGGACGCCATCTTTCGGCAAGGGTTTGTGACGAGGCACCTTCGCTGACGTTGTCGATGCTCCGGTATATGTCCATACCCATCCCGCCCAGTTTGATACACACATTGGGCCTGAGTGCCAGCTCACCAATCTTGGCGCTCCACTCGGCCCGGACCTCGTTTTCACGACCAGCGTAAGCGCCGCGATACTCTGGTGTGCCGATATGGTCGAGTATGATCGAGAGCTCAGGGAGAGCGTCGGCCAGGCTGATCAGGTCGTCGAGCTGGTGATGCAGACACCAGACATCCAGACTCAGCCCCATGCCAGCGAGCACCCGTGCACCTTGCCGAAACTGGGGGCGCAACATAACGCCCCGAACACCGGGGTCACTGGGGCCTCCGAACAGATTGGACTCACTGAATACGGTATGGCAGCGAATTCCTCGAAAACGCTCACCAGCCACCGCCAGATGCGCTTCGAGAACAGGCTCAACAGCAGCCCCCAACATCAGATCAGCGCGACCAACGATGCGGTGGGCAAAGCGACAGGGGCCATAGCCGCCACTGGCGCTCATCGCCGCAATGCCATTGGCAAACTCTGTCTCGCCAACTGGCGCAAGCTCTGGCGGGCCATCAACCCGGTACATGGTAAGGCACTCGGCAAACACCGTGTGGGTGATGTTGTGGCCACTGCGGTTAACCATGTCGAGAGCTTCATGGAATAGAAACCGATGCGACGACCGCAGCGTACCCGATTCAGGAAGTAGCTCCCAATGATGAAGGTGTGGGTCGATGATCGGCCGCTGTGGATCAATTGGTTGCTCTTCCACCGCCTGTCTAGTCATACGCGCCTCTCGTTTTTCTTTTGCACGACTATAGGCATATCCCGCGACCGGCACAATCCTTGACCGGGCGGTAAGGCTTTACATCACACCAGTACCTCAGCCAGATCTCCCTTGCTCTCCAGCCACGTCTTGCGGTCGCCGGCCCGCTTTTTGGCCAGTAGCATATCCATGATTTCTTCGGTGCTGGCACCGTCATCAATCGATAACTGCACCAGCCGCCGGGTATCGGGATCCATGGTGGTTTCCCGCAGCTGCAGGGGGTTCATCTCACCCAGCCCCTTGAAGCGGGTGACTTGGGGTTTGCCGCGCTTTTTCTCTGCCTCCAGGCGTTCAAGGATAGCGTCCCGCTCCACCTCGTCGAGGGCATAGAACACTTCCTTGCCGAGATCGATACGATACAGGGGCGGCATGGCTACATAAATGTGGCCGGCTTCCACCAGGGGCCGGAAGTGACGCACAAACAGCGCGCACAGCAGAGTGGCGATATGGAGGCCGTCGGAATCGGCATCGGCGAGGATACAGACCTTGCCGTAGCGCAGCTGGCTGATATCTGCAGCGCCCGGATCCACCCCGATGGCGACGGCGATATCGTGAACTTCCTGGGAGGCCAGGACATCGCCGCCGTCCACCTCCCAGGTATTCAGGATCTTGCCCCGCAGCGGCATGATGGCCTGGAACTCCCGGTCGCGGGCCTGTTTGGCAGAGCCGCCGGCAGAGTCGCCCTCCACCAAAAACAACTCGGAAGCCATGGAATCACCGCTGGCGCAGTCAGCCAGCTTGCCCGGCAGAGCCGGGCCGGCAGTGACTTTTTTGCGCGCCACCTTCTTGCTGGTGCGCAGGCGGCGTTGAGCACTGCTGATACACAGCTCAGCCAGTTTTTCGGCATCGCCTGTGTGCTGATTGAGCCACAGACTAAAGGCGTCCTTGACAACGCCGGACACAAACACCGCAGCCTCCCGTGATGACAGGCGCTCCTTGGTCTGGCCGGAAAACTGTGGGTCGCCCATTTTGAAGGACAGCACATGGCTGCACTGGTCCCAAATATCGTCAGGAGCCAACTTTACACCGCGGGGCAGCAGGTTGCGGAACTCACAGAACTCCCGCATGGCTTCGAGCAGCCCCGTGCGCAGACCATTGACGTGAGTGCCTCCTTGCACCGTAGGAATCAGGTTGACGTAACTCTCCTGGATCAGCGCCCCGCCCTCAGGCTGCCACTGGACAGCCCAGTCCACCGCTTCGATCTTGCCCGCAAAGGCCCCCACAAATGGTTGGGCCGGCACCGTCTCCCACTCGGCTGTAGCACTGGTGAGGTAGTCTGCAAGACCGTCCTGATAGAGCCATACGTCGGTATCACCACTGGCTTCGTCGAGAAAAGTGACCTCCAGCCCCGGGCACAACACCGCTTTGGCTCGCAGCACATGGCGCAACCGTGACAGGGAAAACTTTACCGTGTCGAAATATTTGGCATTGGGCCAGAATTGCACGCGAGTGCCTGTATTGCGCTTGCCACAGCTGTCGATTACAGCCAGATCGCTGGCCTTGTTACCGTCGGCAAAAGCAATCCGATGGACATTGCCCCCCCGGCGAATAACCACTTCCAGGCGCGAAGACAAAGCATTCACTACCGACACCCCCACTCCATGCAGGCCGCCGGAGAACTGGTAGTTCTTGCTGGAAAACTTGCCTCCAGCATGGAGAGTGGAAAGAATCACTTCCACTCCGGGCTTACCCTGCTCCGGGTGAATATCCACCGGCATGCCGCGACCGTCGTCGGTCACTGACAGGGAACCATCGCGGTGCAGAACAACGTCAATCTTGCGGGCATGACCGGCAAGGGCCTCGTCGACACTATTGTCGATCACTTCCTGGGCCAAATGGTTGGGTCTGGAGGTGTCGGTATACATACCGGGGCGCTTGCGCACCGGGTCAAGGCCAGTGAGAACCTCGATATCTTCCGCTGTGTAATTACTCATAAAGTGTTGTCATTCCAAAACTGGAGGATGTCCGGAAAAAAGCGTTCGAACCCCTGAAAAGCGTGATCACCACCTTGTTCGACAGTGAGTCGACAGTCCCGATACTTGTCGAGGGCATGGCGATAATCCAGCACTTCGTCGCCACTTTGCAGCAATACCCAGAGATTGTTCGGTGTCGGCAGGGGATCAACTTCCCAGCGGACAAAAGCATCTACGTGGTGCTGCTCGAACAGGTACTCTTCGCCGGTGTGAAAGTTTTTCTGCTGCCCCACCAGGTAGTCTCGCCCCAACCAGGGACGCACGGCCGGGTTAATCAGCACCCCTTTGCAACCGACGGTTTGCGCTACCCAGGTGGCATAGAAGCCACCCATGGAGCTGCCCACCACCAGACTGTTTTCTGTCAGCGTATGCTCACACAGGGCTGTCAGTGTCGCCATCGCCTCTTCCGGGAATGGGCTCAACAAGGGACAGTGAAAGTGCACCTCGGGGTGAGTGCTCGCCAACCACTGACGAAACTGGACGGACTTGTGGGACTGGGGAGAACTATTGAAGCCATGGAGATACAACAGATTCATGGGGCACTCCAAACCAGTGAGGCGGGGATTATAGCCATCGGCGCCGGTCAGTTAATAGCCGCCGGCAGCGACGTCTACCCGTTCCTGACTGTCGACGATCACCGTGATCCCCGTCTCTACCCTGCCGCTCTCGTAGAAGTCGATCCAGCGAAACGCCGGAGGTGCCTGGACTAGGGCAAAGTCGTTACTACCGGGGGCAAACTGCACACTAGTGGAGGGCGCGGTATAGAGCGGAACCCCGGCAAAGTCCACTTCCTTCTCCTGGTGAACATGGCCGCTGAACAGCGCCTTCACATTCCGGCGACGGCGCAGAATCGCAGCCAGTGCTTCGCCATTGGCGACCTGGTGGCGATCCAGCCAGCGACAACCAATACTGGTCGGCGGATGATGCATAAAAATTGCCGCTGGATGATCCGCAAGAGTATCGAGCGCGGCCTCCAGCGCCGCCAGCTGATGACTGTCGATCAAGCCCCCCACTGCTCCCGGCACGGCAGTATTGAGACACAACAATCGCCACGGTCCCACGGCAATCAGCGGCTCAAAGGGCGGCAGTTGCCCGTTGTCACGCATACCAGCAAAGTCGTCGTGGTTGCCCGGCAGCCAGTGGTAGGGCAGCCCCAGCAAACTCATCCCCTGACCAAACAGCTGGTAGGCCAGTGTCGCTCCGTCGGCAGCGATATCCCCTGTCACCAGCACGCGGTCGATGGTATCGGCCTGTCGAGCGAGCTGGCGAAGCACTTCGTGAAAGCTGTACCAGGGACGCAGCCCTGCCAGCCGAAAGTCAGCGTCGGGGCCGAGATGACAGTCACTGATCTGCACGAGGCGGTGCAGACGCGCCGCCGGAGTGGTATTTGACACGGTCTCCCTCTCGATTGGGTTCTCCAGCATACTCTCCAGGCGCTGTAACCCTTCCAGCACTGTAACCCTTGACAGCGGGAGGAAGCGTTAAGACCTGTTCATCCAGTGGCAGCAAAAGAGGCATTCACAGCGTAGCCAGCGTCCGCGACAAGCGCTAGCCACTCAGCCAAAAAGCGGTTCCACTGGGCTTTTTCATCGGGCTGGTGCATAACACGGTTCGGGTAAGAGTAGCGCGGATAGATGCGGTGGACACCATCAAATCCCACTACCTCGGCCAATTCTGCGTCGCGGTAAAGACGCACCCGTATCAACGGCAGGTTCAGCCACGGTGCCTGGGCAGGTGTCTGTTCGGCGATTTCCACTTCGAGTGTATAGGGCGCACGATCCCGTACACGGACGACAAACTCGCGGCGCCGATCTGAGCTGCCGCAGGCGTCGAGCACAAAAATATGCCGATCAGCCGTATCGAGGTCAGGGCACAACCCCAGCAGACGCCGGTAGTTCAGTTCACAGTCCGCCATAAAGGCTTTGAGGTCGATCTTGTAGCGCAAAACTCTGTATTCCGTATGGCAGTAGCAGGATTAAGGAAGGTGCCGAGTACCTGGTGAGCAGCCTTTGGCCAGCTCCGGTTTCTCTTTCGGCAGATCAGCTCCCCCTGGCAAGCCGCTCATGATGCAGGGCCAGCCATTGTAAGGCAATGATCAATGGCGCATTGTTACATAGGCCAGCCTCCAGACCCGCCAGGGCCTCAGCGCGGTCAAAGAGGTGAACCCGGATATCCTCGTGCTCCTCGGCCAGGCCGTGGATACCACCGACGCCGTCGAGATCCGCCAAGGCGCAGAACAATGTCATGCGCTCATCACTGCCCCCAGGACTGACCAGGTAATCGCACAGTGGCACCAGCTCTGCGCTGGTAATACCGGCTTCCTCCGCCAATTCTCGATGTGCTACCGCCTCCGGTGACTCCCCATTTTCCACCATGCCTGCCACCAACTCCAGCTGCCAGGGACTCTCGGGATCGCTCAGCGCACCCACCCTGAACTGTTCCACCAGCGCAATTCGATCGTGGCGCGGCTCCCAGGGTAAAACCCCAACAGCGTGACCTCGTTCGAATAACTCTCGGCGAACTTCGCCACTCCAACCCCCGCCAAACAGCCGGTGACGGACACGGTACTCCACCATCTTGAAGAACCCCTGAAACAGGGTATTGCGCGCCAGAACCTGATAGTCGGCCCCGGAAAATAGTCGCTTGCCAAACATTCGATCTTCCCTATGAGAACATGAACTGACCTGGTTGCTCGAAGCCCGGGCTGCCCGGTCACAAACCTAGGTGCTTGCTGATTCGGACTTAGGGGCTATGCGTTGCATCTCACTGCGCAAGTAAGGGTACAACGGCAGACACCCTCGCTGCCTTTGCGCTATCATGGCCTTCTTTTTTTCAGCCCGGAAAACATTCGACGCCGGATCTCCAAGCCAGAAACCCAACCCAGCAAATAGTGCCTGCCCAAGGGCCACCAAGAAGGAACCCTCGGATATCATGAAAAAATTCGCCACCAAGCTATTATGCGCCGCCATCCTGGCAACGCCACTGAGTGGCCTGTCGAGCACCCTCATCGACGTCTACAGCATGGCGTTGGAGAATGATCCTCAGCTGGGGGCCGCCCGAGCCGCCTACGAGGCGGGTCTCGAATCCCGCAACATTTCCCGCTCGGCCCTGCTACCGCGAGTCGTCGGCAGTGCGGAATACTCGGAAACAGACTCGGACGAATATACTCGCTCAGTCTTTGTACTGGACGGCACCACTGTCAACTCCGGCTCGCGCGGTAGCGGCGATGCCGACCAGACCATCTTTGCCGTGTCCTTGACACAACCTATTTTCAACCTGCCGGCCTGGTACGACCACAAACGCGGCGCCACTATCAGCGAGCAGGCACGCACCCGTTTTGCCGCCGATCAGCAGGATTTGATTCTGCGCGTGACAGAGGCTTATTTCAACGTGCTGCGGGCCAGCGAGAATCTCTCCAGCGCCATCGCCGAGGAAGAGGCCATCAACCGGCAGCTGGAACAGACCCGTCAGCGCTACGAGGTAGGTCTATTACCCATCACTGATGTACACGAGGCCCAAGCGACCTTTGATGATGCGCGGGTCAACACCCTGGAACTCCGCGGCGCTCTCAACGTCGCATTCGAAGCCCTGGAAGTGCTCACTGGCCAGCCCCACGGCCAACTGGCAGGCCTGACGGCCAACTTCCCGGTACAGAATCCGGAGCCCGAGAGCCGCGAGGATTGGGTGCTGTTTTCTCTGCAGAACAATCTGGATCTGAAGGCCGCCCAGCTCGCCCGCGACGCTGCCAGCCACAACGCTGACGCGCGCAAGGCCGAGCACTTGCCTACCCTGACCGGCTCTTACAATTATAGGGACAGCGATCAAGACAAAAGTTTCCGTGGTCGCAACCTTAATGGCGACCCCATCAATACCCCATCCCTCAACGAAAACGAGTCCAGTGTGCTGGCGCTGCGACTGGAGATGCCCATCTTCACCGGGGGGCTGGTCAGCGCCAACCGTCGTCAGGCCTATCACCAGTTTGTGGAAGCGGAAGAACTCGCCCGCGCCGCCCAGCGCAATGTCACCCAGCAGGCCCGCACCGCCCATCTCAATGTGGTTACCAACGCCGCACGCGTGAAGGCCCGCGCACAAGCCATCACCTCAGCAGAAAGCGCGCTGGAAGCGACCCGCGCCGGTTACGAAGTGGGGACTCGCAATATTGTCGATGTGCTGTTTGCCGAGCGAACCCTTTATCAGGCCAAACGCAATTACGCCAATGCCCGCTATGACTATATTGCCAGCAATCTGGAACTGAAAAAGGTGGCCGGGCAGCTCAGCCCCGCAGATGTCCAGCAGCTCAACGCCTGGCTCGACCCGGCTCTGGTGATTGAGCCCACATTGGTGCGATAACCTCCAGCAGGCGCGCCATGGCGCCACGGTTGGCCTCTGCCACCGTGCGCGCGCGCTCTCCCATCGCCCGCCTGCCCTCTTCGTCTGCGAGCAGGCGGACAACAACAGCAGCAATTTGCTCGCTGTCATCGCAAATCGCCAGCCCATCAGCCTCTACCAGCAATCGCGCCACCTCGGTAAAATTGAAAAGCGATGGCCCCGACAGCACTGGTACTCCCCAGGCGGCGGGCTCGATGAGATTGTGGCCGCCCACTTCCACCAGGCTGCCGGCCACAAAGGCCAGGTCACAGGCACCAAAAAAATCCAGCAGTTCTCCCATGGTATCGCCCAGCAGAATCTGGCAGCGCTCATCCGGCGCCGTACCCTCGCTACGCCGCGTCACACAGTAGCCGCGACTTTCTGCCAGCGCAGCCACTTCGCCGAAGCGTTCGGGGTGGCGCGGCACCAGCACCAGCAAAGTCCTGGGGTGATATTCCAGCACCCGGGCAAAAGCATCGAGCAAGATAGCGTCCTCGCCGCGATGGGTGCTGGCCACCAGCCACACAGGGCGCTCGCTCCCGTCGCGCCACTGTCGGGCCAGCTCCGCAGCGCGCTGGCGGCGAGCGGCATCGATCTCCAGATCAAACTTGATATTGCCGGTGGTGACCAGCCGCTCGGGGGGCAGACCCAGCTCGACAAAACGCCGACCGTCAGCCGGTGTCTGGGCAGCCACTGCCGACAGATCGGCCAACATCCCACGCGTCAGGGGAGCCAGGCGCCGATACCCCGCCGCCGAACGGGCCGACAAACGCGCATTGGCAAGCACCACAGGTACGCCGCGGCGAGCGCAGCCGCTGAGGACATTGGGCCACAGTTCAGTTTCCATGATCACCGCTAGGTCGGGGTGAGTCCGGTCGAGGAAGCGGCTCACAGCACCCGGCAGGTCGTAGGGTGCATACACATGGTGGACACTGTCGCCACAGGCGGCACGTACCCGCTCCGAGCCAGTGGGCGTCATGGTAGTCACCACCAGGCGCGCCTCGGGGTAATCTCGTTGCAGGGCGCGGATCAACGGCAGCGCAGCGAGAGTTTCACCCACTGACACGGCATGCACCCAGATCACTTGCTCAGCGGAGGTAAGCGACGGCCCCAGGCCGAAGCGCTCACCCCAACGCTGCGCATAGGCGGGCGCACGGCGGGCGCGCCACAGCAGACGGACGGCCACCAATGGCAGCAGCAGGTAGAACAGTATGGTGTATATCAATCTTGGCAAGAGGCACCCCCGGGTAGAGGATAACGGCGAGCTCGATCAACCGCAAAGAGTTTAGCTGCCGTCCGCTGCCCCACTGGCTCAAACCGCTATAATGTCGGCACATTGCTTGCGGAACTCACCATGCAGACCACCTACAGTGTCGACGTGGCCATCATCGGCGGTGGCATCGCCGGCCTCTGGACCCTCAATCACCTGGTTCACCAAGGCTATAACGCCGTGTTACTGGAGCACCAGGGGCTCGGCGGTGGTCAGACACTGGCCAGCCAGGGCATGATCCACGGCGGCATGAAGTACACCCTCGGCGGCGCCCTCACCGGCGCATCGGAAGCCATCGCCGATATGCCCGACCACTGGCGCGCCTGCCTACGCGGCGAGGGCGACGTGGACTTGCGTGGCACCAAGCCCCTGAGCGAACACTTCCATATGTGGTCCACCGCGAGCCTCAGCTCCCGGCTGGGAGGCTTTCTCGCCAGCAAGGCAGTCCGCGGCCGGGTCGACCCTTTGAACCGAGAGCAGTTGCCCGAACTCTTCCGCCACCACAGCTTTCGCGGCAAGGTTTATCGCTTGGTGGATATGGTGATGGACACCCCGAGCTTGGTGCGTACCTTGGCCGCCAACATGGCCGGGCGGCTATTCGCTGTTGACTGGCACGATGCCGACCTGGTGGTCGATGACAGTGGAGCCTGCCGTTTGTCGGTGGACAATGGCAACGCCTTTTCACTCAGCGCTGCGGCCTGGGTATTCAGTGCTGGCGAAGGCAACGAGGCCCTGCTGACAAAAGTCGGCAGCAGCACGCCGCGGATGCAGCGCCGCCCCCTCAAGCAGGTCATGGTGCGCCACCATCTACCCTACCGCTTCTACGGCCACTGCCTGGGCGCCGAAACCACACCGCGACTGACCATCTCCAGCCACCCTCTCAGCGACGGCAGTCAGGTGTGGTATCTGGGCGGCAGCCTCGCCGAAAAAGGTGCCGGCCAGAGCGATGCCGAGGTCTTGGCCTCGGCCCAGGCAGAACTGGCGGACTTGATGCCCTGGCTGAACTTCAGCGACGCTCAGTGGGCAGTGCTGGCAGTGGATCGCGCGGAACCGCGCCAGCGCAACCTGGCTCGCCCTGACCAGGCCTTTGCCGACTGGGCCAGGGGCGCGGACGGCACCGCGCTGAATGCCATCGCCGCCTGGCCCACCAAACTGACCCTGGCCCCCAATCTGGCGCGCCAGGTATCTGAGCGCCTGCTGGAACGCGAGCTGCGCCCCTCTGGCGCGCCCCCACCAGCCCTGCCTCTGGCAGCGCCCCCCATCGCTGCCACGCCTTGGGCCACCGCTTTTGGAGTTGCCGATGCAACAGCCTGACAGTTCCGTCTCCCCCCCTCTCCCCAGACGCCCTCTCGGCAGCACCGGAATGGCTACCAGCATCCTCGGCCTTGGCACTGTCAAGCTGGGCCGCGACCAGGGAGTCAAATACCCCTCTGGATTCACGATTCCCGACGACCAGGCCGCCCGCCAACTGCTGGCTCAAGCCCGGGAGCTGGGTATCAACCTGATCGACACCGCGCCCGCCTACGGCACCAGCGAGGAGCGCCTTGGCCCCTTGTTGCAGGGGCAGCGCCAGGAGTGGCTGATCTGCTCCAAGGTGGGCGAAGAGTTCTGCGATGGTCGCTCGTCATTCGATTTTTCCCCTGCCCACACTCGCTTCAGCGTCGAGCGCAGTCTGCGCCACCTGGGTACCGATTATCTCGACCTGGTGCTGGTGCACTCAGACGGCAATGACGAGGACATCATTCTCAACCAGGGCGTGCTGGACACCCTTGCAAGACTGAAACAGGAGGGCAAGCTGAGAGCCTTTGGCATGTCCACCAAAACCGTGGCGGGTGGACTTCTTGCTGCCGAGCACTGCGACTGCGTGATGGTCACCTGGAATTTGACCCACCATGAGGAAGTACCGGTAATCGACCGCTGTCATGCACTCGGCAAGGGAGTGTTAATCAAGAAAGCGCTGGCCAGTGGCCATCTGGCAACCGCTGAGAACGCCCCCAACCCCAACGAAGCTCCCGCGACCGGCCCGGTGGCGGCAAGTCTGGCGATGATCTTTGCACACCCCGGGGTATCCAGCGCCATTGTCGGCACCATCAATCCATCCCACTTGGCGGCCAATGTCGCGGCGGCTATCGCTGCCGCCCGCTGAAGCGACGGCCTCGCTGCACAAAAATTACACACTTCTTGTACCGACTTGCTAGAATCCGCGCTTTTAGCCAGGGCCTGTTAACAGGCCCTGGTCCACTTTTTACAAGCTCTTTTGCAGGACGTCATCCCGATGGCTTTTCGCCCCTTCCACTCGCTTCTAACCGCCACCTTGCTGGCAGTTGCCTTCCTGGTCAGTGCCAGCGTCCAGGCGCTGACCTTCCGCCTGCCGGAAAATAACGACGAGGTCGTTGGCGACAACATGACCTACACCACCGGCTACGAGGATACTTTCGTCGCCATCGGTCGCGTCTACGGCCTGGGTTTTCGCCAGATGATGAACGCCAACCCCGACGTTCATCCCTGGGTGCCCGGTGAAGGCACCGAAATCACCCTGCCCCTGTCCTATATCCTGCCCCAGGAAAGTCGCGAAGCCATCGTTCTCAACCTGGCTGAATTTCGCATGTACCACTTTCTCCCGGAGAAAAATACCGTGCGCAGCTACGGGGTGGGCATCGGCCGTGAAGGCTGGGAGACACCGCAGACGGAAACCCGGGTAACCAGCGTGGCCGCCAACCCGTCCTGGACACCACCGGAGTCTATCCGTCGCGAACATGCCGAGCGTGGCGACATCCTCCCCCGCGTCGTGGCTCCAGGCCCGGACAACCCCCTCGGCCAATACGCAGTACGACTGGCACTGCCCAGCTATCTGTTTCACGGTTCCAACAAGCCGATCGGCGTGGGCATGAGAGTAAGCCACGGCTGCATCCGCCTGTACGACGGCGATATCGAGGAGCTGGCTCACTCTGTCAGCCCCGGCACCCCCGTGCGCATCATCAACGAGCCCGTGAAGGCCGGCTGGCTGCGCGGCCGCCTGTACCTGGAAGTGCACCCCCAACTGGAAGAGGATATGGACAAGCCTTTGGGGTTTGACGCCGTGATTGAGGCGGCGCTGGTACGGCGTCCTAATCATGGCATCACCGTGGACTGGGACAAAGTCCGGCTAGCAGTGGAAGAACAACGCGGCTACCCCATCGATATCACTCGGGACTGAGCTGCCCCGCTAACGTCAGTGAAAAGCGCGCATCAAAAAAGGCTGCCCGAGGGCAGCCTTTTTTGACCAGAGAGCAAAAACAGCTTATTTGCGGCCTACGCTCTCGGACAGACGGGTGACGGCGGCATTGGCGTCGTTAGCGGCACGCAGTGCCTGATCAGCGGTTTGCTGAGCGCGCTGAGCAGCAGCCATGGCAGCGTCAGCAGACTGCTGAGCGGCGTTGGCCTTGGCTTCAACGGCGTCGATACGAGCATTGGACGAGCAGCCAGTGGCCAGCAGCAGAGCCAGACCCATGGCAGCCAGAGCAGATTTAGTCATTACTGATTTCATTGTTTTGCCCTCTTAAATGTGGACTTACTTGTTTACCGTGGTTAATTTGCCTGTTGTATCACATTACCGGACACAAACGTGCAACAGATTATCCCTCATATTTCATAACTCTAAAACAACATTTTGAGATTTACCATAAATTTATTCCCAGCCCCGGATCATCGTGCTGCTTTAGAGCCCGCCAGCACAGCCACCGGCACCACAGCAGACCACCTTTCAGCCCCCTGCTATCAAGCTCCGCCACGCACCTTTTCGACAATCGCTGTCGTCGAACAGTTGTCGAGAAAGTCCAGAGCGCGCACTTCGCCGCCGTAACCCTCGACAATCTGCCA
>Ga0265293_10009590_pt1 | contig 13869 bp, 20 predicted proteins | sample Munlanlewell138R_FD_192505 | JGI IMG/M metagenome (GOLD analysis project Ga0265293, IMG submission 192505) | Leachate microbial communities from a municipal landfill in Southern Ontario, Canada - Leachate well 138R | ecosystem: Engineered > Solid waste > Landfill > Unclassified | place: Canada...
GCTGTCTGTAACAAAGAAAGTAAACATGATTAGAATAAAAATAGTGTATGCAATATATCTTCGTTTGTTATTTTTGATAAATGCTAATATCGAGACGACCAGCATCACATTAAAGAAAGCAATAATCCAGTGAGATAATGTAATGTGAAATCCATATTTAGCAAGAAATATAAAATCAAATGTGAAAACAACCAGCATAATAACCAGCCATTCAATAATCATGGATTTAGTTGCTAATCGTTTGAGAAATCTCATCCTGTTACATCCTTCTTCTTGATACATTATTACATAATGTTCACATAATATCTTAATCTTTATGCTTAAAAAAAGCAAGCCTTTGAGATGTTTACTTTTTTGGCTTGCTCAGTTTATCGATCATCTTTTTTTCTTCTTCTGTCAGTTCAATTTGTTTGATGAGATCAGGTCTTTTTGTCAGTGTTCGATGAATGGATTGTTCTTTTCGCCAATCTGAGATAAGCTGATGATGTCCGCTGAGTAAAATATCAGGCACTTTATAACCCTCATAGACCTCTGGTTTGGTGTACTGAGGATACTTAAGCCATCCCTTCTGCAGCGAGTCTGTTTCACTTGACTCTTCATGAATGACACCTGGAACAAGTCTTGATACCGCATCAGCAAGAATCATTGCTGGCATTTCTCCACCTGTTAAAATATAGTTTCCAATCGATAGTTCTTCATCCACCAAATGTTCAACACGTGCATCAATACCTTCATAGTGTCCACATAAGATGATAATGTGTTTTTTTTGTGAAAGTTCGGTCACCTTTTTTTGATCGAGCAATTGTCCTTGAGGTGATGTCATGATGACATAGGAATCTTCTCTTTTAAGTGTTTTAATTGCTTCATAAAAGGGAGGAAACATCATCAGCATCCCTGCACCACCACCATAAGGTGTATCATCAATACGTTGATGCTTCAAACTGCTGTATTCACGCAGTTGATGGGTCTTTATATCGATAAAACCATCTTCAATGCCTCGTTTGATAATCGAGGTTCGAAGAAAGGGGTGAAAAAACTCTGGAAATAATGTTAAAATATCGATTTTCATAGCAATCCCTCAATAGGTGTAATGATGATTTTATCATCTAGAACATCTTTAACAAATGCTTTAATGAAGGGAATAAGTACCTTTTTTTGATCGGATTTCATCACTTCAAGTAAATGTCCTTGTGGAACATCAACGACGCTTTGTACTAACCCAATATAACTTCCTTCAGATGTATAACAGGCTTTGCCAATCAGATCGTGATAATGGTAATCATCTTCTCTGAGTTCATCTGTTGGATCTTGGTTTGTGTAAAGATCCAATCCCTTAAACTTCAAGATATCATTGATGTTATCAAAACCTTTGAACTTAACGATAAATAAATGATTTTGTTGTCTCACCTTTTCAATGATTAACTCCTGTTTAACACCAAGAAATTCGACATATAAAGCTGCTCCAACGAAAAAGCGGTTAAAATCACTATAATTGTAGATTTTAACCTCTCCTCTAATGCCATGTGTATTGGTAATGTGTCCAACGAGATACGTATTCATCCTAGAATGAGTCGATATCAATTTGAACGCGTTTGCCTTCTTTAGAGGCTCCAGCGTAGACGATTGTGCGCATTGCACTAGCAATTTTGCCACCTTTACCGATGACTCTACCGAGATCAGCCTCATTAACCAAAAGTTGAATGGTGATCGTATTGTCATCTGTTGACAAGATTTTTACTAAAACATCTTCCGGGTTAACGACTAATGGCACTATCATATTTTTGATCAGTTTTTCAAAATCAACCGCCATGATTAGTTCCCCCTTCGATTACTTTAAAACGCTGTATTTCTTTAATAAACTCTTTACAGTGTCTGTGGGTTGTGCACCATTACCCATCCATTTTTGTACTTTTTCACCATCGATATTGACGACACCTTTGAGGGGATCGTAGGTACCAACGATTTCTAAGAACTTACCATCTCTGGATCTGCTTGATTCACTTGCAACAACTCTGTAGAAGGGTGCCTTGTTCGAACCAAAGCGTTGTAGACGTATTTTTACTGCCATGATATTCACTCACTTTCTATAAACTCATAATCCATTACCATTATAATGATTTATTTTCTGCTGTCAAGTCTTTTTGCTTAACACACTAGAAATTTAATCCTTCATCATAGGTTTGCGATTTACCCAGATGCTTAAATCCCTTGATATCTTTTAATTGTTTTTTGAGTTGACTTTCTATGTCTTTATCTGCATAACAGACGATATAGCCTTGTTTTTCGGAAACAAAAGCGATATCAACAGGTAAATTTTTTAACTTTTCAGGAACTTGCTTTCCTTGATAAAAGACAACATATTGCATGCGGTTAGCGTACATGACAACTTCCTCCCTTTTGAACAATACCCAATTTATTGGGGGTCTTTATATGTGTGGAGATAGCATCCGTCATCTCTTTTAAAAACGCATTAATCTCATCCTGAAGGGCTTTTTCGAGCTGGAAATAACGCGTAACCTCTGGTGTGCTATAGAGTGTTGTTTTGGCTTCTTGAAACGTTTTAGCTGCCTGTTTAAAATCTGGATGATACGTTCCACCTGTTGACATCACATCATCATAGATGGCTTTAGCATCATGAAATGCTTTGATTTCATCAGCATAGTTCATACCAATTGCTTGATGCAGTTTTTTCATTTCAACAAATTTCGGATCTGTTTTGATTTCATCAAGCACATTGTATGCTTGCATAATCATGTCAGTCATAGAGCATCTCCTTTGTTATTTCAATATAGTCACCAGGTGATAAATCACCTAGTTTGAGTTTGCCAATTTGAATCCGTTTAAGATGTGTTACCTGATAATTTAACGCTTGAAACATGCGTTTAACCTGATGAAATTTACCTTCATCGATGGTTAGATATATTTTTTCTTCATTTTTTGTAAGTTCGATTGCTTTTGCTAAATATTCTTGATTTTTTCCGTCTTTGATTGTTACACCTAACAATAATTCTTTATCGTGAGTGAATGTCTTATCAAGGATGACCTCATATACTTTTTGAACATGCTTCTTCGGAGAAATGATATCATGAACAAAAGAACCATCAGTCGTTAAGATAATTAATCCTTCTGTGTCGATATCAAGTCTACCTGCAATTGAATAATCAAAGCGATCATACGGATCTTTAATGAGATCGACAACACAGGGATGAATGGGATCATGATTTGCTGATAGATATCCTTTGGGTTTATTAATCATCAGATGAATGGGTGATTTATAAAAGACTTTCTTTCCATCCAACACCATTATATCGCATGTTGGATCAATCGATTGATGGGATGATTGAACGCGTTTGTTATTGATAGTAAAGACATGTTGCTCTAAAAATGTTTTCGCTTCACTTCTCGTACAATATTTTAGTTGACTGAGCAGTTTATCGATTCGCATCATCTATCTCCTTTTGTGATATACTAATCTTGAGGTGTATGACTATATGATTACAATGAGAAACGTTATCCGCGAAGGACATCCAACATTAACAAAAATAGCTAAAGAGGTCAAATTACCACTGTCGCAAGCTGACAAGAAATTGCTCAAAGAGATGTTACAATTTGTCATCAACTCACAAGATGATGAACTTGCTGAAAAATATGAACTTCGACCAGCTGTAGGTATTGCTGCACCACAGGTCAATCAATCAAAGCGTATGTTTGCCGTTCATATTAGAGATTTCGATGGAACACTTTATTCGTATGCTCTTGTCAATCCTGTCTTGAAAAAACGTTCAACTGATATTATTTATGTACCTGGTGGTGAAGGCTGTTTATCGGTTGACCGTGAAACCGAAGGGCTTACGCCACGCTATGGAGCCGTTGTTTTTGATGCTTTAAGTTATGACATTGAAAACGATCGTCTCGAACAAATAGAACTCGAATTGAGTGGCTATGTGGGAATTGTTTTTCAACATGAATTTGATCATATCAATGGCATCATGTACACATCCAAGTTGTTTCCATCGCTTCCTCAAGCAAAACCAGCATTTGAATTTGTAACGGATGAAGAAGCTATTTAAGTAATGTTTTTAATAACTTAATCTGATTGGATAAAATGTCATCTTCGGTGACATTTTTTGTTTCTTCGTTTGGAAAAATATGTCTCGTTAGTTCTCTGAGTCTTGTCTCGCGTTTTTTCTTATCTTTAGAAAACAGTTTTTTAAAAAAGCCTTTGGGTTCATCTTTAAATTCAAAGATTGACGGATCAAATGAATGATCGACCATAATATATCCATCGTATCGATCACGCACCAACTTTTTTAGTAGTTTTAAGATATCTGTTTTACCAAAGCCGATTAGTTCAGGTCTTCCAAGGTGATTCGCGTCATGCGCAAAAAATACACTGATTTGATTGCGAACAAGTCGATATGCAGTTGTGGTTGACTCATTGTTATTCATAATGAGCACTGGATCAAATGCAAATGATAAATATTTTGACTTCATCCTCTTAAAAATGTAAACATAAGTGTTTATTTTTACACCTGGTTGCTGTAACAAAACAATTTTCTTTCCTGCTCGTTGAGCTTGATCAACATAATCTCCTAATTTTTTTTCTATCGTATCGTATTCTTCGATAATGTCATGAACGATGGGGAGTTTGAGAAAAAGCATGTTAACCTTGAGTTTATCTGCAACCCGTAACATATGTTTAAATTCATCAATTCGCTCTTTATGTATGCGATCATCATAGGGATCGTATGCATCAATATGGGTATCAATGACGGAAAGCTTAATACGTTCTGCTTTCGTATCGAGGAGTATTTTTTTTAATTCTCCTTCAGAGAGTTCGATCAGTGGTCTTGATAAATCACCTCTGAGTGCTAAGTGATCAATTTCATGTTTAATCAATCGATTAATCCGTTCAGTAAGATTGAGTTTTCCATCGTGATCAAAGTATCCTGTAATGATTGCTTTCATAGATTCCTCCATAAATACATCAATATTGAACCAGCAACGCTCACATTGAGACTTTCAACGTCCTTGGTATCAATATGTACAAAATCATCAATTTCGTCAATAACTTCACTTGAAAGTCCATGTCCCTCGTTACCTAGAACAAGGACAATCTGGTTTGTTGGATGGATTTTTCCACCTTCATGTGCATCTGCACCTAAGACGGTATAGCCCATTTGTTTTAATTCAATCAAAGCTGACTTGAGTGGTTTTCTTTCAACGTAGACATCGAATAGAGCACCTTTGGAAGCTCTTATCGTCTTTTCATTATAGAGATCAGCACAATGAGGACTAAAAATAATGTGATTAAAACCAAATGCAACCGCACTGCGTAGTAATGCTCCAACATTATCTGGATCTTGAACGTCATCGAGCATGAGAATACGATTTGAAGAAATTTTGATATTTTCTTTTCTACAAACAGCAATAACATCCATATAGGTTTCTGTCTGCTGTAAATCTTCTAACAAAGAGCGATCATAGAGCGTGCCATCAATCATGGGATTGGATGTTATGACTTCTACTACGACTCTCTTTTTTTGTGCTTGTTCAACAAGATGCTTTCCATAAACCAGAAAAAGATCGTACTGATCACGATATTTTTTGAGTTTAAGCGATACATACTTTTTAAATGTTTTATTCTGTTTCGATGTGATCATTTGTTAAACTCATTTCCTTTTGATACTGATTAACTGCTTGTGATGTGGATAAGCCATAATCACCGATATTTAACTTAGATGATGAAGTAATATCTAGAGTCAAAATACGGCTTAGTATATCTTCAATCATGTGCATATAGTCTATTTCGTTTTCATATTTTGTTGCATAGACTTCCATCGGTTTTGTCACCGGTCTTTTGGGAACATAGACACTACAACAATCATTGAACGGACGTGTCGAAATGTCAAAGGTTTGAATATGTGTAGCAAGCTTAATAATATCTAGTTTATCATAAGTGACCAAGGGACGCAAAATTGGAATTTGTGTAACGCTCTCTACCACTTTCATCGACTGTATGGTTTGTGAAGCAACCTGACCAACTGCATCACCGTTAATGATACACAATGACTTGTTGTGTTTGGTAAATCGCTCTGCAATGCGATACATCATCCTTCTCATAACGGTTATGATATAGGGATCATAGACAGTCGCTAGGATCTTTTCGTGGAGATTAAAGAATGGAACAAGATGCAGTTTTATGGAATCGTTTGGTGTATAATTTGCTAATATCTTAGCTAAATCAATCACTTTTTGAACAGACTCAATAGGTGTTAAAGGTGTCGATTCAAAATGAAAGAGTTCGATATCAATACCTTGTTTCATAGCAAGATATCCAGCGACAGGACTATCAATACCACCACTCATCATAAGTAACCCCTTTCCACCTGTTCCAAAGGGATAACCGCCCATGCCTTTAATCATTTTAAGGTAGATATAACATTGATCCTTTCTCAGTTCAATTCTTAGAATTTCTTCAGGATTCTTTACATCAACAACAAACTTCCATTTAGTACCTTTTAAAATCAAATCTGCTACATGCTTAGTCACTTCAAGACTCGTCATTGGAAATGACTTATCACTTCTTCTTGTTTCAATTTTAAACGGAATATGATCTCTATCAATTTCTAAATCCAACACGTGGATGGCTGTTTGAACGATCTTTTCAAGATTGGGTTCAGTTACATGCGCAACCGCAAAATCAAAAATACCTGGTATCATCATTAATCGACTGATGATGTCCTTCTCATAAATTTCATTATAATCGATAAAAATACGGTCATGCTTCATGATATACTCAACGGATAAATCCGATAATTTCATCTTTATATGTGTTCGAACACGTTTGATAAAAAATCCGATATTCTGTCCCTTGATCATCATGTCTCCAAAACGAATCAGGATTCTTTTTTTCATTCTATCACCATTAACTATTTTACCATATATGCTATAATATGGACGGTGGTGATAACATGAAAAAACATGAACTATTAGAAGCTGCTTCTATCTTACTCAGTGAACAACCCAATACCCTCTCTGTTTTAGCTAATGCTTCTGCATTTATCTTTGATCATATCGATCAACTCAACTGGGCTGGATTTTATATTTATGATGGCAATGAACTTAACGTTGGTCCTTTTCAAGGTCATGTTGCTTGTTCCACGATTGCACTTGGAAAAGGTGTATGTGGTGAGGCTGCACTTAAACGTCAGACGATGGTTATAGATGATGTTACTAAACATCAAAATCACATCGCATGTGATGCAAATTCTCGTTCTGAAGTTGTTGTACCTATCATAATTGATCATAAACTATATGGCGTTTTAGATATCGATAGTCCCATTCATAATCGATTTAATGCAGAGCTCGTAGACTTCTTTGAGGATTTTGTCAGATTACTGGTAAAAACAATTGACAAATAGTACCCTATAGGGTAAAATGAAAAGCGTCGGTAAAAAGCAGGCATCTTTGTGATTGAAGTGCGATCCCTACCATTTGGAGCCCTTAGTAACCATTTACTGCTTAATGGCGAACAGAATATCGGGATACCTTTGATTCATTGAATTTGCAGTTTTTGCCTACCATACATATAAAAGGAGGTAAAAATTATGTCACGTTTCACAGGATCTACATGGAAGATTTCACGTCGTTTAGGTTATTCAATTTCTGAAACAGGAAAAGAATTAAAGAAGCGTCCTTATGCCCCAGGTCAGCACGGTCAACGCCGTTCTAAGTCCTCAGATTATGGTACACAGCTCCATGAAAAGCAAAAGGTTAGATTCACCTATGGCGTATCTGAAAAACAATTTAGAAAGACTTTTGAGGAAGCTAACACACGTGTTGGTATTCACGGTGAAAACTTTCTAAAACTGCTTGAATCAAGACTAGATAATGTCGTTTATCGTCTTGGTTTAGCAAAGACACGAGCACAAGCTCGTCAGCTCGTCAACCATGGTCACTTCTTAGTTGATGGTAAAAAGGTTGATATTCCTTCTTATCGCGTTGTTCCTGGTCAAAAGATTCAGCTTAAAGAAGCTTCAAGAAACCTCAAGGTCGTCTTAGAAGCACTCGAAGCACAATATGGTTCAGTTGACTTTGTATCATTCGATAAAGAAACTATGACTGGTGTCTTTGCACGTTATCCAGAACGTAATGAAATTCTACAAGAAATCAATGAACAATTGATTGTTGAATTCTACAACAGATAACAATGAAAAAGAATTGTGGCTCACAATTCTTTTTTTTATATAAAAAATAACACCTGCACGGTGTTATTCAACAAGTTCTGCGTTTCCAAGATGGATAATGCGTTTTTTCCGGTTACCATCAAGGACTAAAGCGATATCAAATTTATGAACACGAACAATCGTATAGAGTTCATCGGTGATTTCTTGTATCATCTGGTAGAGATAAAGAGTTCTACCTTCTCTAAACTCAATTAAATAATCAGGAATGAGATGTTGTTTGTAGCGGTATCCCTTTAAGAATCCTCCAACTTCTACCATAGAGTCTGTAAACTTTTGTGGATAAGGGATCATCTGGCGGGTCTGAATCATTTTAATCTTCTTATTTCTAAGGGATTTTTTGATTCGTCTCAAACCTATTATAAATGATAGGATGGTCATAAAGAGTAAACTTGCGCCTAAAATATGAACAAGAGTATTTGAAGGATCAATTAAGAAAAGTCCTAAAATATAAATGACGATTAAAAAAACCAGAAAAATAAGGTGTAAAGCTAAGTTTTTGGTCCGTTTTTTTTGAATGTATTGAATAATCATAGTTTCCCTTCCTTTGATGAGGTTGTATAAGTTTTGTCTATTATGTCTTTTGCAAAAACCTAATCATTTAGACGCTGCCCCCCAGCGCTATGATTGTGTGTTTATATCATTGTATCAAGTCTCATTCATTAAATCAAACATGTGTCGACCAAATACATATATGGAAAATAGCCTGCACTATTATTATCTACTATGTTTGATAAAATTGTCTTTCATAACTCTTTCGTTTTTAAAAAAACCCATGCATGCATGGGTTATCTATTATTTATAGCCGCACGAACCAACTGCAAAAAAGAATTGGGATCAAGGGATGCTCCACCAACAAGTGCACCATCGATATCAGACATAGCAAGCAAACTTTCAACGTTCTTCGTATTGACAGATCCGCCATACAAAATACGTAGCTGATCAGCAATCTCATGTCCATATAAAGATGCCATGGTTGTTCGAATGACTTTAATGGTGTCATTTGCTTGTTCAGGAGTAGCTGTTCGTCCTGTACCTATCGCCCAAATGGGTTCATAGGCGATAACCGTATTGAGCACATCTTGAGATGAGACATTCAAATATGCCTTTTCAACTTGTTTTTTCACAAACGTATCTGTAGTACCTTCTTCACGTGTTTCAAGTGATTCTCCAACACAAATAATCGGTGTGATGTTTTCTTTGATTGCGGTCATAACTTTCATATTGACCATTTCATCTGTTTCACCAAAATAAGCACGTCTTTCACTGTGACCGATGACGACATAGTCCACGCCATATGATTTCAACATAGCAGCAGATATTTCACCAGTGAAAGCACCTTCTTCTGCATAATGCATATTTTGAGCACCAATACGTAGATTTTCACCTTCACGTTTGACAAGGTCTCTTAAGAAAATCGCTGGAGCACAGATAACTGATTCAACGATATCTTTGTCGGGAACTTCAAGATTGACTGCATAGATGAATGCAAGCGCATCATCTTTGGTCTTATACATCTTCCAGTTCCCTGCAATGAGAGGTTTTCTTCTCATGGGTCTATCCTAAAATGGATGCGACATCTTTGATCGCTTCTTCAGCGCGAGCACCACGTGCTACGATACGTACATTTTCACCATGAGGTACTGCGAGTGACATCAGCGCTAAGATCGACTTGAGGTCAACAATTCTGTTATGGTAATGCAGTTCAATGTCGACCGCATACTTTGATGCTGTTTGAACAACTTTTGCAGCAAGTGCAGCATGAAGTCCTTGTGTGCTTTTAATCATAATTTCTTTTTCCATTTTCATTTCCTCCATTAGAACATTGGTGGCGTACTAATCCACAATACTTTAGCATGTTGATTGCTGTTGTTTATCAAGTAGTGCTCTTTATTTGCTAAATAATAAAACGTTTCGCCTTTTCTTATTATATATCTTTTTTTATTGACTACCAGCGTGATTTGTCCCTCTAGGACATAACCGAATTCTTCGCCAGCGTGTGGATCATCCATCACTGATTGACCACCTGGTTCAATATCGATGATGATGGGTTCCATTTCATATTTTAACGCATTTGGTACAATCCAGCTTATCATATGCTTTAATTCTTCGTTAACTTTGACGTTGAAATCATCTTTTTTATAGACGAGTGTTCGCTCTTCTTCCTTGCTAAAGAACTCATGGATATCCGTACCTAAAACTTCTAAGATAGCAAAGAGTGTTTGCATGGAAGGAGATGTTAGGTTGTTTTCAAGTTGTGAGATATATCCCTTAGTCAAATCAAGTCTATTGGCTAACTCCTCTTGGGTCAAATCATTGCCCAAGCGCAGTGCACGAATTTTCTTACCGATATCCATTATTTTTCATCAACGCACTGGATACCTGGAAGTACTTTACCTTCCAAATACTCTAGAGACGCTCCACCACCGGTAGAGATGTGCGTAAATCCATCCTTTAAACCAAATTGGATAACTGCTGCAGCTGAATCGCCTCCACCAATAATGGTTGTTGCTTTTTCTTTTATGGAAGCTATTGTTTGTGCAACTTCTTTGGTTCCTTTAGCAAATTGTGGAAATTCAAAGACCCCAAGTGGTCCATTCCATACAACTGTTTTTGCGTTTAAAATATAGGATTTAAATATGTTGATGGTGTTGGGTCCAATATCAAGACCCATTTCATCTGATGGAATTTGATCGATTTTACGTGTATTCTTTTCAGTTGAAGCATCAAATGCTTTTCCGGTAAAAATATCATCACCAAGTTCAATTTTACCCTGAGCAAGTTCTAAGAGTTCTTTTGCTAAATCAATTTTATCTTCTTCAAGTAAACTCTTTCCAACTTCTAAACCCATTGCTTTAAAGAATGTGAATGCCATACCACCACCGATCAATACTTTATCGGCTACCTTAAGCAAATTTTTAATCACTTCAATTTTATCAGAAACTTTTGCTCCTCCTAAAATCGCGACGAAAGGTCTTTGGGGATTTTCGAGTGTGCCACCAATAAAATTGATTTCTTTTTCTAATAAGAATCCAGCAACTGTTGTTTTAATATGTGATGCAATACCCACATTGGATGCTGCTGCACGGTGTGCTGTACCAAATGCATCATTGACAAAAAGATCTCCAAGTGATGCCCAGTATTTTCCTAGTTCTGGATGATTCTTCGATTCTTTATTGCCATCCAAATCTTCAAAACGTGTGTTTTCAAACATGAGAACTTCACCATTTTTTAAACCTGCAACAGCAACTTCAAGTTCAATACCGCGTGTGACAGGTATAAACTTAACCGTTTGTCCAAGAAGTTCAGAAAGGCGTTTTGCAACAGGGGCTAACGAGTTTTTAGCTTTATCTGCTTCCTCTTTAATTCTACCTAAATGTGAGAACACGATTGCACGACCATGATTTTTAATGACATATTGAATGGTTGGCAAAGCTTCAACAATACGGTTTTCATCCGTGATTTCGCCTTGCTTCATCGGAACGTTGAAATCGACACGAATCAGTACTTTTTTGCCTTTGACATCAACGTCTCTAATCGTTTTTTTTGCCATACTTATTCCTCCTAAAAGTGTGTTTGAGTCTTCGATTTTAGCCGTTATCATTATAACACTATTTATAAACATTTACTATATTTAAGTCAATGAAAGTGTTTTACTTTAGTATTTCTAATCAACGTGAGTTTTTCAATTTGTTTCTTCCAACTATATAAAGACATCTTTATATAGAGCTTACGACCACTCAAAAATTGAATGCATAAACCTTCATCATGCTCAACGATATTCGATACCGCCATATGGTTAATCAAGAGATGTTCATAATCTCTAAATCTTTTTACGGGAATGAACTGAGTGTATTCATCTAAATAGATCGGTATAAGTCTTTTTATGTTAAGCGTTTTATGAACTGCTTTACGATATCCATCAAACGTAAAAAGATGCTTCATACATAGGTTATCGAGTGTATGAAGTATAGAGTATCTCACCTCTTCAACTGAGTTTGTTTTATATATTTTTGTACCTACTGATGTGTTAGTGATATATTCAATCATATGTTGAAAATAAAAAAGCCCGAAGGCTTTTCTTTTTTATTCAGCTTTTTCTTCTACTTCAACTGCTTTTGCTTTTTTAGGAGCTTTTTTATTGATGCGATCATTTTCATCAAAGACTAAGCGTTGTTCATCTTCTGGATTAAAGAAGTGACATTTGTTCATATCGAGAGCGAGTCTCAACTTATCACCAATACGTACACCTGCGCGAGCGTTAATTGAAGCACAGACATTATGTCCATTGACTGTTGTATAGAGGTTTGTTTCTGAACCTAACAGTTCAGCAACGTCAACGATAACATCGATGACTGATTCTGGATATGTGTCCATAACAACTTGTTCATCATGAATATCTTCTGGACGAATACCTAAGACGATTTCTTTTCCAATCATACCATTTTCCTTGATGATTTCGAATTTATCATTAGGAACTTTAATCTTGTGATCACCTGCAACAAACCACTGATCCTTATCTACCTTACCAGCAATAAAGTTCATAGGTGGTGTTCCGATGAATCCTGCAACGAACATGTTGTTAGGATTATCATAGATTTCTTTAGGTGCACCAACTTGCATGATGTATCCATCTTTCATAACGACGATACGGCTTGCCATGGTCATCGCTTCAATTTGGTCATGGGTAACATAAATCGTTGTTGTTTCAATTTTGTTATGAAGTTTGATGAGTTCACCTCTCATTTGAACACGTAACTTCGCATCCAAGTTAGATAGTGGTTCATCCATTAAGAATACCTTTGCATTACGAACGATTGCACGTCCAAGTGCAACACGTTGTCTTTGTCCACCTGATAAAGCTTTTGGCTTACGCTTTAAGTAGGGTGTTAGACCTAAAATTTCTGCTGCTTCATTGACCTTTTCATTGATCACATCTTTTGGCATTTTTCTGAGTTTCAGACCGAAAGCCATATTATCATAAACTGTCATATGAGGATAAAGCGCATAGGATTGAAACACCATCGCGATATTACGATCTTTAGGTGCTTTATCGTTCACGAGTTCGTCATCGATATAGAGTTCCCCAGATGTAATTTCTTCAAGACCTGCAATCATGCGAAGCGTTGTTGATTTACCACAACCTGATGGGCCGACAAAAACGATAAATTCTTTGTCTCTGATATCTAGGTTAAAGTCAAAAACTGCTTGAACACCATTTGGATAAACTTTATTGATATCCTTCAATTTTAATGTTGCCATATGATTTCTCCCTTTTTTTGGATTATAGTCTCATTATAGCAATTTTGGAACATAAAAAAAATGTGCACGTTGCACACATTTTTATTGATAGAGATGATAGATGAGTATAGCATCTTGGAAGATTCGCGGATCAAATCCAGTCATCATATAAAACTTATCCAAACGCTGTAACAGAGTATTTCGATGGAGATAGAGTTTTTTAGATGCCAAAGTCATGTTGAGGTTAGAAGATAAATAGGTATTCATGGTTTCTCGCATAATTGTATCGGTATAAAATTTGCCTAGAAACAGTTTTTTCATATCTGGTGTTAATGTATGTATATAGTGTCTAACGAGTGTTTTATCATCTAAATAATAATAT
>Ga0265293_10009591_pt1 | contig 13869 bp, 16 predicted proteins | sample Munlanlewell138R_FD_192505 | JGI IMG/M metagenome (GOLD analysis project Ga0265293, IMG submission 192505) | Leachate microbial communities from a municipal landfill in Southern Ontario, Canada - Leachate well 138R | ecosystem: Engineered > Solid waste > Landfill > Unclassified | place: Canada...
AATCCGTGATCCGAAAAATCTTTAACTGTTGACTATAGTCAACTTTACTGACACCTTCAGGTGTCTTTACATGGCTGAAAGCCATCACATGTTGCGATAGCAGCATTACACGAAGTCCACACCGGGGCGACAGCAAAAAAACATAAAAACATTACGAAAAAAACATCATTGAGAATTGCTGATTGTTGAATGAAACAATTGCTGATTGATTTTTGATGTGATATAATATTTATATGAATAATCATGTTCAAAACTGGCTTCAAACAGTTAAAAACATAGTTTTAAATAATATTGATTTAGATAATTTCAATGTTTTTTTATTTGGTTCTTATGCCAGGGGTGATTTTGAGCAGGGGTCTGATTTTGATATTGGTATTTACGGGCAGGAAAAAATAGATTTAAATATTATTAATAAAATAAAATCAGAGATTGATAGTTGTATTGTTCCTAATAAAATTGATATTGTAGATTTTACAAGGATTACTGATTTAAACTTCAAAAAACAGGCATTAAAGGATATCATAATATGGAACAGAGCCAAAAATTTTCATTTAAATTAAGCAATTTTAAAAATGCTCTTAATGATTTTAAAGATTTAATGGAAATTAATCTTGAAGATTTTTCTGGTAAAATTCTCGATGGATTAAAAAATGGTCAGATTCAAAAATTTGAATGTGTTACCGAGGCTACATGGAAAATTATAAAAGCGTTTTTATTGATTAAGCATGGGATTGAAGTTAAAACTCCGAAGCAGTCAATAAAAGAATTTTATAATAATAAGTTTATTGATGAAGAATTATATTTGTGCTTAATTGAAATGATTGATAACAGAAATTTATTAAGTCATATTTACGACAAAGAAACTTTTGAAGAGATTCATTCAAAGCTTTATAAATATTTAGAAGTTCTGAATAATATTTTAGTCATAGTTGAAAATGATTAATGAATCAGTTTCACAAAGTTTGACGGCATAAATTTTGTTCTTCGCCTCAAACATTTTCTGTAGTTTGATAATTATTCGGATTGTTTATATCCATAACAATTACATAAAGCTACTTTAGTGCAAAAATAATTATCTTGTTGCAAAAATAATTATATTTCAGGTTATGACTGCAAAAACGATTAAAAAAGATATCGGAGCAGAAAGTTTTTTCTATATGCAAGTATGACAACAAAAAATCTTGGGTTTAAAAACCGAAATCTAAATTAATGTCAAAGCCTATATCAATATCAAAATCTTCATCATCTTCTGTTTCTTCGTTTGCTTCGGCTCCTTCCATTTGAGAGTGATTAAATTGCTTAATTATTAAAATAGTATATACTCAAAGTTGTACCTATTGTTTCACAGGAGAACTCTAATGTTTAAAACTGGCGAAAAACCACCTATTGGCACTTATGCATGTAAAAAGTGCAGAACTTCAGTCAAGATTGATCATAAAAAAACTACATTACCACAATGTCCAAATTGTCAAAATACTGAATTTAACAAAGTTTAATTATTTTTCTCAATATTATTTGAATATAATTTTTTCCATAAAATTATTTTTCTGTTAATATTACAGAAAATAATTATTAGGAATTTAAATGAAATTTTTACATACTTCTGACTGGCATATTGGTAAAAAACTATATAATAAAACTCGATACCATGAGTTTGAAAAGTTCTTTAACTGGCTTCAGAAAGTTATTAAAGAAGAAAATATTGATATTTTAATTGTTTCAGGCGATGTTTTTGATACAATTTCACCTTCAAACCGGGCTCAGGAAATTTATTTTAATTTTTTAAAAAATATTATTTCTGATTCTAATAATATTTCAAATATTTTAATAACTGGTGGTAATCATGATTCTCCTTCTTTCCTTGAGGCATCAGCTTCTCTTTTAAAATCCTTTAATATTTTTGTTACTGGAAGTGTTTCAAAAAATATTGAAAATCACATTTTTGTTTTGAATGATAAAAAAAATAATCCACTCTGTGTTTTCTGTGCTGTTCCTTATCTTCGTGATAAAGATATAAGAAAAACTGAAGATTTAGAAAATATTGATGATAAATTTATTAAAAATATAAATGGAATAAAAGATTTTTATGAAAAAACAGGGGATATTGCTTTCAATATTAAAAAACAGAATAATTTGAAAATTCCTGTCATTGCAACTGGACATTTGTTTACTGCGGGTGCAAAAACTTTTGAAAATGATGGTGTTCGCGAGCTTTATGTAGGTAATGTTTCCCGTGTAGGGTCAGATGTTTTTCCAGATATTTTTGATTATGTTGCTCTTGGTCATCTTCATTCAGCTCAAACTGTTGATAATAAAAATAATATCAGATTTTCCGGGGCACCTCTTTTTATGAGTTTTAGTGATTCAAGTGTAAAAAAAGTTATAGTCGGTGAGTTTGAAGACAATTTGATTATTAATGAAATTGAAGTCCCATGTTTTCAGAAATCAGCTTTAATAACTGGTAATACTGAAAAAATTAAATCTGAGCTTTTACAGTTAATTGAAAAGAATGAATCAGTCTGGGTCGAAATTTCTTATAATGGTAATAATTTGGATTCGGATTATGGTCAGACTTTCTATGAATTGGTGAAAAATTCCTGTGTTGAAATATTAAAATTCTCAAATTTGAATATAATTAAGCGTGTTTTTGAAAAATCTGAATTTGATAAATCGCTTGAAGAGCTTGATGATATAGAGGTTTTTGAGAAATGTCTCGATGTGAATAAAATATATGATGATAAAAGAATTCACCTTGTAAAACTATATAAAAATATTAGAAATAAATATTTAGACAGGGATAAAGAGTAGTATATGATTATAAAAAATCTCAGATTTAAAAATATAAATTCTCTGTATGGCGAATGGAATATTGATTTTACAAATAAAAATTATGTTGAAAATGGAATTTTTGCAATTACTGGGCCGACTGGAGCGGGTAAAACAACCATTCTTGATGCAATTTGTGTTGCAATGTATGGTAAAACTCCGAGATTAAGCATAATAAGTCAAAACGATAATGAAATTATATCAAAAAATACAACTGAATGTTTTTCAGAAGTTGTTTTTGAAACTTCAAAAGATATTTTCCGAGTTTTCTGGTCACAAAGAAGAGCAAGAAATAAAATTGAAGGCAATCTTCAGCCTGCCAGATGTGAACTTTCTTATTATAAAACCGGTGAAATTATTGAAACAAAAATAACTGAAGTTTCAAAAAAAATTGTTGAAATTACTGGTATGGATTTTTATCAGTTTACCCGCTCAATAATGCTTGCTCAGGGTGATTTTGCAGCATTTCTTAAAGCTTCTGTAAATGAGCGTTCTCCAATATTGGAAAGAATTACAGGGACAGATATTTATTCAAATCTTTCTATAGAGGTTTACAGAACATTTAATGAAAAAAAATTAGAACTGGAAAAAAACACTGAAATTGAAGAAAACTTCAAAGTATTAACTGGGGAAGAAGTGGACGAGATTAATGAAAAAATTAATAATAATAATGTTGCTGCTGAAAGAATTGAAAATGAAATTGAAATTAATAATTTAATAATAAAAACTCAGAAATCTTTCCACGATGATTTGACGGATTATGAAAAAGCTGTTGAAGAAAAAAAAGAAATAGAAAATAATTTAAAGCAAAATTCTGAAAAAATTAACTTTATTTCAGATAAAAAAAATTCTCTGGAAAAAGAAAAATCAAAATTACAGAAAGAATTTAATTTTTTAAATGATTTGATTAAAAAAGTTGTAGTTCTGGATTCAAATATAAAAAATTTTAATAATCAAATTAATGAACTGGATAAAAGTATAAATAATGATAAAAAAGAACTTGATGAAATTAATAATAAAATAACCAATTATAAAAATCAAATTGAAAAAATAAATCTTTTTATTGATGAATGTCAAAAAGTAAATTCAAAATATTCTGGCTTTGATTTATTGATAAATAAAAAAGAGATTTTTGATAATATTATTTCTGAGATAAAAAAAATTGATAATAAAATTGATGAAAATATAAAAAAAAATCATGAATTTATAATTGAAAAAAATAATATTCAATCAGAACTTGAAAATTGTAATAAAGAATTAGATTTGATAAATGTAAAAACAGATTCAGAAAACAAAAAATACAATTTAATAATTGATGAAATTAATAATATTACTGATTATGAAAGTATTGATAACATTCGTGAAAAATTTGATTTATTGAAAGAGAAAAATAATATAATATCAATTCTGGAATCAAATTATAAATCAGTTGAGGTTAAAAAATCCAAAATTGATAAAATTACAAAAAATAATAAAGAACTTATTGTAAAAATTAAAGTCTTAAATGCTGAATTAAATCTTAATAAAACTGTTTTGTCAGAAAAAAATAAAACTATCGAAATACTGAAAGAAAAGCTTGAACTTGAAAGAAAATTTAAAAGTCTTGAAGATGAAAGGTTGAAACTTCAGCAGGGAAAACCATGTCCGCTTTGCGGTTCTCTTGAACATCCTTTTTCTGAAAATAGTTTTGTTTTAAATTCAGAAAGCAAAAATGAATTAGAAAGATTAAACAGTGAGTTTAATGAATTTTCAAAAAAAATAGTTGAAGCTGAAAAAAGCCTGACAGAATACGAAACAACTGTAAATATTGAAAATAAGAACATAAAACACTTTGAGCAGGAAATAAATTCTCTTAATCAGGATATTGAAAAATTAATAAGTCAGCATTTTAAAGAATATTCACAAAACGAAATTTTTGAAAATTTAAATAAAATCTCATCAGATATAAATTCAGAACTTCAAAATTACAGAATAAAAATTCAATCATTTGATGAATTGTCAAAACAGAAAAATGCTGTTGAAAAAATATTGAAAGAGACAGCAGAAAAACTATCAATTTATCAGAAAAAAAATAATGAGTATGAAAGCAGATTAAAAATTTTAGAAAATAATTTAAAAAATATAGAAAATCAAAACACAGAATTTGCTGATGAAAAAATCGAAAAGAGAAATGATTTTTTTGAAATTCTGAAAAGTATTCCTGAACTAAAATTCTCTTATGATTCAAATCAGAATTTAGAAATTATTTATAATGAATTAAAAAAAGAAATTAATTTGTATAAAGAGAATTTTGATTTACTTTCAGATTATCAGAAAAAGAAACAGGATTTAATTCAGTCACTGGATAAAGCATGGAATTTAAAAGAAATTCTGGAAAATAGAGTGAATGAAAATTCTTTAATAAAAAATAGAAATTTAACTCTGCTTGAAAATGAAAAAAAAATTCGATATGAACTTTTTGAAGATAAAGATACAACTTTAGAAGAAAAAAAACAGATTGAAAAAAACGATAAAAATCAAGCTGAACTTGAAAAAACAGTCAGTGAGCTAAATAATCTCAATGAAATAGAAGGAAGACTGGATGAAAAAATACAATTTTTATCTAAGAAAATTGAATTATTGAAAATTGAAATTGATAAATCGAAAATAATACTTGAAAATCACAGTGAATATATAAGAATTAATCATTCACAGAAAAATGCGGAAGAATATTTAGCAGAATTGAAAAGAAAAAAAGATGAAATTTTAACTCAGTCAGGTAGTTATTCAGAAAAAATAAAAATTAATAACCATAATATCAGTCAGAAAAAAAACTATGGTGAAAAAATTGAAAAACTGAAAGAAGAGATAAAAGATTACGGTTTTCTTAATACTTTAATAGGTTCAGCTGATGGCAAAAAATTCAGAAATTTTGCTCAGGGAATAACTTTCGATTACTTAATATATTATGCAAATCTTGAACTTCAAAAAATGACTTCAAGATATATACTTGTGAAAGATGAAAACGAGCCTTTAGAGATGAATATTATTGATAATTTTAAAGGCGGTTCAGAAAGAAGTGTCAAAAACCTTTCTGGTGGGGAAAGTTTTCTTGTCAGTATGGCGCTTGCTCTTGGGTTATCATTACTTTCCGGGAAAAAAGTAAGAATTGATTCTCTGTTTCTTGATGAAGGTTTCGGAACCCTTGATGAGGAAACACTTGAAACAGCGCTTGAATGTCTTGAAAGTCTTAAAAATTCAGGGAAATTCATAGGAGTTATATCTCATGTGGAAGCTCTGAAAGAAAGAATTCCTGTTCAGATAAAAGTTATTCCAGGTAATGATGGCTCAAGTATTTTGAAAGGACCGGGGGTAAATTTTAAGAGCAGTGAGAAGTGAGAAAGTGAGTTAGTGAGTAAGTGAGTAAGGAAAATCAAAAACTTAAAAGTTGCGGATGAAACGGGAAATAATAAAAATCCTTGCTATTATTTAATTTATCTGTGATAATTAGTTAATGCAGAAGTATTTATTTTTTATAACTTTGGGAGTACTGTTACTTCTTTTAATATCCGAACCACTCTATTTAAAGCATTTTCACATTCCGGTATTTGATGTTTCAGTGCTTGACGGTGAACTTGTTATTTTTACAGGAACCGTTGCTGATAGTTTTAAAATAATAGACAATGGCGCTGTTGTGGTTTCAGGTAACGATATTGTCTGGGTAGGAGAAAATTCTCAACTTGTTAAGTCCAAGGGAGTTGTTGTTAATACTGATGAATATATTTATCCCGGATTTGTAGAAACTCACAATCATCCAGATTATAACTTTTTGGGTGAATGGAGAATAGGAAGAACTTTTTCAAACAGGTATGAATGGTCAAGAACAAAAGAATATAAAGAACTTACAGCTAATCGTTCAAGAATGTTCAGAGAAAATCGTGATACAAGAATTATGGTTATGCGATATGCTGAGGCTAAAGCGATGATTGGCGGTGCAAACATGATTCAGGGTGCTCCAAGATTAAGAGGAATAGCTGACCTTGTAAGAAATATGGATTCATATAATATGATTAAGGAAGATACAATAAGAACTTCAATTTTTCCGCTTCAGCCAAGAGAAATAACAAGAGCAGAAACAGTAATTGAAGCAATGGCAGATAGAAGAGCTTCTCATTTTGTAATTCATCTTGGTGAAGGAATTGATGAAGGTTCAAAACAGGAATTTTATGATTTTGAAAAAACAGGATTACTAAGAAAAGAAACTTTAATAATTCACGGAACAGGCTTTGGTAAAGAAGAATTTGATATTATGGCAGAAAAAGAAATGAATTTAATCTGGTCGCCAAAGAGTAATTACATCTGTTACGGAACATCTACCAGAGCAGACATTGCGCATCAGTCAGGTGTAACAATTGCACTTGCTCCCGACTGGAGTTTAACCGGAAGTGATAACATGCTTGAAGAGATTCAGTTTGCAGAGGAAGTCAATAAAGAACTTTTTGGGAGTTATTTTTCTCACAAGGATTTATTTGACATGATAACTATTAATGCTGCAAATATTACAGGATTCGGAGATTATCTTGGTAGTATAGATAAAGGCAAGAAAGCGGATTTTGTATTTACTCAGAAAAAACACAGCAATCCATATTCAAGTCTTTTAGAAAATGATTTATCTGATATCATGCTTGTTGTGATTGATGGTATTGCGCTTTATGGTCAGCCTGAAAGAATTTCTATTCTGAGTGGCAATTATGTCAGTGATAAATTAACTGTTAATGGAGTAGAGAAGAGTATAATAGTGAAAACTGATCTTGATGATGTTCCGCTTTCAGACATGACTTTAAGAGAAATAGTTGATACTATAGCTCAGTATTATCCTGAAGTGGCTCCTTTAGCTACTGATGTTATTCTTCACTAAATTTATATCATACCATGTTTCTTTTCTTAAAATTTCATATTTTGGAGTGTCCATATTTCTTAAAAGATAACTTGGATGATACATGGGAATTATTTTAATATTGTTCCATGAATAAATTTTCCCGCGCATTTTTGTTATTCCTGAAGAATTTTCAACAAAGAAATTCAAAGCATGATTACCGAGAGTTATAATTATTTCAGGTTTAATAAGTTCAATCTGAAATAAAAGATAAGCTGAACAGGTTTTAATTTCTTCTTTTTCAGGGTCACGATTTTGAGGAGGTCGGCATTTTACAACATTTGTGATATAAATGTTTTCTTTTCTGTCAAAGCCTACAGAATTTAAAATTTTATCAAGTAACTGACCTGCTTTCCCAACAAATGGAATACCTTTAATATCCTCGTCTTCTCCAGGCCCTTCGCCAACAATCATAATTTTTGAATTTATGTTACCATCACCAGTGACAACATTTGTTCTTTTTTCACACAAAGGGCATAGAGTGCATTTTTTAATGTTTTTTATAAAGTCATTATAGTCTTTGTCTTTATCAAATATTATATCCATAATCACGATATTAGCATAAAAAAATAAATCAGTAAAGAGCTTTATAAATAGAAAATCGCGAGTGAAACGCGGATGGAACGGGGATAAAACGCGTATAAAACGCGGATGGAACGGGGATAAAACGCGTATAAAACGCGGATGGAACGGGGATAAAACGCGTATAAATCGCGGATGGAACGGGAATGAACCTTAAGAGCCGTAATCGGTGATCCGAGAAAGCAAGAACATAGGAGCCGTGAACAGTAATCTGTAATCAGTAATCCGAAAAAGCAAAAGAGAAGCAGTTAATATGTGAGATAAATAAGAAACAGTGACCACTAAGTGAGTATGAAAAATCAAAAACATAAATATATAAAAATATTCTGGTTGCGAAAAATATTATATTATGTTAAAATCACTATATGAACTTAATAAAAGAAATTGAGGCTGAAATGGAAAGTAAAATATCTCTTGATACCCGAGAAAATAACAGTTTTGTTATTTCTCTTGAAGGTTTCATTAACAATGATGAAGATACTGATAAATTTAGCAATATATTTAATGATATAAGTGCAAAAAATCCCACTAAAATTATATTAAATTTTAAAAAAACCCAGTATATAAACAGTTCTGTACTTGGAGTAATGGTTCATTTTTATAAACTTATGCCACAGACAAAAATGGCAATTTTCTGTGACAATCCTTTTATTAAAGAACTTTTTGCAATTACTGCAATAGATAAACTCTTTGAATTTCTTGATTCAGAAGAAGAGATTTGATAGAAGCAGTGAGCCGTAATCGGTAATCCGTAATCCGAGAAAGCAAAAACTTAGAAGCGCGGATAAAACGGGGATGAATCTTAAAAACAGTAAAAGGTAACATCACACTTTGCGAAAGCAAAGTCCTCACCGAGGAGTAAAACTCCGGTTACTTATTCACTGCTTTTAATCTTATTGTTTTTTTTGTCGATATTGTGTATAATTAAATTAGGGACTAAATAAAAAAAGGAGGAGAACATTATGTTTATCAGAAAAAAACGTGGTTTTACGCTAATCGAACTTATGATTGTTATCGCGATTATCGGTATTCTCGGTGGTATGGCTTTACCAAGATTTGCCCGTGCAAGAGAACAGGCTAAACAGAAAACTTGCTGGGGAAACTCAAGAAACATTGAATCAGCAGTTGAAATGTGGAACATGGAAAACAGAGATCCAGGTAAACAGATTAAAGGTTCAAACACTAAAATCAGTGATGCTCAGCAGAAAGACCTTTCCGATTATCTTTCTGGTAGTAAATTTCCTTTCTGTCCAGATGCAGGTGAATACATGTATGATGACAAAGAAGGTGTTTACTGTTCAACACATGGCAGTGCTGCAAAAGAACAGGGTGGTTCAGGCTCTGGTTCCTGATAACTTTTATTTGATTTATAATTTATCAAAAGCCCTCATTTTTGAGGGCTTTTTTTATTTACAAATTGAATTTTTTTTTTTATCATATTAAATATGAAAAACAAAATATTAGAAGTATTGAATATTTCAAAATCTTACAGTAAAACTGAAATTCTTAAAGATTTAAATTTCACACTTTTTAAAAATGAAATAACCACAATATCAGGTTTGAATGGTCAGGGTAAAACTACTATTCTTAAAATTATATCTACTATTACACAGGTAGAAAAAGGTCAAATACTTTATAATCAACAAAAATTAATAAGAAATAATTTTATTACTTTTATTCCAGAACTTCCATATTTTGCTGAAGAATTTACCTCAAAAGAAGCAGTTCAATACTTTCTTTCTCTTGAAAATAAAAAACTCGATATGGAAAAATTTAATTATTATTCAAAAATTTTGAACCTTGTAGAAAATAAAAAAATTATTAAAAATTTTTCAAAAGGAACAAGACAGAAACTTGGTGTAATTATGAGCGCACTTTCTTCAGCTGAACTTGTTTTACTCGATGAACCTTACAGCGGGCTTGATATTTCTGGTCAATATGAATTAAAACAAATTATTACAGAAATGAAAAAAAACGGAAAAACAATATTACTTACTTCACACAATCTTGAATTTTCGTATGATGTTTCAGATAGAATTCTTGTTTTAAATCATGGTGAGATAAAAAAAGATTTTTATATAAAAGATTTATCTGATTTTAATGAGTTTAAAAAAATTTTAGAAAAGGAATTTCTAAATATCAATGATTAAAAAAATAGCTTTATATACTGCTTTTTCAATTTTTAAAAAAAAGGGATGGATGCTTGCTGTATTTTTTATTCTTTTTAACATAATGTCATATTTTTATATAAATTCACTCACTGATTTTTTTATACCACAAATTTTTGTTTCTGCGAATCTTACTTTTTTTCTGGCTTTATCTATTCTATTTTCAATTATGTGGAGTTATTCTGAAATAGGTGCTGAAATAAAAGATAAAAAAAACTATATTATACTTGGTAAAGGTGTTTCGCGTTCAGTATATTTATATGGTAAATATTCTGGAATTCTTTTTTCTTTAATTATAAATTCAATTTTTGTATATGCTATTATTTTTGCTGAAACTCTTTTTTTTAATGACGTTTTTTCAGGTTTTTTTTCCAGTTTTATTGTTCATGTTTCAAGAATTGCAATGTTTACAGCACTTTTTGCCGGAATTAATACAATTTTCAGTTTAATAAATTCATTTGGATTAAGTGTTCTTGGGTTTGGATTAAGTCAGATTGTCTATGTTTCAGGAAATGAATTCAAAAGTATTTTTATAGAAATTATTAAACTGTTATTGCCGTGCGAATACTATTTTGCAGAAGTCGAAAGAGCTTTTCTATCAAGTATAAATATACCATTTAATTATTTATTATTTGTGGTTATATATTCACTTTTTTATATTTATATTATTTTAAACATATTTTCCTTTTTCTTTTCAAGGAAAGAGTTATGATTAAAAAAGTAATATGGATTTTTGCATTATTGGGTTTTCTTACTTTTTATCAGTTGAGTTCAATTAATGTAAACAAAATCCAAAAATCTGAAAATTTTCTTTTTTCTGATTCTATATTAAATGGAATAAAAAAATATTATGCTTCAATTTTATGGGTGAAAATTGATGAATTTTATCATCTTGAAAGTGAGTTCAGACATGATATAAAAAAACAGACTGGTATGCTTGAGCTGTTAAATAAACTTGATAAAACTAACATCCAGGGTGCGGTTTATTTATCAATTATGTATTCAAAATATTTAAAAGATTATGGAAAGGCAATTGAAGTATTAAATGAATTTATAAAAAATAATCCGAAACATGAACATATTCACAAAATTCTCGGTGAAATAGGGTTTGTTTACACAGTGTATGTTAAGGATTATAAAAAGGCTGAAAGTGCTCTTTATGCAGCACTGCAGAGCTCTGCAAATGATAAAAATTCTGATGGTATTTTAAGTTTTCATTTTCCTTTAAACTATTTGAAGCTATTAAGATTTATTGCTCAGGAAAATAAAGAAAAAGAAAAATATGAGTTTTATGACAAAGCTGTAAAAAAATTTTTTCAGCAGGAAGAAAAAACAGAATTAAATAAAATGATTCTTGGACATTCCAAAATTTATAATCATGAACATAGTCATGATGAACATCATCATCACAATCATATGTTTTCTATGAGTTTTCCATGGCAGAATGATTTTATTCAAAATAAAAATATTATAATTATATTTTTTTTAGCATTTGTTATCATGTTAATTAAATTTATCAGGCACCTCTGCCGATTGAAAGAGCTTTTGTAGCCATCTGTTTTGCAGTTTGAATTGTTGCAACATTGGCTTCGTAAGAACGATTAGCAGAAATCATATCAACCATTTCTTTCACGATTTGGACATTTGGATAAGAAACATATCCTTCTTCATTTGCATCAGGATGACCTGGGTCATAAACTAATCTGAACTGAGAATTGTCTTCTTTTATTCCAACAACTCTTACACCTTCACCAATTTTATCCTGTAATTTTCTTGCAGGAAAAGGCATGTTGAATTTCTGCTCCTGTCTTGGTACAAAAATAGGGGTCTGTCTTTTATAAGGACCACCTTCTTCAGTCCTTGTAGTATTAACATTGGCAATATTATTTGATATTGTATCCATTCGGAGTCGCTGTGCAGTAAGTCCTGAAGCTGCTGAGTTAATTGCTGAAAATATCTGCATTATCTACCTCCTCCTCTTGTAATTGCTTCGTTAAGATTTGTGAAAAAACTACTGATTCTTTCAGTGCAGGCTTCAAAATATATTGTGTTTGTAGCCATTTTACCCATTTCTACATCAATATCAACGTTGTTTTTATCGTTTCTGTAATAAGTATCATTAAACTGAAATTTTTTTGGAGAAATTTCATGGTAATTTGGTAATCCAAGCTGCATGTGACCTTCATGTGTTCTTACACCGCGAATTCCATCTTCATCAAGAACTTTTTTGAGAGTATCTTCAAATTTAACTCCTGAAATTTTAAAACCTGGAGTATCAACATTAGCAATGTTATTGGATATTATTTTATGTCTGTAAGAAGCTGTATCCATTCCTTTTGCCAGAAGATTTAGTGTTTTACTTGAGTTTAATCTGCTTATCATTTGGTTACCCTCTCAATTTTTCTTTTGTTATTTTATATATCGGCGTTCTCTGATAAAATATTTACAGTTAATGGAGGGATTATGTATAAAGCGATTCAGGCAAGTATTAAAGGCAGAGTTCAAGGTGTTGGTTACAGGTATTTTGTTTTTAGAAATGCAAAAGATTTAGCTGTTACAGGTTATGTCCGAAATATGCCGGATAGAAGTGTTGAAGTTGTTGCTGAAGGTGATGAAATCAATATTGAAAGTTTGATTGAACAATTAAAAATAGGTCCTTTTTCTTCAAAGGTTGAAAAAGTCGAGGTTCACTATTATAATTATTCAGGTAATTATAATGAATTCAGGATAACAGGTTGAAAATATGAAATCTATCGGAATGATTGAAACTGTTGGTTTTTCAAATGCAATTGAAATTATAGATGCATGTCTGAAGGCAGCAGATGTAACTTTGTTGAATTATGAAGCCAATTTCGGTACGGTGATAATAAAAATTGAAGGTGATGTTGGTGCAGTTAAAGCTGCTGTTGAAGCTGGAGTTGAAACTGGAAAGAAACAGGGAATAGTATTATTTTCACATGTTATTGCTCAGCCTGATATTCAGGTTGAAGATATAATTACCGGTAAAAAATATCTTGGTGATAAATATAGACCAGTTGGTGTAAGAAACCTGGCAGAAAAAAAAGAAGAAATAACAAAAATAGAAAAAGAAAGTAAACCTGAAATTAAAATTGAGATTAAAACAGAAAATATTGACAATAAAAATAAATCAAAATATTCAGAGGTAAAAAATACTAAAGAAATTACTCCTGTTCTGGCAAAAGAAGAAGAAATACTTGCAGAGATGGAAGAAATCAAAGAAAAAGAAAAATTAGATGCTATTGAAGCAGCAAGAGAAGCAGCAAGAGAGGCAAGAGAAATAAAAGAAGCGGAAAGTAAATTGCGTAAAGAAAAACAAGAAGCTGAAAGATTAAAAAAAGAAGCAGAAGAAAAAGCTCG
>Ga0265293_10009597_pt1 | contig 13864 bp, 11 predicted proteins | sample Munlanlewell138R_FD_192505 | JGI IMG/M metagenome (GOLD analysis project Ga0265293, IMG submission 192505) | Leachate microbial communities from a municipal landfill in Southern Ontario, Canada - Leachate well 138R | ecosystem: Engineered > Solid waste > Landfill > Unclassified | place: Canada...
CAAAGACTGTGGTTTTAGTGTATACTCGAAAAAAGTTGGGAAAACAGGTTTTTTACCTGCCAATCATCATATACGAGGAGTGTATCGTAATGCTAATTCTCATTTCTGACGCCTTCGATGCCGACTTGCCAAAGAAACTTGAAGCATTCGGTGAAGTGACTGTGGACAAGCAACGTCTCAGTGAAGCCAACGTCGTGTTGGTGCGCAGTAAGACCAAGTGTACTAAGGAGTACATTGACAACGCACCGAACTTGAAACTGATCATCCGTGGTGGGGTAGGAATCGACAACATCGACTCCTCGTATGCCGCCAGTAAGTCCATTATCGTCAGAAACACTCCCAAATCCTCCTCTATCGCCGTTGCTGAGCTTGCATTTGCTCTTTTGCTCAGCGCTCCCAATCATTTGATGGAGTATCACAACGGCATGCGCCAGGGTAACTGGCTCAAGAGCAAAAAACGCACTGAGCTCTATGGCAAAACCCTCTGCCTGCTCGGTTGTGGCAATATAGCCACCGAAGTGGGGCGGCGTGCAAAAGCCTTTGGCATGAAGGTTGTCGCCTACGACAAGTATGTCAATGCCAGTGAAGTTGCAACGCTCATCCCGACCATTGAGGAAGCGGTCAAGGATGCCCACTTCATCTCAATCCACCTCCCGTTGACTGAAGAGACACGTTCGATTGTCAACAAGGACTTATTGAGTAACTGCACAAACGCGCCGGTAATCGTAAATACGGGGCGAGCCTTGTGTGTTGATGCAAACGACATCGTCGAAATGCTGGAGAACGGACAAATAAGTTGGTACGCCACTGACGTGTATCCCAATGATCCACCAAGCTCTGACTATCCAATCCTTGCCGCTGAGCGGGTGACGCTTGTCCCCCATGTTGGTGCGAACAGTGAAGAGAACCTTGCCCGAATAGGGGAAGAGACCTGTGAGATTCTAGAAGAGTTGACCAAGGGAGGGTTGATTTAATGCAACGCAAGAAAAATTTCTTTGCTGGCCCGTCGGTGATGCCAGTGGAAGTGCTGCAAGAGCTGCAGGCACAGATCCTTGACTACAATGGCCAAGGTCTTTCGATGATTGAGACCAGTCACCGTGGTGGTCTCTTCGAGGATCTTCATATCCAAGCCCTCTCTTTGGTTCGTGAGCTCTTGGGTATCAGCGACGAATACTCAGTCTTCTTTCTCGGCGGTGGAGCCAGCCTACAATTCTCCATGGTCCCGATGAACTTCCTGCGCCCCAATACGGTTGCTGATTACATCAAAAGTGGATCATGGGCAGCAAAGGCTGCAACTGATGCCGAAAAAATTGGAAAGGTGAACTACTACTACGACGGCACTGATAAAAATTTTACCGCACTTCCTGATCCCGCGAGTGTCAAAGCAAGTGAAGACTCCAGTTACCTCTTTCTGTGCTCAAACGAAACAATCGGTGGGGTGCAGTGGCAGAGCTTTCCAAAAATCGGAACGGTACCACTCATCGCTGACATGTCCAGTGATATCCTCAGTCGCCCTCTACCGATCGATGACTTTTCATTGATTTATGCTGGAGTACAGAAGAATCTCGGTCCAGCCGGAGCAACGCTTGTGATCATCAAGCGCTCACTGCTTGAGCAGCAAAATGCAAACTTGCCCTCCTACCTGGATTATCGCAACCACGTGAAGGGTGAAGGGCTGTACAACACGCCACCGGTCTTCAGCATTTGGGCAGTGAAGCTTGTATTGGAGTGGATCAAGAGAAATGGGGGAGCCGAAGGGATGCAAAAGAGGGCCCAGGAGCGCAGTCGCCTCGTCTACGATGTGATCGACTCATCCTCCTTCTTCAGAAGTCCCGTTGATCCGACCTATCGCTCTCACATGAACGTGGTATTCCGTCTTCCCACTGAAGAGCTCGAAGCAGCCTTCCTGCAACGCAGCAAGGAGGAGGGGATGCTCGGTCTGAAAGGTCACCGATCGGTCGGCGGACTACGGGCAAGCCTGTACAACTCCCTGCCGATTGAAGACGCGAAGGCGCTCGCAGATCTGATGCGTGAGTTTGAACGCACCCATGGGTAATGGTGTATGAAGACAAAGATGGACGAGATGAACAAGGCTATCATTCGCCAACTCGGTGATGGGCGTAAGCCATTTAGCGCCATTGCCGATGAGTTGGCGATAACGGAGAATACCGTAAGATCTCGAGTCAATAAACTCGTAGATGAAGGAGTACTGCAGATTTCGGGGTTGGTGAACCCCGAGTGTATTCCTGGCCTGCAGGTCGTGATGATGGGTGTAAAACTAAAGACACTTGACTTGGAAAAAAAGGCCAAGGAGTTCAGTCAACTACGAGGTGTTATCTCAGTTGCTGTAGTGACCGGACGCTATGATCTCTTTGTCCAGTTGGTCCTCAGTGAAGAGGAAGGGTTGAGCTTGCTCGACTTTTTCAAGTATGAACTGGATCAGATAACTGAAGTCAGTGATGTAGAGACCTATGTCGTCTACCAAGGTCACAACTTCAGGATCCCGTACATCCTTTGAGTGAGACAATATCATACAAAAATACCGCTTGTGGATAAAAAAGCTTTCTTCACTTCTCTGGAGAAAGCTTTTCATTCATGCTATACTCTGTTCGTCTTTGTACTAAATTTCTGATGTTGTTGATTTAGGAGAATACTATGGCTGACTTGTCTACCTCATACCTTGGACTGGAACTCAAAAACCCCCTTATCGCTGCCAGCAGCCCATTGACTGCTTCACTGGATAACCTCAAGCGCTGTGAAGACGCAGGCTTAGGTGCCGTTGTACTCAAATCAATTTTTGAAGAGCAAATCGAGTCGATCGGAGACTCAACTGCTCAAGATGGTGAAGCATACTCTGCTCATACTGACGCCTACGAATTTCTTCGTGAAGCGAGTATGGAGCGCCATATCGATGCCTACCTGGCACTGGTAGAAGGGGCCAAGGCCTCCCTTGATATTCCTGTGATTGCATCGATCAACTGCCGCTCCAATGGCAAGTGGATTGAGTACGCAAAACGTTTTATCTCCATGGGCGCTGACGCCATTGAGCTGAACCACTATGTGGTAGCCTCTGATGTTGAGGTTGAGGGGACTGTAATCGAGGATGAGTACCTCTCATTGGTCAAACATGCCCGTAAGGCACTTGATCTGCCCCTCAGTTTGAAGATGGGACCGGCCTTCTCCTCACTAGCTAACATGCTCAGACGCTTTGATGAGCTGAATATTGATGGTGTGGTCCTCTTCAATCGTTTCTTGAGCCCAGACATCAATATCGATAAGATGAAGATGGTCCAGGCACAGATGCTCAGTAGTAAGGACGAGTATACCCAGAGTCTTCGCTGGACTGCTCTGATGAGTGAGCAAGTTCGCTATGATATTTGCGCCTCTACCGGCATTTGGGATGGAAAGACGGTTATCAAGCAACTGCTTGCAGGAGCGAAGAGCGTGCAGCTGTGCTCGGTACTGCTCAAACAAGGCCTGGGAGCTGTTGAGCAGATTAAAGAGCAGATGGTGCAGTGGATGGATGCCCATGAGTATGATGATATTGAGGCTTTCCGCGGAAAACTGAGTCAAGACAATGCCGATCCCATGACCTGGGAGCGGGTACAGTACATGAAGTCCATCCTCGAAGCTGATGCAGTGAGGTAAGTAATATGGATTTGTCTGCGTATCGAGACATTGCGCCGTACCGTGGACAGGATGTTCTGGATGCTGTAGAGCGAGTCAAACAGAACGTTGACGGGATTGTCGAGTTCCTCGGTTCTGTGAGCCCTGTTGAGACCGCACAGCAGCGTGCCGCTCTCAAGGCTAAGGTTGGCTATATCCTTAAAGCCCTTGATGAGGTGAGGACCTATGATGACTTTCAGCGCAAAATTACCGCTGGGGTCTTCCTTCCTCAAGTGGTAGAGAACTCTGTTGATGAATTTACCTTCAGCGGTACCGAATCTCTTGATAAAGAGACTGCCTATCTCTTTGTCAGTACTCACCGAGATATCGTCCTCGACTGTGCCCTCATCGACCTTGCCCTCGATGCTGCCGACCAGATGCTCTGTGAGATGGCCATCGGGGATAACCTCTTGACCAATGAGTTTGTCACCGACCTCTTCAAGCTCAATGGGGGAGTGACGGTCAAACGTAATCTGCCGATGCGCGAATCGTATCTCGAATCGATTCGCCTCTCCTCCTACCTGGTGGAGTTGATCAGTGAGGTGAACAAGTCAGTGTGGATTGCTCAAAAGAGCGGCCGCTCCAAAGATGGCAAGGATATCACCAATCCTGCAGTCATCAAGATGCTGCACCTCTCCCAGCGTAAAAAGGGTGTCTCCTTCAGTGAGGTCATCAACAAGGTGCGCATCGTACCGGTAGCCGTGAGCTACGAGAAGGACCCCTGCGATGTCATCAAAGCTCGCGAAGAGGTCCACTCCTCCTTCTTTGGCAGGAGGAAGAAACGCCTCTATGAGGATTTGATCTCGATCTCTCGGGGCCTGAAGGGGGATAAGGGACGCATCCATATCTCATTCGGTGAACCTATCAGTGGAGAGTGGGAGAATAGCGAGCAGGTAGCCCGTGAGATTGACCGGCAGATCCATCTTACCTATCGACTCTGGCCAACAAACCTCTGGGCATATGACTATCTCAACAAGAGCAGTGAGCATGCCTCATCCTATGCTGACTTCGATCATGAGGCTTTCATGGCACGTTTTGAAGGTCTTAAGCCTGAGGTCCGTGAATATGTCCTCAACGCCTATGCAAACCCGGTACGTTCCTATCTTGCGGCACAAGCCTAGCGTATTGCTTTTGTTGCTGCTCGTCATCTTCCTGTTCAATGGATGCGAGCGCCAGAGTACCGTATTGCTAAACCTCCGCTCGACAGTCGAAAATGTTGAAGAGCGCCAAGAGCTTAGTCTGACCTTCTCCCTCTCTCAGGAGAGTGGGCAAGTGCAGGTTCTTTTGTCGGCAAGTGATGAGAAGAGTAGCTGGTCTTTGGCTATCGAACCGGATACAAGTGGTGCATATACCATTGGTCCGGTGACAATGGGCGATTATATAGGCCTCCCGGAAGGCATGTGGACCTTAGCCGTGATGCTCGATGATGGGCAGTGGCTTGAGGAGTCAATTACCGTCCAACAGCCTTGATCAGCTCATCTTTGGCAAGACGAACAACGAAAGTCCGTCCATGAGGACATACGGGCTCATCGAGGGCAAAGACTTGTTCCAAGAGCTCGACGGCAAGATGACGATCAACCACATCGCCTTGGCGGATCGAAGCGTGGCACGCAACAATCGCATACAAGCCTTTCTCCACCTCATGGGCGTCCCCTGTATTCTCTTGGATAAAGGTCGCCACCTCTCCCTCTACTTGCTTGTAGAGCGCAGGGACTGCAGTCAGCTCCCATAAGAGGGCTTCATCTGTACGCTGTACTTTGATACCCAGGTTTAGGTATAGGTCTGTGTGCTGGTCCAAGTACTCATCGACATCGCGAGAGACCTCAAAGCGCAAAGGGACGAGCAGTGGTTGGCTGACGTGCTTGGAGCGCACTTCATCAAAGAGCAAGCGTTCATGGGCTGCATGTTGGTCCACGAGATAAATCTCTTCTCCCTTTTGAGCGATGAGGAAGAGGTTGAAAGCCTGTCCGAGGTAGACAAAGGGCTGCTCAACCTGCGCTGGTTGAATCAACGGTGGCTCGACTGACTGATTAGAGGGTTTACTCTCTTCTCCAAGGATTTGTCGGGCCTTCTCAAACCACTGTGGGTCGATAGTTCTGGAAACCTGGGGTGTATAGGCAGCTCTCTTACCCTGAACAGCCTGGCCTTTTTTTTCCCCAAAAAGGTCGTCCTTCGGTTCGTATGTAGCAGCTGTTGGGCTAATACGAGGAATCGTTCGCTTCATCTGAGCGCGAATCATCTGCACCACCAGGTGGTGAATTTCGGCTTGGTTACGCAGCTTCACCTCCCGTTTTGTTGGGTGGATATTGAAGTCTACGAGGGTAGGGTCGACTTGAATGAAGAGGTAACAGTAAGGAAATGAGCCGCCGGGAAGTTGTTCTCCATAGCCGTAGGTAACGGCCTGTACCAGTGCATACTCATCGACTGGTCGATCGTTGATGTAGATTCTGATATGGGAGCGGTCACTGCGAAAAAGGGCAGCGGTGGAGGCTACAGCGTACAATGACACCCGCTCTCCCTCGTGGTGCAGCTCAACAAGCTCTGCGTCGGTGACCGGTTGGTTGATCGCAAGTACATCGACGACACGTCCCTTTGGGGTCGTGGTGGGCAGATCGAGTCGGAGTTTTCCATCTTGGTAGAATCTGAAACTGCGGTCGGGGAAGGCCAGTGCTTTTTGGATAAGGATTTGGCGTGCCATCGTCGCTTCAGTGGAAGGGCGCTTGAGAAATTGCCTGCGAGCAGGGAGCTCGCCGAAGAGTTCTTCGACAGTAACGATTGTGCCCCTGTCTGGGCCTCCTGCAAGGACTGGGCCGCGCCTACCGTTATCAACGGTAATCTGATGAGCTTCTTTACCTTCTCGGACACTTTCGATAGTGATACGGGCTACCGCTGCGATGGAGTAGAGAGCCTCACCACGAAAACCCATACTCGTGATGTGATATAGGTCATCTAACTCTCGTACCTTGCTGGTGGCATGGCTCTCACAGAGTAGAGGCAGGTCCTCAGCTTCTATGCCTACTCCATCATCGATGACCTTGATCTGTCGCAATCCCCCTTCCTCTACACTTACTGTTATCGTAGAAGCGCCGGCATCCAGGGCATTGTCGACAAGTTCACGAATCACCGAAGCTGGTCGCTCAATGACCTCGCCAGCGGCGATTCGTTGGGCGACCAGGGGGTCGAGGCGTTGTATGCGCATTAGAACCTCTTATTCAGATCAACCTTCGCCGTCACGCTGAGGCGTGGGGTGGTAAAGGAGGCGTTCTTGATCGGATAGAGGGCCATCGTCGAGAACGTGAACGGTGCAATGGTATAACTTGCCTTCAAGAAACTCGAAGCGTATGGACCTGCGAACAGATCAAGGATTTTGGCATCGCCAGCAAAGAGGTCGGTGAGGGTATCAATGACACCAAGCTGCTGCAGACCAAAGCCAAGGCTAAACTGACCTATGGTCGTCTCTAGGGAGAAGTGGCTGTAGTCAGCTCCTTGGGTCGGGTCAGCGCTCAGGCGTGCACGTTTGAAGCCGGAGGTGAAGGGTAGGTTCCAGGCAAGGGAGCTTTGTAGCCACTTGCCGTCCCATCCCAGTTCTGCCAGGACATCAAAGGTAGAATCATATCCATGCATCGCCTGGTAGGCAAAGTCATTGATCAGGTAGTTACGGTTCTTGCCACGGTTAAGGGTGGCCATGACCTTTGCGTTGAAGTCACCCTTGTTCAGTGCCAAACCACCGCCGAGGAGGTAGTTGGGGAAGAAGTAGGTCAGACTTGTATCCACGAACTGATCCCAATCAACATTGGGGTAGACCGGCAGATACCCTTGGGCCTGGATAAGACCATCAAGGCGGGTCTTTCTACTGTTGATGATCGGAAGTTTTGCGCTGATCAACGGATAGAGGTTAATGACCTCTGGATCGATCTCGATCTCTGCTAAGGTCCCGACAGCAAGGGTGAAGGGATACCCACCACCTGCGGTGTACTCAACAATGGTGGATGCCCATTGGCTTTTGCCATCCTGTAGGCCGGTGAAGAGAAGATCATCAAAGGAGGAGATCAGGGAGACCGGTCCGATGGAGATCTTGTTCTGCAGAATCAGTTTGTCCCCAGCAAGGAAGTGGGGAGCAAAGAAGGTCGACAGATCGCTGCGGATTGAGCGCTGGTTATCCAGCAAGAGATAGAAGGCGCTGGTCTCATATCCGATGCGTAGGTGCTCAAAGTATGAGAGGATGTAGCTCGCCAAAGCTAATGGCTCCTCAGGTATGGGTAGCACTGTGTTGGCGTAGGAGGAGAAGTCCTCTGTAGAAATTGCCGCGTTCAAGGTAATGGCAAAGGGCCCTTTGGAGAAGTATGGCTTGACGAAGAGTCGATGACTGAGGGTATCTGAATCGGTACCATCCCACACAAAGTCATAGCCTGCGATAACTCCAATAGAGCCTTCACGGCGGCTCTGCTCTTCACTGCTGCTCAGTGCAGGGCGCGCAGCGGCAACACCGCTGTCAACAACCTCTTCCTCTAGAGCTACAGGCTCTTCTTCAGCTACTACCATCTCATCTTCTTGCTCCAATACAACAGGAAGTGGTGCAGATGGAACGAGTTGCTTGGCCCCTGCGACTCGCACTGTGGGTGCTAAAGGAATTACGAGTTCAGAGGCGATGGTGCTCTCCATAGCAGTGGTATCGATAACGACAGCATCTTTTTCGATTGCCTTAACGTATAGGCTCGGTACAGAGGGAGTGACCGGTTCAGTTTCCACAGACTCAATGGCAGATACATCCAGGGTTGGGACGGTAGGGAGTGCGGCGGTCTTTTCGACTGCGGCAACGGTGAGCACAGGTGCTGCAGGGGTCGCAGCTAAGGCAGTTGGGCTGACTGAACTGATATCCACCGTCGGAGCAGTGGGAACTACAGATCCTTCTACAACTTCTTCGACCTTTACAGTCGGAGCAGGCGGAAGCTGAATTGCCTGCGGTGCATAGCGCCCAACCAACAGTGTTGATGGCTTGGCAGGAATGAGAAGAAGAGCCTCGTCTACTGCTAAGGCCTCTTCAATGACAAGCTCTTCAACTGCTGCAGGAAGACTGGCACGAATCTCTTCGGCGGTGTACTGGAAAGCCTCTTCGGTGATGAAGGTGCCGTACGTATAGTAATAACCACTTTGAACCCCAGTGGCTGTTCGACTCATATCGCGCAGGTGAAGTTTCTCGTTGACTGAGATGTCGGTGACAGCTCCGGTGATCAGGTTGAGCGACTCAATGGAGCCGGAGAAGGCGGTGACACTCTCTTCGGTGTCGTTAGTAATGACCAACATCTCCGCTTCATCGCGCATTGTGTACTGCGTAGCTGGAGTGCGTACGGTCAAGGTACCACCAGCTCCCCATGAGTTGAAGGTAGCTTCGCCGGTGACCAGATAGAGCTCAATTGCTCCTGGACGCAGCGAGCTGGTGATGAGCAGGCTATCTTGGTAGAGGTTGATAGCCCCCAGGGGAGTGACGATGAGGAGATCACTTTCGGGGTTGTGGAGGATCCAGCCCTCACCAATATAGTCGGTGACGCTGAGGGTGGCATCCAAGAGTCCTCCATCGCGGTCATAGAGTTTGAGGCTTCCAATATCCCCATCAGCGATGAAGACCGACTCTTCGGCCCACAGACCGAATGCCATGCATGCGATCAATAGAATCAGACCAACTTTCTTCAACGACCAGTTCATACTCTCTCCCTATCAAAGAAAATCAGAGGATTGTCACCCTCACTGCAGTGCTCAGCGTAAACGTTGCTGTGCCCTGGTCATCAAAGTTCGTGCTCAGACCAAGGTCAACGGTGTAGGGTTTCATCTTTAGGACAGCCGACGCATTGAGCACTACATTGCGCAATGTGAGCAATCCTTCAAAAAAACGTTCACCCATAGTGGTAGGATAAAGCTTTTCATAGGTGAAGTCCAGAGAAACGATATTGAATACCCTTCTCTCTATGTGAATGCCAGCAACAAATTGATAACTATGGTAGGAGCCGTCAGTATAGAGGCTTGCCATCTTCGATCGTACAAAGATTCTGCGGCTAGCCAGAGCCATACTGATCGTAGCATCCAGGCGTGTAGTTCCCAGCGGAAGAAGGAGCTCTTCAATCCCTTGGGCATTGCGACGCTCAAAGCCAGGTGAGTAATAATCGATATAAAAGCCGGGGGTAAAGGCATTGGTAATCGAGGCGTTGAAGACCAGGGAACTGGCACTATGACCCCAGATGCCCCAGCGCCATCCCATTGCGGGTTTGAAAAAGACTCCCTCTTTGGTTTGACCGATGAGGTCACCAAAGATGTTGATGTTCAACAATTTGTTTCGCAAAAGGGGGTAGGAGGCATCAGCTGCAAAGAAGGCAAGGTTGGGCCATTCTTTGGAGCGTGCTACCTCTGGGGGAGTATGCGCAAAAGAGAAGCCCATCTCAAGCTGACTGAGCTGGGTTTGGTCTTCATACCGCAACAGAGGATTTCCGCTGAGCCGCCAGGCAATCAGGGCGGGGTCAAATACATCGTTGACTACGTAGTGAAATCCAACGTTGGCTACGTTCACCGAAGAGAGGTCAACCATCAACTCGAGACCTGGACGACTGGCCCATAGCCCTGCCCCTGCATCATAGTAGCCATTGATAAGAGCGCCATCACCCATGGTGATGGATAGGAGCTTTCCCCACCGCAGATAGAAGTCTTGATAGGGAGCGCCCCATTGCATTGAACGGATGAAGCGACTGTAATGACGGAAGAGGAGGGAAGCGTAGTCGAAACTGGAGAGCTCCCCCCGATCAGGAGGCAGCCACTCCTCGAAGTTGAGGGTGATGTCAAAGGGATCGAAGTGCAGTTGGCCTTGCAAGGCAACGTCAAATTGGATTGAGAACTTACCGACTGAGAGGTCGGGTTTGAACCTCAGGCGAAAGAGACCATCACTGGTTGCTTCACCTTCTAAAAGCCCATCGCCGCCTTCACCAGACGAAAAGGGTAATCCCGCCCACTGAAAGACCGATCCCTGATCCATCTCAGGTGATGGGGCAAGCGGGTCCATCTCTTGAAAGACCGGCCCCTGATCCACGTCGCTTGCAGGGGGGAGTTGGTCTATCCCTTCCTGGGCTTCACCGAAGAGCATGAAGGCCAGAGGGAGAAGCAGCAGGATGCAGACTAGACGTTTCATATGCTCCTTCCTCCTCTGCTATTGTCCCATATTCACCCTATAAAAGTAAACAGTGAAAGAAGAGATGTGTTACACCCTCCCTTCAAAGTGGTGGGAGTTGTAGATGTGTTGGCGTGTCAGTGGATCGAGGTGAGAGAGGGATGAGACGATGGGTTTGAGACGGGAGCGAATATTGGATTGGTCATAGGGACAAACCGGTTTGATGACCGGCAACTCAAGTTGCTTGGCAAGGCTGGCGATGTTCTTCTCCCGTACCTCGATCATCGGACGAATAACCGTCACTTTCCCATCAAAGAATGGCTGAACCGGCAGCATGGTCGAAAAAGAGGCGCGAAAGCACAGATTCATCAAGGTTGTCTCCACTAGATCGTCCAGGTGGTGGCCCATGGCAACCAATTCGATGCCCTCTTTGCGGCAGTGTTCAAAGATAATCCGTCTGCGATTGCGTGAGCAGAGGTAACAGTTAAAGTCTCCGTTGAACGAGTCAGGGTTCTGTCGCTCGTGGTAGATAGTCAACTCATAGCCGAGGGCAGTGAAGTACTCCTCTAGGAGTTCTAGGCCCTCTTGGGCAATCGGATGCTCGAGCCAGTTGATCAGCACAGCCTTGAGGGTGTAGTCGATGGGCAGCCACCTTCTTCGCAGTGACAAGGCCAAAGCCAGGGCAAGGCTATCCTTGCCTCCACTGGCAGAGAGAAGAACTGTCTCGCCCTCACCAATCATTGAGTAGGTGTTGATCGCTTTGCCGGTTTGCTTGGCAAAGCGCATCACGTTAGAGGGGATGGGACCTTCGATGAGACGTTTCCATGGGGGATTTTGCATTGTTTATGACTCCAATGCCGAATCGATGATCTCTTGGGTCAGGGAAACCGGCGAGAAGATTCTGAATTTTCTCAGTCGTTTTGTAAAGGCCTGGCCAACACCTCCGCTAAAGAGGTGAGAGGCTAGCTCTCCATTGACCGCCCTTCCTTGGGCATCAACAATTGGCATCGACGCTTCAAACCCAATCGGCTCGGGGATATCGATGATCAGAGAGTAGGGAGCAAGGCCGTATTTGCTGCATAAGAGCTCTTCTCTTTGGTGACGTTCAAAGGGAGTGGGCACCTTCTCTGCCTCCCAGCTCTCCTCATAGACGCAGCGATAGATCTGGTTGTTATGTACCGCTTCAAAGAGGGGAAGGGTAGCCAGTCTTTTCTCTTTGGCCAGATGAGTAAACTCTTCGTCATCGAGGTTGAACAGTTCATCCTCCCGTAGGTGCCCATCTGAGAGTGAACCTACCACCGCTTTTTTGATCATGGCAGTGGCGCTACGGGTGCGCGGGTGCCAATAAACATTGCGGTACATGAGGTATTTGGAGAAGAGCAGATGTTCAACAGAGGCGATAGCCTCCTCTTCCAAGGCAAGACGACCATCACAGACCTGTAGCTTTCCTGTGATGTAAGAGACATCCTGCATGCCATAGGGAACTCCACAGAAGAAGGCATCACGATTAAGGTAATCCAGCTTATCAGGATCCAAGGCTCCGCTGAGAATTGAGCGATAAAGACTAATCTCTTCGGATACAGCAGGTCTCGCTTCGTCGATAATGGCACAGACAAGCTCAGTAGTGGTATTACACGCTTTTATCAGCGATCTGAGCTCTTGGTCGTTTTCGATAATCTGGGCACCAATGGCCTCATGGTCGTCAGCAATGACATCTTTAAGTGAGTGAGCATAGGGGAAATGGCCGATATCGTGTAAGAGTAGGGCACAAAGATAGGCATTGACCCCTTCGATACTAAAGAGCGAGTTCTCTATTTTTTTGAGAAGATTGAGCAGAATTTGTCGGCCAATATGATAGACTCCCAAGCTATGGTTTAGTCGGGTATGGACAGCCCCGGGGTAGAGGAGGAACGTGGGCCCTAATTGTTTGATTCGTCCCAGCTTTTGCATCGCTTTGCTGCGATACATTTGATATAGCGAATCACTGAGGTGTATATCCTTCCAGAGGGGGTCACGTACCACATGGGACTCTTGGGTAATGAGGGTGTTGAGAAGCGAGGTCATAGCAAGATAGTAGGCTAGCTGTGAGGGTGTGTAAAGAGGCAAAAGCGTGGCCATTTTTGCCTCGTTGGTTTAGAATGGCTGTATGAGGAGGCACCATGCAACGATACTTGGTCATAGCCGACGATTTTACCGGAGCAAATGATACCGGCCTGCAGTTTGCCAGACGCTCCATTCCTACCAGGGTGCAGATCATGCGCTCTGCCCCCCTTACCGATGAACACTCGCTGGTACTCGATACTGAGAGTCGCAATGTGGATGAAGAGGTTGCCCGCACGCGGGTGGCTGACGCCTTTGAGGGAGTTGATCTCTCAGCCTTCGATATCGTGATAAAGAAGATTGATTCAACACTCAGAGGCAACGTGGCCGCTGAAGTTGCCCAGGTGCGCGCTCTCATCGACGCCGATATTGTCGTAGTCGCTGCAGCCTTTCCTCCGATGGGAAGGACGACCGTCGATGCCACGGTCCTGCTCAATAGAGTAGCGTTACTACAGACCGAAATAGGTCGCGATCCCCGTAAGCCCATTGCTACCGACAACCTCATCACCCTCTTTGAGGACCTTGATGAACGGATCGTCCACCTGCAGGTTGAAACAATCAGAGAGGGCTCCTTCCCTTCACTGAAGCGTGGGGTAGTGGTCTGTGACAGCCTCGACAATACCGACCTTGACCTGATCGCGGCGTGGGCACTCTCGCTTGAGGAGCGTGTACTCTTTGTCGGCAGTGCCGGCATTGCCGATGCCCTGGTCAACCAGCGCCAGCGAACAAAACCCTCTTTGGCACTGGTGGCCAGCCTCAGTGAGGTGAGTGCAGCCCAAGTGCGATATGCCCAAGAGCGAGGGGCTGTGGTCGTTGTAGTTCCTGTGCAGACCGTTTTGGAGGGAAAGCCAATTGAGCATTCGGTGCAGCGTGCTCTAACTCTTCTCGGTGAAGGACACGATGTGATCTTTACCGTCTCATCGGTCATCGATCGCGAGGATATCGCCC
>Ga0265293_10009598_pt1 | contig 13863 bp, 12 predicted proteins | sample Munlanlewell138R_FD_192505 | JGI IMG/M metagenome (GOLD analysis project Ga0265293, IMG submission 192505) | Leachate microbial communities from a municipal landfill in Southern Ontario, Canada - Leachate well 138R | ecosystem: Engineered > Solid waste > Landfill > Unclassified | place: Canada...
AAGTTCATCAGTGTCTTGACTCATCAAAGGAGCTCTCAGGGGTTAACACCACGCAAATCAATCTTGATGCAGAAAGTTTTTCCATTGTAGAAGATATTTCGATCGATTATGCTGTGATGGAAAAATCAAAAAATGTAGCTGTCGTACCCTGTGATATGGGATGGAGTGATATTGGCTCATGGAATGCTATGAGTGAGTTGACTCCGGCAGATAACGAGGGTAATACCATAGAAGGAGCAGCGATTACATATGGTACAACCAATTGTTATATTCGCAGTGATTCCCGATTAGTAGGTACAGTCGGCGTTGATAACTTGATGATTATTGATACTGAGGATGCTCTGCTGGTTGCGGACAAATCATCAGCTCAGGAAGTAAAAAACATTTTTAATCAGTTGAAAAAAGAGAATCACCCTGCTTGTAAAATTCATCAAACTGTTCATCGTCCATGGGGCACATATACTGTGCTTGAAGAAAGTGATGCATTCAAAATCAAGCGAATTGTTGTAAAACCAGGTCAAAGTCTCAGTTTGCAAATGCACCATCATCGTAGTGAACATTGGATCGTTGTAAGTGGTGCTGCACTTGTAGTGAATGGCGAGCAGGAAATTTTTGTTTCAACCAATGAGTCAACTTATATTCCTGCCGGCCATCGGCATCGCTTAACTAATCCAGGCAGGATTGATTTGGTAATGATTGAAGTGCAAAGTGGGCAATATTTGGGCGAAGATGATATCGTTAGATTTGAAGATGTCTATGGACGTTGTTGAGCGCAGTGAGCAATGAAAATCCTGCATGTTTTTAAAACTTTTTATCCAGAATCATATGGTGGAATTGAATATGTTATTCGCACTTTATGTGAAAATAAGGCGTTAGATGATCAATGCAGAGTGATGGTCCTGTCCTCAAAAGGTAGGGACTATTGCCTGCATCATGATACTTATGATGTGTATTTCTACAAGACAAATTTTGTTTTTGCGCAACTAGGATTTTCCTGGTCTTTTTTTAGAGAATTTAAAAAGCACGTACAATGGGCTGATGTCATTCATTTTCATTATCCATGGCCTATTGCGGACTTATGTAATCTACTTTATCCTAGCCAACAAAAAGTTAAAATCTTGACCTATCATTCGGACATAGTTGTAAAAAAAATATTGTATTTAATATACAAACCCTTAGAGCGTAAGTTTCTAAGAAATATGGATATAATCATTGCAACTTCGGAAAATTATGCACGTAACAGTCACAATTTGAAGAATTTATCGCAAGAAAAATTAAAAATTATTCCAATAGGTATTAATCATAATCAGTCCCAAACTGATCAATTTATTGAAAACGAAAAAAAATTTTCATTTATAGATGAAAAATATTTTCTTTTTGTTGGTGTATTAAGGTATTACAAAGGTGTAGATATACTATTAAAGGCCTTACAAAATACAGAGTTACGTGTAGTAATAGCTGGTGGTGGGGTTGAATTTGCCAATTATAAAGCCTTAGCAGATAAACTTCATTTAAAAAATATTTATTTTTTGGGTGAGGTAACTGAACAAGAAAAACACAAGTTATTTAAGCATGCTTATGCTTTTGTATTTCCTTCCAATCAACGATCAGAGGCTTTCGGAATTGGTTTGGTTGAGGCATCTTCCTATGCATTACCGTTAATTACTTGTGAAATAGGAACAGGTACCAGTTTTATCAATTTACATGGTCAAACAGGTTTGGTAGTTAAGCCAAATGATGTGCAAGCGTTGCGTGAGGCTATGCTGAAAATTTGGGATAATGTCGAGTTAGCCAAAAATTTTGGTCAAAATGCAAGAGAGCGTTTTCTACAGCGGTTGACTTCTATACGAATGGTTAGTGAATATAATAGCGTTTACACTCAGCTCATGGATTCTAAAGCTGTCAATGTTAAAAATTGAATCTATTTAGATTAACTTCCTACATTTAAAAATATGTTTTTTAAGACAACAGCAGAAGAATTTAAATATTCTTTTACCCATCCATACCAATGGTTTTTATTGGCATGGTTTGATATTAAACAGCGTTACAGGCGTTCTGTTTTAGGGCCATTTTGGATTACGATTAGTACTGCTATTTTGATAGGTACATTAGGACTATTGTGGTCACAACTTTTTAAAATGAATATTAAAGAGTATTTGCCTTATTTTGCTGTGGGTAATATTATGTGGGGGCTTATTTCCTCACAGATTAATGAAGCAACTAGTGGATTTAGTCAGTTTGATAATGTAATAAAGCAACATCGCTTACCTTATCCTAGCTATATTTTACGATTAATGTCGCGTAATTTTATTATAATGCTTCATAACTTAATAATAATAATAGCTATCGTATTTTTTTCGGAAAATGGTTGGACCTGGTATGCGTTTTTAGCTTTGCCTGGATTGGCTTTGCTTTCAGTAGTTACTTATTTTGTATCCTTGATTTTTGCTATTTTATGTACTCGTTATCGTGACTTGGTTCCTATCGTTCAAAACTTTGTGACAGTGGCTTATTTCTTAAGTCCAATTATGTGGCAACAAAAAAGTTTACCCGAAAAATATCATTGGGTTACTGAACTTAATCCTATAACACACTTATTGGATATTGTTCGTTTGCCTTTGTTAGGCCAGAGCCCAGGTTTATTAAACTGGTTGGTGGCAATAGGATTGTTGCTCGTTAGTACTTGTTTAGCTTATTGCTTAATGAGTAAAGTACGTAATCGTATTTCATATTGGTTATAATATGTCAGTTTCAATTACATTAAAAGATGTCTCAGTTGCTTTTCCTATTTATAACTCGTCTAACCGATCTTTAAAGAAAAAAATAATTAGTGCTGCGACTGGTGGCAAAATCGCAGGTGATGCAGGTAATAAAGTTTTAATAAAATCACTAAATAATATTAATTTATCTTTTAAAAAAGGCGATCGAGTTGGTCTGTTAGGGCATAATGGCGCTGGAAAGTCTACGCTCTTGAGAGTCTTGTCTGGTGTCTATGTTCCATCAGGTGGAACCTTGGATGTACAAGGTCATATTGTTTCTTTGTTAGATATTTCAGTTGGTATGGATGGAGAGTTCACTGGGTATGAAAATATTATGCTTAGGGGGATTTTGCTAGGTTTATCCCCTCAAGAAATAACTAAAAAAATTGATGAAATTGCTGAATTTAGTGAGCTTGGTGAATATTTGAATATGCCCATGAGAACTTATTCAAGTGGTATGAATTTACGTTTGGCTTTTTCAATCATAACAAGTTTTCCTGCCGATATTATTTTAATGGATGAATGGTTATCTGTCGGTGATGCTGATTTTAATGCAAAAGCATCTAAACGATTAGAAGAAATGCTTGAAAAATCATCCATTTTAGTAATAGCCACGCATGATAAAGGAATCGTTGATCGTTTGTGCAATAAAGTGATTACACTTGAGCATGGTGAAATTAAAAACATAGAGGAAAGAAATGTCAGTGCGTCGTAAGGTTTTATTTGCGGGTTACGAGTTTGAACAGACGATTCAGCGCGGTATTTATTTATATACAAAATCATTAATTCATGCAATACATGAAAATGGATATGAAACTGGTATTTTAAGTCAATCCAAAAACTCAAATGATAACGTACTTCTTACACAAATTTATCACTCATTAAGAGGTGAGGTTGAACATAGTCATAAAAAAATAGCTTTACAGTATTTGAAAACGTTGATGGGTTTTTATAAAGAAAAAATAATAAAAAATCAAGAACGTATGTTTACTGAAGAAGAATTTTGGTATTTAAAAGATATTGATTATTTTGTAAATATACCGATGTATTATAGAATGACAGGCTTGGCTTTGCACATGCCTGGAAAATTGAATATTTTTCCTTCAGATTTGAAGTCACTAGGTCCAAACGATATTTTGTTTTCTACTTCACCACTAAATTTTAAAACAAAAAAACATAAATTAGTGCAGACTATACATGACATGATACCTATGAATATAACTATTCACTCTGAAAACCCTTCCTTCTTTTATACGCGTTTAAAAGCATGTGCTCAAGCAGATAAATTGTTGGCGGTTTCTGAGTTTACACGGCAGCAGTTTTTGGAGCAATTCCCACAGGCACATGACCGTATCAAAGTAGTATATCAACCCTTACCAGCAGACGAGAATGCCATTTATTTAAGTAGCTTGCCTAAAGTTCAGGAAGCTGTCCTAAAAAAATATAATCTGAAATCCAAGCAATATATGTATTATGTTGGTGCTATTGAGGCTCGCAAAAATATACATCGATTGATTCAAGCTTATGAATTAAGTACAAAAAGCAATATAGAGCGCCCACTTGTGTTATCAGGTGGCATAGATAAGGAATACATCCAAAAAACAAAAATATCAAAATATTTTGATGAAAAATCTAATGGTTTAAAAGGACAGGGTTCAGGTGGTAGACATAATATTATTAAGACTGATTACGTTACTGAAGTAGAAAAACTATGTTTAATTCGTAATGCACGAGCATTTTTATTCCCTACTTTAAATGAGGGTTTTGGTATTCCCGTATTAGAAGCCCAAACTTTAGGTGCACCTGTTCTTACTTGTAATAATTCCTCTTTGCCTGAAGTGGTAGGGGATAGCGCTCTGATGGTAGAAGATGCCTTTAATATTGAAGAAATAGCAACGAATATTGAACGTTTATGGGTTGATGATGATTTATGTGCTGACTTATCGGTCAGAGGTATGGAAAATGCTAAGCGCTTCAGCAAAGAAAATTTCAGAAAAAATATTGCTACTTTCTTGGATGAAGGGCTGTAAACCATATGAAGATTGCAATCTCAGGGGAGCCACTTGAGCCCGCAATTCGTAAGAATTACGATGGAATTGGTGTATATACAGATGCCCTCTATCGTTATTTACCTCAATTGAATATAAAGGTACAACCATATATTTATGCTGGCCATAAAGTGGTACCCGTAAAAAGTGTCGAATTGCCTTTTTCATATGCGAGTGCAGTTTTGCGTGATATTTCGGGTTATCGACCAGTTGCTCATGTAAAAGCGGATTTGTTTCATTTCACTGATTACCATGTCATTAATACTTCCTGCCCAAGCGTGGCAACGGTACATGATGCCATTCCATTAAAATTTCCAGAATGGGTCTCGCCAAGATACAGGACCATAAAAAATTTGCTTTTGAAACGGATGGTAAAAAAAGCAGATCTGTTCGTAGCAGTTTCTCAATTTGCAGTTGAAGAGTTACATGAATATTATCAGTTACCCAAAGATCGTATTAGGGTTGTGCATTGTGGTATAGAACATGATTGGCTGGATTATCAGCCTGATGAGTTATATGTGCAGGCTTTACTAAACCGCTTTCAATTACAGAAGGGTTATTTTCTGGTAGTTGGAACTCTTCAGCCCCGTAAAAATGTTGATAGAATTATTGCCTCATACATGCAATTACCCAGTGAGATTCAGGAACTTCGACAACTAGTTATTGTTGGTAATGTGGGGTGGCGTTGTGAGCAAACAGTTGATAAAATTCATGCATTAATTGCTGCTGGAAAAAATATAAAATGGGTTCGGAATCTCTCATCAAGAGAAGATCTTAAAGCAGTTTATTCTGCTGCTGGTGCATTGATTTTTCCTTCTCTGTATGAAGGGTTTGGTATTCCTGTACTTGAAGCATTTGCATGTGGTGTACCTGTTCTTACCTCTAACCTTAGTTCTTTGCCTGAGGTAGCTGGAGAAGCTGCATTTTTAGTAAATCCATATATCGTTGATGAAATCACGCACGGAATGTTAATGCTTTCTATAAAAGAAGATTTGCAGAATAAATATCGAATTCTGGGAAAAGAAAGAGTTAAGCAATTTACCTGGTTGAGTGCAGTAAAAAAGCTTCAACATGTTTATTCAGAACTGGTATGATTATTCTGTAATAAGAATATTATAAAGTATTAATATTAGGTTTTTATGGTCATTAAAAATTTTTTTTCAAAAAAGTCATTTAATCGTATAGAGGCAGAAAGCATTGTAACTAAATTTTATAGATGCATACTAGAGCGTTCACCTGATAAAAATGGCTTAGTGCATCATGTTTCTAATATATCTAATTTAAATTATACAGATAGTGTTGGGAATTTATTAAATGCATTTCTGGGCTCTGATGAATATAAGCAAAAATTTTATAATCAAGAGATTGATTTAAATAAATTATTTAATTATAAAAATAATAAAAAATTGATTAATGGTATGCCGGTGGCTCATGTAACTTCTTTGGGGAGTTTTTGTTTAACCAGTTCAATTTTAAAAGGAAATGGTTTAAAAAAATTCTCATTGCCTTTCGATTGGATATTTTCTTCTCCTGAAGTGGTTATTGATTGTTTAGAAAATAACTTTTCAATTTTCTTAAATTCTAAATATTATCAATCTATCTTAAAACGTAAAGATGGTCGTACTGAGAAAGGAACTGAGCACTTATACTATAAGGAATTTTTTGGAATATCAGATATGTTTACTCATCATGATTTAAATGTTAAAGAGGATTTTGAATATATAAAAAGGTGTGTAGATAGATTTCAAAATTTATTAAAATTGGATGATGGTAAATTATTTGTTATTCTTGATCCTGAAAATAAAAATATTAAAGATGTAGAGAATGTTTTTTTAAGGTTATCCAATGTTTTAATGAGTAAAACAAATAATTCAGCATTGTTGTATATTCAACTTGATGCTCCCACAAATGAAGTGGGATGTTCGAGTATGTTGAAAATATCGGAAATGGATTATCATAAACTTTATAAATATAAACCTAGCTCTCAAAATGACGGTGTTTCTTTTTTGCATGATTTTGATAATATTCCAATATTTAACTTGATATATAATTATCAATTTTTACTGAAAAATTCAATTGTATGATTTATAAAGTATATCAACTAATTAAGCTAAGTTGTTAATTAGGCTTAAAAGTATGAGTGACCTAAGTATTATTGCTTATTCCTGACGTATTGAGAAATATGGCTACTTAGTATCAATATAATAAAAATACGATATAATCAGTATGTATTAATTTTATGAAATTAAAGTGGCACCAAGTGAGATTTCTAAGATAATTTAGTTTAATGCTAATATTTTAGAGTGCAGAATAATTGTAAAAAAATGATTTTGTAAATATTTTTAAGAGAAATAATAGTGCGTGTTTCAAATAGAAAAAGAGTGCTGGTAACAGGTGGATCTGGATTTTTGGGTTCCCATCTTTGCGAACGTCTGCTCAAGGAAGGTAGTGATGTGCTCTGTATTGATAACTTTTACAGTGGTACCAAGGATAACATCGCACACCTTATTGCTAATCCGCATTTCGAGTTGATGCGTCATGATTTGACGTTTCCATTATATGTAGAAGTTGATGAGATATACAATTTGGCCTGTCCAGCCTCTCCTATTCACTACCAGCGAGATCCGGTGCAAACGACCAAAACCAGTGTGCTTGGTGCAATAAATATGCTGGGTTTAGCCAAACGTACCAAGGCCAAAATTTTTCAGGCATCTACCAGCGAAGTTTATGGAGATCCTGAAGTTCATCCTCAACAGGAGAGTTATTGGGGTAGAGTGAATCCAATTGGTATTCGTTCTTGTTACGATGAAGGCAAGCGTTGTGCTGAAACTTTATTCTTTGATTATCAACGTCAACATGATCTAGAGATTAAAGTTGTTCGTATATTCAACACTTATGGTCCTCGTATGCATCCAAACGACGGTCGTGTCGTGTCCAATTTTATTGTGCAGGCCTTGCGTGGTGAAGACATTACCATTTATGGTGATGGCTCACAAACACGCAGTTTTTGTTATGTAGATGATTTAATTGATGGCTTTGTCAGGATGATGGCAAGTCCAAAAGATGTTACTGGACCAATCAATTTGGGCAATCCTGTTGAGTTTACTATTCGTGAATTGGCTGAGTCTGTACTTAAGTTGGTAGGTGGGCAGTCAAGGCTGGTGCTTAAACCATTACCACAAGATGATCCACGTCAACGACAACCGGATATCACGCTTGCAAAGAGTGTCTTGGACTGGGAACCAAAGGTGAAGCTTGAAGAAGGGCTTGATAAAACAATTGATTACTTCAGAAAATTTTTAGCCTCATGATTAACGCCCAGCACCGTATGATTGTTGTTACACCTGTCTATGAAGATGTTGAAGCCAGTAGTCGTCTGTTTGCAGAGTTATCAGATCAGTTTGGAAATGATATTTTTGTGATTGCCGTTGATGATGGTTCGGTTAAGCAACCCGTGCAAGTAGCCAGTTTACAGAGTGTAGGGGTTGATGGTGTAGTTCTTAAACTTAGGCGGAATGTGGGGCATCAACGAGCCATCGCAATCGGTCTGGGATACGCATCCGAACATATGCAGCCTCAACAACACGTGGTTGTCATGGATTCTGATGGTGAAGATCTTCCATCAACAATTCCAGCCCTATTAGCTAATCTTGAAGATGATAATACTGATGTCGTGGTTGCACAACGAAAAAGTCGGGTTGAAACTTTCAGGTTTAAGGCTTTTTATGCGCTATATAAACGGTTTTTTGGTTTGATGACAGGCCACTCCATTAGCTTTGGTAATTTTATGGCTCTGAAGTCAACTGCGGTAAAACGTCTGGTTTCCATGCAGGAATTGTCAATTCATGTTGCCGGCGCTGTTCTTGCTTCAAAATTACGGACAAAAATGTGTCCATTAGATCGTGGTCCCAGGTATGCCGGTAAGTCAAAAATGAACTTTGTTGGTCTTGCGTTGCATGGATTCAAAGGCCTGATGGTCTTTGCCGAAGATGTCTTGGTGCGTGTCGGGATGGCATGTGCGGGTATTGCGGCTTTGTCAATCATCGCTGCTGCAGCAGCAATTATCTTGAAATTAATCGGATTTTCAACACCAGGTTGGTTTTCTATTGTTCTTGGCATTTTGGTCTTGATGTTTTTACAAACCGGTGCGCTGGCACTTATGACGCTCATGCTAACTGGAGTTGTTAGGGGTGGAACAGTTACTACGGCAATCGCCTATCGTGAATTCATTGAGAGTGTTTTGGTAACAGGCAACGCAACTGTGCCAACATGAGAAAGCATGCCTGGGAAGTTGGTCGATATATTTTCAACGGATTATTGGCTACTGCCGTGCATTATAGTGTATTAATGGCAAACTTAGAGTTGCTTCACTTTCAATCAGCGGGGGTGGCCAATTTTGTTGCCGCTCTGTTTGGTATAACGACCTCTTACTTTGGAAATCGTTATTTCGTATTTAAAAACACTACCGAAAGTATAATTTCACAAGCTTCAAAATTTGGTGTTTTGTATGGGTTGATTGCTATCCTCCACGGGTTGGTTTTATTTGTCTGGGCAGATTGGTATACATTTAGCTATAGTTCAGGTTTTTTAATTGCAACTGTTTTGCAGGTTTCAATAAGTTATTTTGGCAATAAATTTCTGGTATTTAAAAAATGAAGATACAAAAAGCATTAATTGCAACTGCAATGTTTGTTGCTGTATTAATAATTATTTATTATTTGCATATTAATTTTTTCAAGGTTGATGTTGTATTTTATGCTGCGATTGTTGATGGCGTATTAGCAGCGGTAATATCCGGTGCGATTTTGTATTTTGCAAAATTTTTCTCTCTATTTAATTATTTTGAGAAATTTCTCTTATTTGTTATCTGGATAATTTCTGCTTATACTCTGGCTATTTCAGTTCCAACAGTTATTGACCGTTCACTTTCTTTTTATATTCTTGAAAAACTGCAGCAAAGAGGTGGAGGCATTAAGCAAGAAAGCTTCAAGCAAGTTTTTACAGAAGAGTATGTCAAAGAACATCGTTTAATGGATGTGCGGTTGACTGAGCAGTTGGAGTCTGGAACCATAATTATTGAGGATGGATGCGTCCTTTTGACGGAAAAAGGTGAGAGTATTGCTACCTTTGGGCGTTACTTTCGAAAAAATTGGTTACCAAAGCAGAGGTTGTTGATGGGTGAGTATAGTGCTGATTTGACTGATCCATTTAAAGTAAGTGATGATAAGGTCACCTATACTTGCACAGGGAAGCTAAAGCTGGATAAAAAATGAGACAAAAATATTTAAAATATGCTTTGCCTTTAGTCCTTTTTTTACTCGTTTTTTTGTTTTTACCAATAAACCAATTAAATGGGCTGGAATTAATTCCTGGAGATATTGGCGATGCTAGATTAAATAATTATTTTCTGGAAAATATTTATCAGTTTTTAAATGGTGGTGTCGATTCATTATGGAATCTATCTTTTTTTTATCCCTTTCCCTATACACTTGGATTTTCAGATAACTTATTTGGATCTTCACCAGTATATTTGTTAGCTCGTTATTTAGGTATTCTGCCTGATACTGCTTTTCAAATTTGGTATTTATTTGGGTACGTTGCCAATTTTTTTGCGGCATTTTATGCATTACGCAAATTGGGTATGAGCTCCCTCGCTGCCTCAATCGGGGCATTAACATTTGCATTTGCTCTTCCTACGACTTCACACGCTTCTCATGCACAATTGCAGTACAGATTTGGTATTCCACTGGCAATTGTCTTCCTTATTGAATTCCTTGATAGGAAAACATGGAAGTCTTTGGTTGTGAGTGGTTTTTGTCTAGTATGGCAGTTTTATGCTGGTATTTATATGGGGTTTTTTACATTACTCCTAATGTTGACAATGTTACTGACATATATAGGGTATGAGAAGTTCAGGCTTGGCCATTCGTTAAAATCAATATTTACTGTATATATCTCAGCTTGGCAATGCTTGAGCCGTAAAAGAAAAATTCAATATATTATTTTGTTAGGGTTATTAGTATTTTTGTTGGTCTTGCTTTTATATCCTTATTTGCAAGTCAGTCTTTTGTATGGTGCAAAACGTACTTGGGATGAAATCACACCTGCGCTCCCTCGATTTCAGAGCTATTTTCTGGCAGATAACTCTTATTTATGGTCTAGGCCTGACGCAGAAATTTTTTCTGATATTCCTATGCGTCACGAACATCAGATGTTTGTCGGTTTAATTCCATTACTGCTTGCTGTAACTGGGTTAGTTGTGGGTAGCAAATATAATAATGGCCTGGCTTATACCCTGATGGGAGGAATGCTTGGCTTAACCATAGCCTTAACACTTTATGTAGGAGGGTATAGTTTATGGTATTTTTTGCATAAATTACCCTTGGCATCGGCGATCAGAGCGATGACTCGTTTGGATTTGGCGCTTCTTATTGCAATTGCATATTTCGCTGCAATTACAGTTGATTTTGTAAGCACACGCTATACATGGGGAATAAAGATAGTAAGTATAGTGGTTTTGCCATTACTTATATTAGAGTTTTCATTAACGTCAATGTATACCAGCAAAAAGGATGAGTGGCGGCAACGTCTTTCTCAAGCAGAGAAGCTAATACCTATGAATTTGCCGAAAGATGCAATTGTTTTTCTGGTACAAAAAGATGAGTTGTCCCATGCAAATGAGTTGGATGCAATGTGGTTATCACTTAAAAAACGTGTCAAAACCCTAAACGGTTATTCTGGTTTACTACCACCTGGATATAATTTGGATTTTGGAAGTGATTGCATCGAATTACCAAATAGAATTTTAGCTTTTCTGCATTTTTCAAATCTTTTACAAGATGAAAAAAAATATAAGGAGATAAGTTCTAGAGTTGTGCCGTTGGGTTTCAATAATTGTGACCCGGAATGGGTGAGAAGTACTCCTACCTTATCCTTTACTGATCGTGTATATAGTCCTGAAGAAATCAAAAGCATTAGCTTTCAGATTCTTGATGATCATCAACAATCAGATGTTACCGTTCGAATTATAAATACAGGTGATTTATCTTTCTCAGCGCGATCAAATATCGATAAACCTTTGCGTTTGTCGTGGCGGTTTTTGGATAGTATGGGGGTATCCCTTTCTGGTTGGGATGAGCGTAAAGATCTACCTTTTGATATCCCTGCAAAGGGTAAATTAGATATTCGAATTAAGGTTAACCCCCCTCCAAAAGCAGCAGTTCTTGAGGTATCAATGGTTCAAGAAATGGAGTTTTGGCTGCATGATATTGGTATTTCCCCTGTTTCAGTTTCATTCCAATAATTTAGGTAAGGAAAATTTAGTTGATGAAAATCGCTATTGCCGGTACAGGTTATGTAGGTTTGTCTAATGGTGTATTGCTGTCTCAGCATCATGAAGTAGTTGCATTGGATATCATTCCTGAAAAAGTAGAAATGCTTAATAGCAGAAACTCACCAATTCAGGACGTTGAACTGGGAGAATATCTTAAGAATAAACCTCTGAATTTTCGTGCGACCCTTGACAAGAATGAAGCTTTTCTAGGGGCAGAGTACGTTATTATTGCGACTCCCACTGACTATGATCCTGAAACTAACTACTTCAATACTCAATCAGTTGAGGCAGTTATTAGAGATGTTATTAGCATCAATCCTGATGCAATCATGGTAATCAAATCAACGATACCGGTTGGTTTTACTGAAAAAATTAGAGAGAAATTTGGTACGGAAAATCTTATTTTTTCACCTGAATTTTTACGTGAGGGTCGAGCACTTTATGATAATCTGTACCCTTCACGCATTGTTGTTGGGGAACAGTCGGAACGTGCTCAGGTTTTTGCTAACCTACTTAAAGAAGGGGCAATTAAAAAGGACATTCCGGTTCTTTTGACCAATGCAACTGAGGCCGAAGCAATCAAACTCTTTGCTAATACCTATCTGGCCATGCGTGTTTCTTATTTTAATGAGCTCGATACCTATGCTGCTATCCATGGGCTGGACAGTAAACAAATCATTGAGGGTGTTGGTCTGGATCCACGTATTGGCACTCATTACAATAACCCCAGTTTTGGTTATGGTGGCTATTGCTTGCCTAAAGACACCAAACAGTTGCTTGCCAACTACCGTGATGTTCCGCAAAATCTTATTCACGCTATCGTAGAATCCAATACTACCCGTAAAGACTTCATTGCTAATGATATTCTTTGTCGTAAGCCGAAGATGGTTGGCGTTTTCCGACTTATCATGAAAGCTGGTTCTGATAATTTTCGTGCATCTAGCATCCAGGGCATCATGAAACGTATAAAGGCCAAGGGGATTGAGGTTATTATTTATGAACCAGCACTGAATGAAATTGAATTTTTCAATTCACGTGTTATCTCTGATCTTGAAGAGTTTAAAAGGGCAGCTGACGTTATCGTCTGTAATCGTATGAACGATGAACTTGATGATGTAATAGATAAAGTTTACACACGCGATCTTTTTGGTATTGATAGTTGATTTGCAAAAGCAAATTTAACTCTTTGTATCATAGAGAAATATGCATATAGCCAACCAGAAGTATAAGCATCTACTTCTTAATAAGCTATTTCAAAGCAATAAACAAAATATCCGCTTAGGCAACAACCAATGACTGATGACAGAATGCTTACTTTTGAGGAAGGTTCATGATTAAAAATAAGAATATATTGAGTTCTGTATCACTTTTGGTGGTTGCCTTGCTTCTTGTCATCAATATTGGAATGCTTATTTCTTATTTATTTTATGGGTACCAAGCTGAGTTTCATTCCGATAGTGCGGTTAAGGTGCTGCTTGCAAAAGAAATTGTTCTTGCCAAAGATTATTTCCCTGATGATTGGAATTATATCAATAACGATCTTTTTGTTTTTTTTGGGCATACATTCATTATTCCTTTGCTGGCAGTAATGCCCGCCGGGTTTACTGCGCACGCTATTGCAGGCTTGTTTTTTTCTATCCTGTTATTGACAGGGGTCTGGTTCCTTTCCGGGTTGAGCGGCCTGAGTGCAACACGTCGTTTTCTGATTCTGGCTATTGTTGCA
>Ga0265293_10009600_pt1 | contig 13861 bp, 12 predicted proteins | sample Munlanlewell138R_FD_192505 | JGI IMG/M metagenome (GOLD analysis project Ga0265293, IMG submission 192505) | Leachate microbial communities from a municipal landfill in Southern Ontario, Canada - Leachate well 138R | ecosystem: Engineered > Solid waste > Landfill > Unclassified | place: Canada...
ATAGCGAACGATACTTAATGACAGCAGATAGAGGCAATTATGATCAAATAAGTGGAGATTTAGAGCTTTTTGGAAATGTTTCTGTTTTTAGAGGTGAAAAAGAGTCAACCCAAAGTGAGCATATAAAACTAAATCTAAAGACAGATGAGGGCGAATATCTGCCATTTTTTTATTATGATCAAGAGAGCGAACTTTGGATGCAAAGCAACAGCGCTACAAGCGGGCCACTTTACTTTACAAGCCAAAAGGCTATAACTTCAAGCTGTAACGTTCAAGATCCAGATTGGAAGATAAGTTTTTATAAAGGGGAGTTAAATAGAGAGAGTAGTTTTGTTCATCTTTATAGTGCTATTTTTCAAATAAAAGATATTCCAGTTTTTTATCTACCATATTTTTCATTTCCAACAGATAGAACAAGACGAACAGGACTTCTTTTTCCTACCATTGGATATGGTAAAAATGAAGGAGTTTTTTACGAACAGCCAATATATTTTGCTCCATATCTTAATTGGGATTTAGAGTTAAGACCACAAATTAGAACTCAAAGAGGAGAAGGACTTTATGGAACTTTAAGATTTGTAGATTCTCCATACTCAAAAGGAAAACTCTCATTTGGAAAATTTAATGAAAAAAACAAATATGCACAAAAAGAGAATTTAGAAAATGATTCTCACCATGGGATTGAGTTTGAGTATAAAAGATCAAGACTTTTTAGCCACCTTTTAGATAGCAAGGCTGAAGATGGACTTTGGATAGATGCAATATACTTAAATGATGTTGATTATTTAAATAATAAAACCCAAGATAGTGAATACACCGATAGATGGGCTACTTCAAAAATAAATTATTATCTTTCAAAAGAGCAAGATTATTTAGGTTTATATGCTAAATATGATATAGATTTATTAAATAAATCAAATAAAGCAACCATGCAAGAGTTGCCAACTCTGCACTATCATAGATTTTCTGATCAAATTCTTTTGCCTAATCTGCTCTACTCTTTAGACGCGCAGTTTCATAACTACACTAGAAGTAAAGGGGTAGAAGCAAGGCATTATGAGGTAAATTTACCAGTAACTTTTTATACTCCACTTTTAAATGATTATTTAAACTTTAGTGTATCTGAGAATTTTTATCTCTCTCATGTAAGATATGAAGATAGACTACTTAAAGACTCTAGAGAGACTTTTTATAGAAACTTTCACCAATTTTCTCTCTACTCAGATTTAGCTAAAGCTTACAGTAGCTTCTACCACTCACTATATTTTGGGCTTGAATATACAGTGCCTAGTTTTGATCATGGTGAAATAACCGAAGAGTTTGTTGCAAGCGACATTGAAAAAGAGAGTGTTAGTGCAAAGTTAGTTCAATTTTTTTATGACTCAAACGGTAGAAAAATCATTAGACATATGTTTAAACAACCATACTATATAGAAAAAGATATGTACAAATATGGAGATAGTGAAAACAGCATAACTTACTATGTAAATAGTGCGCTTACTTTAGAGAATGATTTTAAATATTCGCATGAATATAAGCAGTTTTCAAAGGTGCAAACTTCAGCATCTTTGAACTATTGGCCATATAAAGCTACTTTTATGCACACTCACTTAAAAGAGGGAAAAGAGGATAGAAGAAGTTATTTAACAGCTAGATTTGATACAAATTTTGGAAAATACTATAATATATTTGGAAGAGTTGATTATGATTTAAAAGAGCGCTTTACAAGCGAGTGGCAACTTGGATTTAGAGTCTCTAGAAAGTGCTGGGATTATACACTCTCATATAAAGAGACAGTAACTCCAAAACTAACAAGTGCAGGGATAGATACAGTGACTAAAAAAGGTATTTTTTTACTATTTAATCTATATCCAATTGGTGGGGTTGGATATGAGTTTACTCACGAAAAGAGGCCTAGTGAATAGTGCTAAAAAAGAGTTAGAAAATGCACTTAAAGTTTTAGAACTCCCAGTTTTAATCTCCCTTAAAGAGTTAAAATCAACATATAGAAACCTAGCTAAACTACATCATCCAGATAAAACATCACAAAAAACAAAAATGCAAAAAATAAATGAGGCATATGCTTTTTTAAAAGAGTATATGGAAAGTTATAAATTTACCTTCTCAGATGAAGAGGTATCCAAGCAGTTTCCACAGGAGTGCCATGCAGACAAATTTAGATTCTAGCAAGCTCTTTTTGAAAGATTTTAAAGAGGCTGCTGATGGACTTATGGAAATTTTGCCAATAGAAAAAATGTGTAAAGAGAGTTGGCTGGTAGTTGCCATCTCCAAAGAGGCCATAAAACTAGCAGAGTTAATCTGCTCAAAAATAAAGATTGGGTATGATATTCTTTTTTGCGAAACAATATTTGCACCTAATAATAGCTCTTTGCCAATAGCTAAAGTTAGTGAAACAGAAGAGATTGTAATCCACGATGAGCTAATAAATGCTTTTTTAATAAATTTAGATTATGTTTATGGCGAGGCTAAAAGAAAGTATGAAGAGAAGATTTTACCGCAAGTTTACAAATATAGAAAAGGAGAGTTAATCAGTTCATTAAAGGGCAAAAATGTCCTTTTAGTTGATGTGGGATGTGAGAGTGGCCTTACAGTTTTAACTGGGATAAAATCAGCTTTAAATGCAGGCGCAAAGTCTGTCTCATTTGCTACGCCAGTCATTGCATCAAATGTTTTTATATCTTTAGATTTAATAGTTGATGAGATATATACGATAAATAGGGTTCAAAATTTTATAAACACTACATATTATTATCAAAATTTTGAAGAGTTAAAATATGAGGAAATAAAGGCTATTTTAGATAATAGCTCATTTTATATACCATTTAAAAAAATAGAAGAGGTGAAACTATGCAGTACTCCATAGAGGTGAATAATCAAGTTGAAATTTATGATATAGGCAAGGTGGCAAGGCACGCATCAGGTGCAACCATGCTAAAAGTAAAAGATACAGTTATCCTAGCAACAATAGCTAGAGAAGATAGGCAAGTTGAAGAGGATTTTTTACCATTAACTGTCCAATACATTGAAAAAAGCTATGCTTCAGGAAGAATCCCTGGTGGGTATGTAAAAAGAGAGACTAAGCCAGGTGATTTTGAAACATTAACTTCAAGAATTATAGATAGAAGCTTAAGGCCACTCTTTCCAAAAGGATACGCTTATCCAACTCAAATAGTTTTGTTTGTGCTATCTTGCGATCCTGAAGTTGATTTGCAAGTTGCAGCACTAAATGCAGCTTCTGCGGCTCTTTATCTATCTGATATACCAGTAGAAAGACCAGTAGCTGGAGTTAGGATTGGCTGTATTAATAATGAATTTGTCATTAACCCAGCAAACAGCGAATTGAAAAATAGTACTTTAGATCTTTATGTTGCAGGGACTAAAGAGGAGTTACTCATGATAGAGATGAGATCTCTTCCAACTTTAGATCCAAGTCCTGTGCCAATGGCGGCCATTGATCCAATGCTTGATCCTATTCTTAGTGGTGGACTTATGAGTTTGCAAAAAAGCAATGAGTTTGATGAAGATAGAATGGTTGAGGCTATATCTCTAGCTCAAAGCGCCATAACCAAAGCTTCAAAAGCATATGAAGAGGCTTTTACTCCAGTTAAAAAAGAGATTGCAGATTTAGAGTATAAACCAGAGCTTGCAAATGAATCAATCTATGTTTATATAGATGAATTTTATAAAAATGATGTAAAAGAAGCCATAAATCAAATGGCAAAAAGTGAAAGAGCGGTTGAGCTTAAAAGAGTGGTTGAGAATATTTTAAATGATGAAATAGCTAAAAGCGAAGAGTGGGATAAAAATTTAGTTATTAATGTTCTTGAAGCTTATAAGAAAAAAATCGTTAGAGATCAAATTGTAAATGAGAGAGTAAGAGCTGATGGAAGAGGGCTTAAGGATGTAAGGCCTATATCAATTGAGACAAATATTTTACCAAAAGCACATGGCTCTTGCCTTTTTACTAGAGGCCAAACTCAAGCCTTAGCAGTAGTTACTCTTGGAAGCGATCAAGATGCTCAAATGTATGATATTTTGACAGAAAAAGGTGTTCAAAGTGAATCTTTTATGGTTAATTATAACTTTCCAGGATTTTCAGTTGGCGAAGCGAGTCCATTAAGATCTCCAGGAAGAAGGGAGCTAGGACATGGCAATTTAGCTAAAAGAGCACTAACTCCAACAGTAGATATGAATAGCTTACATACTATTAGGCTAGTTTCTGAAATCTTAGAATCAAATGGCTCTTCATCTATGGCTACTGTTTGTGGTGGTTCTTTAGCTCTAAGAGCTGCTGGGGTAAATACAAATGATTTAGTAGCTGGGGTTGCCATGGGGATGATATTTGAAAATGATAAATATGCAATCCTTACAGACATTTTAGGCTTAGAAGATCATGATGGAGACATGGACTTTAAAGTAGCTGGAACTAAAAATGGAATTACTGCTTTGCAAATGGATATAAAACTAGGTGGAATTGAACTCTCACTCTTAAAAGAGGCTTTATATCAAGCTAAAGAAGGAAGAGAGCATATATTAAACATAATGGAAGAAGCGAGTGCAAAAATAGAGCTAAATGAAGAAGTTTTGCCAAAATTAGAGCTTTTTAGTGTGGATCCAAGCAAGATTGTTGATATTATTGGACAAGCTGGCAAGACAATTAGAGAGATAATAGAGAGATTTGAAGTATCTATTGATTTAAATAGAGAAAAAGGTGAAGTTAAAATCGCTGGAGATAAAAAACAGCAAGTTGAAGCTGCAAAAGATTATATTATTAAAATCATTGAAAAAGATAATGGCCGTGGTGGCTTTAGGGGAAGAGGAAATCAAAGAGATAGACAAAAGCCTGTTCCAGAGTTTGAAATTGGGCAAGCATATGATGGAGAGGTTAAGAAAATAGTTGATTTTGGAGCTTTTATTGGCCTTTCTGGAGGAGTTGATGGATTGCTTCATGTCTCTAAAATATCCAAAGAAAGAGTAGAAAAGATTGAAGATCATCTTCAAGTTGGCCAAATAGTAAAAGTAAAAATCTTGGAGCAAAAGGGACACAAGATAAGTTTAGAGTTAGTTACACAAGAGTAATTTTAGGAATATTTAACTAACTCATTTGTATAATTGCGCGTTGCAAAGTGGTAAGTAGGGGAGTAGATCCGAACAGACTTTGTAAAAATAAAAAGGAGTATATATGAAAAAAGTTCTTTTTCTTATGTTAGCACTTGCATCTTTTGCATTTGCAGCTGATGGTGAAACGCTAAAAGCGTATTCTGTTATCGCAGCTTCATTAGGTTTAGGTATCGCTGCTCTTGGTGGTGCTATTGGTATGGGAAATACCGCAGCAGCTACTATCTCTGGAACAGCTAGAAACCCTGGAGTTGGCGGAAGACTTATGACAACTATGTTTATTGCACTTGCAATGATTGAAGCACAAGTAATTTATGCACTTGTTATCTCTTTGATTATTCTTTACGCAAACCCATTTATGTAAAAACAGGCCCACTTTGGGCTTGTGCGGTTATGGTGGAATTGGTAGACACGCCATCTTGAGGGGGTGGTGGGGCGACCCGTGCGAGTTCAAATCTCGCTAACCGCACCACTATTTACTATTTGAGCTTTCACACTTTTAAAACTATTCTCTTCTTTGAAAAATTATTAGTGTAAATTAAAGTAACATTTTATAAATTTTTAAAATTTTTTCATCTAAGTTTGATTTATTATAAAAAATTATAATAAATTTATCGCAAAAATAATTAATACTCTCTTTCAAACTCCTAAAATTAGGCTAAAACTAATAATAATATTTAAAAAATCTTATTCATTATATTTTTATATTTTAATATATAATGAAATAAATATTGAATTAACTAATCATAAATATCATTTTATATTAATTGTGTTGACTTGAGTCAATGAAATAATACTCTCCTTGCTATAGAATCTATGGTTAAGCTGAATAGTAAATATTATTTTATTATTTTAAGCTTTTCTTTTGTCTTAGCAAGAGGTTAAAGCGCGGTTCATTGCTCTTTTTCATCCCAAAATTTGGGAGTAAAGTATATAGGAGTCTTTTATGTCCTGTAATACGGAGAAAAAAGCCAAGAAACCAATATGGTTTATCCTAATACTGTTGGCCATAGGGGGAGTGCTTGGGTTATTAGTCTCCTTTGGTGCGGGTGTTGCAGTTCAATATACTTCAGATGATAAATTTTGTGCTGTATGCCACACTATGGAGCCAATGGTAAATTCGTACAAAGCTGATGTTCATGGAGGGAACAATTCCACTGGATTTAAAGCCGCGTGCGTAGAGTGTCACTTATCTCACGATTCGCTTTTTGATTATCTATACACTAAAGCAGCCACTGGTTTGCATGATGTTAGAGTGCAACTTTTTGGTGATTTAGAAAATATAGATTGGGAAGCAAAGAGAAAACACGCATCAAAATTCACGTATGATTCGGGATGTATGAAGTGTCATGCAAATCTGCGTGAAGTTACAATGTCAGATCCTAAAGCTTTCATTGCTCATAAAGAGTACTATGAAAAAAGGACTAACAAAACATGCGTTGAGTGTCACAATAATGTAGGACATCATATTCTTGGTGATTATCTTAAGAGATAAACTCAATCTACAAGGGGAGAAAATAATGCTTAAGAGATTGTTGATTATGTTTGCTTTTGTTGCCACAAGTGCAATGGCAGCAAGCATAGGCAGTGTTAATTCCATTAAGACCTTAAAGGTTGAAAGAGGATTAACTGAAGAGGGAAAAAGTTGTATTGAGTGTCACGCAAAAGAGACCCCAGGACATGTCAATGACTGGAAAGAGAGTCGTCATGGTCATGTTGGTGTTAGTTGCGTGGATTGTCATAAGGTAGAAAAAGACAATCCAATGGCCACTCAAAATTGTCCAGGTGTTAAAGGTACACAAACATTTGTATCAATGCTTGTAAGTCCAAACACTTGCTCTAGGTGTCATCCAAATGAAGTTCAAGAGTTTCATGAAAGTGGACACGCTAGAGGTGCTTTACAAGTTAGAGCAAAAGCTGGAATGCAAGAGTTGATGCAGCATTATGAGGGAAGGGATCATCCAGAGTTTAAACATACACCAGAAGCTACTGGGTGTATGCAGTGCCATGGCGCAATAATTGAACTAGCTGCTGATGGAAGACCAACGGCAGAAACTTGGCCAAATTATGGTATTGGAAATGTATATCCAGATGGTGGAGTGGGTAACTGTAAATCTTGTCACTCCGTTCATAAGTTCTCAATTGAAGAGGCTAGAAAGCCATCAGCTTGTGCAAGCTGTCATATGGGACCAGATCATCCAGATATAGAAATTTACAACAACTCCATGCATGGACACATATTTAATGCTGAGGGGCATACTTGGAAGTATGATTCAGCGCCAGACGCATGGGAGCCAGGTGATTATAGAGCACCTACTTGTGCTACTTGTCACATGAGCGGTGTTGGAGAACTTACAACTACTCACAATGTTTCCAGAAGACTTAAATGGAATCTTTGGGCTCCTTTTTCAAATCTAAGAGATGGTGGGTACGATACAGCTTATTCAGATTTTAAAAATAGTGGAAAGATAGGCATAGGAAATCCAACAGCAGGACACCCAAAAGGACATGAAGCAGCTCGCTTGGAGATGGAACATGTTTGTAAACAGTGTCACATTAGCACTCATACTAAAAACTTCTTTGAAGTAGGAGATAAGTTTGTTGGGCTTTATAACACTTATGCAAAAGATGCAAAAGCTATGATTGATGAGCTAAAAGATAAAGGCTTATTAAAAGATGATGAGTGGGCAGATGAAGCTCAAGTGATATGGTATCACTTATGGCATCATCAAGGACGAAGAATGCGTCAAGGTGCATTGATGGCAGGACCAGACTATGCACACTGGCACGGTGTTTTTGAACTACAACAAGATATTCGTAAATTAGAGATAATTTACAACAATAGGATCAAAACAGGAAAAATTGAGTAGATAGCCATATTTGCTTTCTCTGCTTAGTGACAAAAGAGACAAAGAGAGCTTAGCCTCTCTTTGTCATTTTGAAGATATATTTTAGATTAATTTATAAATTATTTAAGATATATTTTTTTATAAGGAAAAAAGATGCGTTTTGTAATAAAGAGTGTACTTAGTTTAGGTTTAGTTGCTTCATTGGCTTTTGGAGCTGAGGTTTTAGCTATCGTAGATGGTGTTGAAATCACTACTGAGGTTGCCCCTGAGGATTTTTCTACTTTAGAGAAAAAAGATCAAAAAGAGATAGTAAAAAGGTTGATACAAAAAAGATTAGCAAGTGATTATGCTCTATCTTTGGAGTTAGCTGAGTCTAAAGAGTTTAAAGAGTTGCTTGAGCATGTGATGCAAATGGGGATGGATAAAGAGGAGGTGGAATCTTTTAGTTTAGTTGAAATTTTAAAAAATGATGCTGCTATGAAAGGATACACTAAAGAGCAACTATATAGTAAAAAAGGGTTGCTAGCTTTTGATTTTTTGCTAAATGCAAAAGCTAAAGAGTTTGAAGCAGATGAAGAGTCACTTAGGAAATATTATGAGTCTAAAAAATTCATATACGACACACCTGCTATGATAGAGCTTCTTACTATTGTTGTATCTAGTGAGGATTTAGCACAAAAGATTATAGATGAAGTCTTAGGCGCAAAAGATAGATTTGAAATGTTTTCCTCTCTTGCAAAAGAACACTCTTTAGCTCCATCAAAAAATAGCCATGGTTATTTTGGAAAACTACAAATAGATGAGTTAAATGAAGCCTTAAAAGCACCTTTAGAGAATTTAAAACGAAATGAACTCACTGAAAAACCAATTAAAACAGAGTTTGGATATGAGATTTTTTATGTTTTAAATGATATTCCAGAGTTTGATAGCACATTTGAACAAGTAAGAAGCAAAGTTAAAGAAGCTTATGTGAAAGAAGAGATTAGAAATTGGGCCATAGCAAAAATTGAAGAGTTAGAGCAAAAGGCTAAAATAGAGTACAAGATATTTTAATTTTAAGTATGAATATATAAAAAGATAATATTTTTCTAGCTAAATAAAAAGCCACTTTTTTGCCACTTTTTTTAAATAGACTCCAAGAGTGAAAGAGGGTAAATAGTTTTGTTTACTTAAAATACCTATTGCCTTGAGGGAAAATCAAGGCAAATAACTCCTCCTTGGTGATGGGCAATGGGATTGGAATTTAATTTAGTAGCGGCTTTAAAACAGTTCCACTCCCTTTTGCTTATTGGTTAAAGTTTTGCAAAATCTGAAAGTTTAAACATGAATAATGAAGAGTTTTTAAGCAGTAAGGTTCAAAAAATTAACAAAATAGAGTTTTATAGTGAAACTAGAGATTTTTATTTTAAATCACAATTTCAAAAAGATGACTCTTCTTCACTCTATCTTCTTGGAGAAAATTACTACTACGGAAAAGATGTTGAACAAGATTATAAAAAAGCATTGAGGTATCTAAATGAGGCAGCGCTTAAAAACCATATAGAAGCCCAAACAATGCTAAGCATCATCTACCACTATGGACAAGGGGTAGAGGTGGATCATGAAAAATCTTTTCATTGGAAAACACAAGCGGCCCATGCAGGGTGTGCTAAAGCCCAAACAATGCTAGGATACATGTACTATCTTGGAGATGGAGTAAAGCAAGATTTAAATGAAGCGAAAAAATGGTTTGAAAAAGCCTGTAAAAATGGAGACAAACAAGGATGTATTAAGCTTAAAGAGCTTAATGGTGAAAAAAATTAAGTTATTAAAACTACTTTAACTGCTTAAAAGTAGCAAAAATGGGGTTGTGATCAGACATTTTCTTTGTATCAAAAGCTCTAGCTTCTACTAATTCAATACCTTTATAAAAAAGATGATCTATTGGTTTGTTGAAAAAGTGTTTAATATATTTTGAGTTCTCAACGGCTGCTTGTCTAAAACCAAGAGATCTCTCAAGCTCCATTAGTGCGTCAAATCTCTTTTTTGACCAATTATTAAAATCTCCACTTACAATGACTGGACAAGAGTGAAGAGATAAAAACTCTTGCAACTTTTCAAGCTCTTTTATAAAATTTTTTGCACCTACAAAATTAATTGCGTGTAGGTTTACCACCACTAACTCCTCTCCATCAGCGAAAAAATGATGGGTTGCTAAATTAGCTTTTTTAGTAGCAAGATAAAACTCTTTAGAAGATGAAAGATTTATAAGTTTTTTTTCAATTGTAGATTTTGAAGCAGTTAGTAAGCCATAAAAATTACTCTTAGTCTCTATGTTTGGAGCGGTTGCAATGTTGTACTCTTTTGGTAAAATCAAATTTGATTTATCCATTTTATACTCTTGAAAAAGTAAAAAATCTATCTTATATCTATTTAGAAATTTCTCCAACCTTCTTTGAAAATCTAATTCCAAATTCTCTTTATGGACATTCCAACTAAGTAGGGTAAAACTATCTTTTAACTTCATATCTTCATGAGTTTTTTCGTGAGGTTTGCTTTTGGGTATAAACATTATAAGGCCGATGCAAATATGCGAAATAGATTTTCAAAAATTCTTTTAAGCTTGTTTGCTGGCTCAAGTTTTGAGTATTTTTTAGCCATCAGCTCTCTCATCCACTCTTCAATTTGCAAAATATGATCTTTAGCATAAGAGATGGTAACAACCTCATAATTTAAAAGCAAACTTCTATAATCAAGATTGCTTGAGCCTAAAATCAAACTACTCTCATCAAACAAAAGTGCCTTTGCATGAATCATTTTACCCTCATAAAGGATCACTTTAATGCTGTTTTCATAAAGAGTTCTAATGTAACTTTTTCTAGCCAAATCAGCTATTTTATGATTTGATTTTTGTGGTGTTATTATCCTAACATCCACATTTTTATGAGAAGCTATCCTTAAAGCTTGCATAATGGATTCATCTGGAATGAAGTAGGGGGTGATTATCCATATTCGTTTTTTAGCCCTATATATTGAATCAATGATAAGTTCAAGCAAAACATCACCTTTGACATCTGGCCCACTTGGAAGGGTTTGTAAAAGATGATCCCCAGCTTTTTCTTGATTTTTTAAAGTTCTTGTCAAATCTTTTTTGCAAACAAAAGATAGATCTAAATTAAATATATCTATATAATCATTTACAACACTACCTTCTACCTTAAACATTAAATCTATCCATCTATCACTGCACTCTTGCGCCCCCATATACTCGCCACTTAAATTCATGCCACCACTAAAAAGTATTTTATTATCTATAATATATATTTTTCTATGGTATCTTAAATTTAATTTTGAGATAGCTTTTTTGTTAAATATTGGAGAGAAGAAATGTATCTTTACCCCTGCTTTTTTAAGCTCTTTGAGCGGTTTTTGCCAAAAATATAATTTGTAAGATCCAAGTGTGTCTATTAAAAATCTAACCTTTACACCTTCTCTTGCCTTAAGAGTTAATATTTCAAAAATCTTAGATATCTCTTCATCAAATTTAAGAACATAAGTTGCCAAATCAATCGACTCTTTAGCGCCTTTTAAAGCTTTAATAAACTCATTGTAACTCTTACTAGAGTTTGTAAAAAGTTTTAAGTCATTATCATTTGAAGCTGGTGGGATATTGTTAAAAAAAAGAAGCTTGCTATCTTGATGAAGTGGCGGTTTTGAACTAATCTCTATTTTTTTATCAAAAATCAAACTCTTATCTTTAAAGATAGATCTCTTCCTAAGCCCAAAAATATAGTAAAAAATTACAAAAATATATGGAGCAATAATCATTAAAAGAAGCCATAAAGTCATAGATGTTGGAGATCTTCTAGCATATAACATGTGTAAAAGTGTTAAAAGAATAGCTAGCCCACCAAGAGTATAAACAAGATAATGCAGTAAGAGTTGATTTAATTCCAAAAAAGACCCTAAGCTTTAATATTTCATACATTATAACATTTAAAAATTAGCTACCAAAGCTGGATTTTATAACGATTTGCCTCAAGAAGTAGCTTTTTTAAAAAAAAGATATAAAAAACTCTTATAACTTATTAAAAAAAAGCTTTTTGTGATAAACTACTTTTAAGTTTTAGAAAAAGAGGACAAAAAATGGTGAGCGAACGGTTTAGTAAGATAGGTTTTATATTGGCTGCCTCAGGTAGCGCAATTGGGCTTGGAAACATTTGGAAGTTTCCATATATGACTGGAGAAAATGGTGGTGGGGCATTTGTTCTTATCTATCTACTCACGGTTGTTTTAATCGGTGTTTCTATCTTCATAGCTGAATCTGCTATGGGAAGACTTAGTAGGGCAGATTCAGTTACAGCTTTTGAAAAATTAGCCCCAAAAAATGGACATATTTGGAAATTTGCAGGCTTCATGGCTTTTACTGGTGTTTTAATCTTTTCATTTTATACGGTAGTTATTGGGTGGATATTTAAATATCTTTATGTAATGCTACTTGAGTTACCTACAAACATAGAAGAGGCTGGCGCGCTTTTTGGAAATATGGTTACACAAGATATTTCAACCCAAATGATATTTTTTACCTTAGCCTTTTTCGCTTCATTTTTGGTTCTTACAAGGGGAATTAAAGAGGGAATTGAAAAGTTAAATCTTATTTTAATGCCACTTCTTTTCATAATTTTATTCTTTTTGCTTTTTTACTCTTTCACTTTAGATGGTTTTGGAAAATCAATGAGTTTTCTATTTGTTCCAGATTTTAGTAAAGTAACATCATACTCCATCCTAACCGCTGTTGGACAAGCATTTTTTACTCTATCTCTTGGAATGGGAACCATTATGACTTATTCAGCTGCTCTTCCAAAAGAGGCAAATTTAGTAAAATCATCTTTTTCTGTTGCCTTTTTAGATACAGCCATAGCGCTTATAGCTGGGATAGTGATTTTTTCTATAATATTTAATTTTGGAGCTGAGCCATCTCAAGGAGCTGGACTTGTTTTTATATCTTTACCTCCACTTTTTAACCAAATGGGATTTGCTGGAGTTTTAATTGGGTTAGCATTTTTTATAGCACTCATTTTTGCTGGATTAACCTCCGCAATCTCCATTGTTGAGCCAACTACTAGATATTTGATAGATAGGTTTAAACTAAGTAGGATTAAAGCTCTTACCATTTTAGGAGTTTCAACTTATATTTTAGGAACAATAGCCCTACTTTCAAATGTTGAATCAACAAAATCTTTCTCAACTCTTTTTGGAAAAGGGATGTTTGATTTATTAGATTTTACAACCTCAGCCATACTTCTTCCACTTGGTGGACTTGCGATTGCAATATTTGTTGGGTTTGTAATGAGAAAAGAGGATCTTTTAAAGTTGCTTGGTAAAGAGATGAGTACGCCAGTATTTAACACATGGTACTTTTTACTAAAATTCATCATACCAGTTTGTATAACCATAGTGCTTATAAATGAACTCTTTTTCTAATTGGAGGTAGTGTGCAAAATTTAGAGTTAAAAAATATCATTACAATTGATGAAAAAAGATACTTAGTCTCAACTATATCAACTCCAGTTAGACACGCTTGGTTTAATGAAGATGAAAAGAAAATTGTTTATGAAACTATGGTTTTTGAAGTTGTAAATGATGAAGTTATGCACGATAAGCCAGTTTTTAATGAAAGATACCATACAGCCGAAGAGGCTATCGCTGAGCATGGCGCCTTGATTAGCTCTCCAAAGGAGTATTTTATCTTTTAAGAAAATGAAAAATCTTTTCTTTTTTTTAATTCTTTCTACCTCTCTCTTTGCCCAGATTAGTGGGCAAAGAGAGATTTTACTGCTTCAATCTTATCATCAAGGCTATAAATGGAGTGATGATATAAGAGAAGCAGTTGT
>Ga0265293_10009601_pt1 | contig 13861 bp, 7 predicted proteins | sample Munlanlewell138R_FD_192505 | JGI IMG/M metagenome (GOLD analysis project Ga0265293, IMG submission 192505) | Leachate microbial communities from a municipal landfill in Southern Ontario, Canada - Leachate well 138R | ecosystem: Engineered > Solid waste > Landfill > Unclassified | place: Canada...
GACACGACCATAATCAAATAATTTTACACCAACACCATGATTGTATTGAATGACGCAACTATCTACAGCCCAATACATTCCACGATTAGCAAATTCTCCTGATTGAATAGCCCCTACCTGTGCATTACAAGCATATTTTTCAATAATTATTCCTTTAATATAAACACTATCTACACCAAGTGAATCATAAATTGCATGTCTTACTGTAGATAATTCTGCTAATTTTCCATCAGGATTTGATCCACACCAAATTGAATCAGCAGAATATTTTATATAAAACGTTCCTTCTGTCACTTCTGATATATCTGTCACTTGAACTATTAATTGATTATCCAACCATAAATCCTCTGGATAAGTACAAGCTGTTCCACCTCCACTACAAGTTCCTGAAGTAATATTAAACTGTTCAATATTAGCAGCAGTCCAAGCACTATATGTTGTATCATAGTCCCAATTTGAAATTATGACTGATCCATTTAATATTGCTCCTTCTTCTCCTATAAAAGTATCTCCCATTGCTGGTGTAATGTGAATAATGTTAGAACCACCTTCATAGGTATACCTATGTGTTCCCGCTCTCAAAATAAAAGTTGTTCCCGGCCCATAAGAATCGACTGAATCTTGTATTACACTTCCTGTATCTAAATAACAAGTAGCACAATAAGAAGATGAAATAAACAATAAAAGAAAGATAAAAATTGCGACTATAATTTTCATTTAATCCCCCTTTAATTATGGAGCAAGAATTTCAATTCTTGATATTCCAGTTGAAGGAAGTCTCTGTTGAATGCCTTGTAAATATAAAGATTTTTTCTTTGCTGAAGTATCAAACGGCCTCCCTTTAAATATTCTATAAAAAACATAACCATCTATTGTTCTTGCACCATCATTATTACTTCCAAAATAAGTATTAGAAGCAGTAGTATCTCTTGGCAAGGCTGTCTGAGTTGCTCCAGTTTCAATAACAGATTGTGTATTTAAACTTATATCCCTTCCATTAGCATCAAATTCAAAAATCCAATGCTGCCATTCCCCTAATTCTATTGTAGCATTATTAGAATTTGCTGTAGTTGTAGTCGTTGTGTTTTGTGTCAACATATACATAGCACTGTCAGCACTATTTGAATAAATTAAATATCCACCGGAAGAAGCACCACCATGATCTATAAATCTTGAATATTGGTGTTTTCCAAAACTGCGTAAATAAGTCCATAATTCAATTGTACCACCATTTGATAAATTAAGTTCTTCATTTCCTCCTGCAATTACAATCCTACTGTCAGAAGAATCAAAAGCCCAAACATAAGTTTGTAAAAATGAAGAATAAATAATACCGCTTGAAGCAACATTTCCTTGATTAACAAATTTTGGAGTATTCCAATCAAAATTAGAATATGTGCCATCAAAACTATTTCCACTACGATCAAATGCTGTATCAGTAGTTGCGTATCCTGCCATTGGAAAATAAATTAAACTATCACCTAGCACAGTGTATATAGTCATTGTATCAAAAGAATTTTCCATAGTTTCAGATAAAACATTATTAATAGAATCAAGATTAGCCAATGTTTGCCATAAAACAAATTTTGTAGCTTCTAAATCTTCAAATTGCTCCTGTATTACTATTTCCAAAGAATCTACTTTATTATTTAAAGTGTCAAGATCAAATTCTACTGAAGTACTTGTTATATTAAATTTATCTCCATCCCAACTTGCTGTTAATGCCCCACTAACTGTAATATCATTTGTATCCAATTTAGAAGCAATGCTTGACGTTAAAGAAGCTACAGCAGCATTAAATGTAGGTTTAGTTACATAATTAGTAGATGTAGGAATTTGTTGTCCTTGTTCAATTTGATAAAGAGTTTTAACTTGAATGGCTGTTGGTGTCCAATTATTATAAAATCTAATTGCACGAATGGAACCATTAGATTCAGTATATGTATCAGAATCAGTCGATCTAACCCCATAAGTATGGCTTGTTAATTCAATTTTATGTCCAGAAGGATCATCTCTCATATAGACTGTATTAGCACCATAATCAAAAAACCATTCACCAGCCCCTAAATCACCAAGAGCATCTTCCTGTGTTAAAAGCACATCATCCATATATAAATCTTCTGGATATTGAGCATCATAACTACCTGTACCAAATACCGTACCAGCTTGAGTTAACCCTGTTTTAACATAATTTGGACTTGAAAAAGTAAAATCAGTAAGTAATACTGAACCGTTTATTATAGCACCATCAGCTCCAAGAAAAACATCTCCTGTTTTAGGAACAATCATTGTAGCATTATTCCCTGAATATATCATTCTATGATTACCCGGCATAAGGAAATAATAAGTACCGGCTGGATGTGCATCTATAATATTTTGTATATCGTCTGTTGTATCAATTTGTATTGCTCCCGGAGGACAGGTCGTACCATAACTAATTGTAGCATCAATACCGACACCAGAAGTATCACCACCCACAAATCCAAGATAATCATCAGCATCTATTTTTCCATTAACATCTTGTCCATAGGTAGTTTGCCACGTAGTAAAAGTATTTGAAACATTCATCCATTTCCAAATATTTAATCCAGTAGAAGTGTTATAAATATTATTACGGAACCTATTATTACGACTTGTAAATATTGTATTATCACCAGTATCTCTGAATAGACCTACATACATTTCATTGTTATCATAACTTCCTGTATCATTTGTTACAACATAGTTATCATGATAATCAAGATTCCAAACTTCCCACGCTCCATAATCACCAGTACCACGATTCTGTTGTACAGCAGTCATTGACCGACCATTATTTATAACTAAATTGTTATATAATTCAACATCTCTTGAAGAAGACACAAATAAACCAGCCCCATAACCCCAACGAGGGTCACGGAAACCATTTCCCATTACAATATTATTTCTAATTGTTGCTTCGTAAGATATTTCGTGAAATATTCCTTCGTCTGAATTATTTATTATAACATTATCTTCATACAAAGTATATATATTATCATTATCAGTCCAAAGTCCAGGGCCGGTATTATTATGAGAATAATTACCACGAACGACTAAACTTTCTGTGTCCCAAAACTTAGTACCACCAGCTTCCCAACCAACACTGTATCCAGTAGTATTGTTATTATAAATTTCATTTTTGTAAATTAATGCGTCAACACCATCTAAAATACTTACACCCATTTGTCCATTATGATGAATATCATTGTTCTTAAAAATTGAATTATTCCAACCTTTTAAACCAACACCATGATTCCATCTAATGTTACAATTTTCAACAATAACCTGTTTATCTTCAATATGTATAGCTCCACGTTGTGCTAAATTAGCAAACTTTTCAACAGTTAAGTTTTTAAATGATGTCGCATTACGCGGCCCTAATACTATCTGGTCAAACGGTATAGGTTTAATAGAAGAAGTTTCACCATCAATTGAATCTCCATTTAAATAAAGAATATAATTATTTCCATTTTTTACTACTACAAAATATTGTGCTGTTGTAGGATTTTCAGTAGTATCAAATAATGTATCAACAGTTCCAACAGAATTTCTTAATTTAAATTCAAACTTATTTGTTGACTGGTTATAATACAGACAAATTGCTTCTACTCCTGTTCCAAATCCTGATATAAATTTTTCTGTGTGTGTTGTAGCAACATTATCAAGTATCACCTCAACAGCTAATGTCCAATCATCTAATGAGTCAATAGTACTAATTGTAGCTACAGCACCATCATCCTTTCCATTAACGCTCATTAAAGCTTTCCAATCATCTTGAAAAAATGTGATGCTATCATCATCATTAATAATAACAGAAGCAGTATAATTATTTCCACTTAAATCAGGTATTCCAACAGCTTTACTTGCATTGGCTAAATCAGGCCAATATTCAAGTCCTATAGTCAAATCTTCTAAACCTGAAGTTTCATAACTTATTTCATTTCTTAAAGTATTTATACTATCAGTCACTGAAATTAAAGTTTGACTATTTAACAATAATCCCATGTATTCACTGCCAATCCAAATGGCTTCTTCATCTGTTAATTTTTTATTGTGTGCTGTTATGAAAGACATATAACCTATAAATTTATAAGCTTCATCCCATGATCTACCAATATTTAGTGTCAACAAAGTATCAGGGGGTAATATCGTTTCATCCCCACCTGTAAGAGTTCTATCAACTCCATTTACAAATATTTTACGTCCTAAACTGTCAAATGAGACTGTTAAAGTATTCCACTTAGAAGGAATAAAAACACCATGATCAGTTTTTGTTTCACTCCAAGCACCACCATTTCTCACACCAAAAATTATACTTGAATCACTGTGTACTTTAAGTTGATAACCCTTTAATGCGTCTGAACTATATCTTGTAAATAAGTGTGCTCCAGAATTTAATCTACTCATTTTTAACATGATAGAAAGAGCACCACCATTAGAACTAAAATCAAGATCATCATCAGAAATATTAATTCCATCATCTAATGAGTCAAGAACAAGGGCACTTCTAAAACCTTCCATTACCCAATCACTTGTAGAACTATTCCAACCCATATTTATTAATGTACCATTATTCTCTTTTCCACTTAAATCAGCTACATAAGTAGAATCTCTATCTTCAAAAGAATAATAAAAAATTAAACTATCTGTAAAACTACTATAACTAAAAAATGTATCAACTAATACAGTATTTTTTTGGACTGAATCTCTTACTATTTCCATAAGAGAGTCAAGTGAATTTATAGATACTCTAACATTTGATGTAGTGTCATAAAAAGCTGTTGTATCAGCTTTTTTACCAAAGGCTAGTTGTATCAGAGCAGAATCCCATGCTGTTGAATAAATTGTTAGAGTACTACCATCCCAATCTTTTGACAATGTTGAACCAGATACAGAAATATCATTTGTATCAAGTTTGGAAGCATCTCCACCAGAACCAGTATAAATAATCTGCAATTGTGATCCATCCCAAGTAACATCAATTTCACCACTACCAATGATACTGTTTGTGTCTAATTTAGATGCTAATCTATCATTAATTGTGATAGAATCAAGACCAGTATATGCAATAAATAAAGAATCATTGCTCATATAAACTGATATGTCATCTACTCCAATTATTTTTGAAGTGTCCGGTCTTTTTCCTATTTCTGTTTCAATATCTCTTAAAGTTTTTTGAGTTAATGAATAAAAAGGATGGCTGATAATAGCTACTTCTTTACTACTTAAATCTCTATTATAAATAGCAGTTCCAGCTATAATAATATTATTAGCATAAGAACTTGGTGTTAAATCTCCTCTTCTACCAATTGATATTCTATTTACTCCACTATTAAAAGCACAACTATTTACAAGAGTTGCTACAGAATCCCCATTTATATACAAAACCTTCTTAGTATCTGACACAAATCTTGCTGTAATATTATACCATCTATTTCTTGTTAATCTTCTGCTACTTATTGAAAGAAAATTTGTATTACTAACAAATATTTGTGCTGAATCATTTGAATTAATACTAATACCATACATTACATTTGCAACGGTAGAATCGACAAGTGAAATTAGTGTCTGAAGTTTCAAAGCATCCTTTATTTTAACCCAAGTACTTAAAGTAAATGGATATCCATCTATACCTAGATTTGTATCTACCTCAGCATAACTTAATGAATCAACAGCAAGACCTGTAAAGAAGTCTTCAGTTGTTATCCCATTTATAGGTGAACCATCAAAATTGTATGCCGGAAATGAATGATTTTTACCACTTTCATCATATAATGAATCAGTCGCAATATGATAATATGGAAAGTATGCTACAATATTATTGGTATCGACAAATGCCATAACTTGTTTTCTAAGATTTATTATAGCAGAATCAATCCATATTGAATCTCTTTGAGCTACTGACCTCAAATCATTTATGCTGTCTAAATTATCCAAATTTGATGTTCTTAAATTATTTATACTATCTAAATTTGCCCTTATGCTATCCCTATTTTCATCTATTCTTGTATTATGGGCCAAAGAAGAATCATAAAAAGCTGTTGTGTCAACTTTTCCAGCAAATAAAGTAATATGATTTAACAGACTATCATAAAAAGAAGTAGTATCAATCTTCTCACCAAACAAAGCAATATGATTTAACAGAGAGTCAAAAAAGGTAGTCGTATCGACTTTACCATTAAGTAAAATAACATGATTTGACAAACTGTCTAAAAGTGCAGTAAGATTGGATGTATCAAGTTTAGTACTAAATAAGATAATATGGTTTCTCAAAGAATCATTAACATATTGAGTATCTGGAATTTGTGAATCGACATAAAGCACAAGAGAGTCACCATCCCACCATTTACCTAATCCCCTATGTACTTTTATGGAACTTGTATCCAGTTTTGCAGAATCATCATTTGTCCCTGTATAATCTATTATAAGAGAAGTTCCATCCCAACTAACTGTTATATCGACACCGCCATCAATTGCGCTTGTATCAATTTTTGCTCCTATTTTATTATCTATAGAAAGCATTGAATCGTTAAATGAAGTAGTGTCTACTCTTCCAAGAATAGAATCAATAAAAGTTGTAATGTCAACTTTTAAATTAATGAGTGTTATATGGTTTGAAAGACTATCAAACATTCCAGAAGTATCAATAGCTGCCCCAATTAGCACAGAATGAGCTAATAGGCTGTCATATATCGCTGTTGTAAACGATGTATCAACTTTTGTGTCTAAGGCTACCCTTGTAATAGGCCGGTCTCTAAATAATTGATTATTCCAAAGAGAAAAAGAAGTTGAAATTTCTTTTTGAGTAAAATCATTTTTATAAATTCTGACAAATGCAATGCTTCCATCCAAGGGCCACACAGAACCTGTTGAAGAAACTGAACCAAGGACTAATGTATCAATAGGAGGAACATAATTTGCTAGTTCAGCTTGATCTACAAGAATGCCATTGGCATACATAAATAAAGTTGTATCATTTTTAACAAAAGTAAAATAATTCCATCCAATATGATCTAAGGAACTAAAAACAACACTACTTATAGATAAATATTCTGAATTATCTACTATGCCAGTAAATTCATGCGTTGTGCTGTTGTAATAAAATACAAAAGCATTGCCCGCTGTATTGGAAGCATATTCTGATTCGTGCATTGAAATAATAGTTCTATTTTGAGCAGTATCATTTAACATTACTGCTATTTCTACTGTCCAATCACACAGAGAGTCAATAGGACCAATTAATCCAACTCCTCTATCAGATGGTCCATTAAATGTTAAAACTGAATGCCAATTACTTTCACCCCATGAATCTGTCCCATCTTTATCAAATCCTAATAGAGGAATATGGGAAGAATTATCACTATAATCTTTTAACGTATCGACTGGACTACTAATAAAGTTAGCCCAAAATACAAGACTATCTTTAAAATTTACATATTTAAGAATAGAATCAATAAATGCCAAAGTTGATTCTATATTTGCCGAATGTTCAATTAAAGTATCTTGTACATTAGAACTATCTTCTTCAAATCTATCTTTCAAAGCATTAAAATCAGTAGTATCAGTTTTTTCTGAAATAAGAATTTGTAATGTTGTAGATGTATTTTCAAGCTGTATACTATCTAAAGTATTTCTATCACGTATAGCAGTTAAACTATCATATATTGCTATACTATCTTCTTTAAACCTTGTTGTGTCTGTTTCTGCCAAAAGAAGATTGGTTAAATCTCCTGTGTCAGCTTTTGTTCCAATTAAAGAAACATGATTTAGTAAACTATCATAAAAATCCGCAGTATCTATTTTATTACCAAGTAATGTAACATGATTTGTTAAACTGTCTAACAAATTAGAAAGAGTTGAACTATCAAGTTTTGCCAACAGAGAATCAAAAAATATAGTAGTATCTACTTTACCAGCCAATAATAAAATATGGTTTAATAGACTATCATAAAATGCTTGTGTGTCTGCCTTTGTTCCAATAATACTATCTTGTGTTGTTCTAAAACGGTCAAGACTATCATTAAATTTAGTAGTATCTGTTTTTCCACCAATTAGAGCAATATGATTTTGTGAGGTGTCATAAAATGCTCCTGTATCTGTTTTTGTATCAATTAAGGCAGTATGATTCCTTAGTGAATCATTAAATGCTCCTGTATCTATTTTTGTACCTAATATATTTACATGGTTTAGTAAACTATCAAAGAAAGCATTTGTGTCTACCTTTTGAGCAATTCGGCCTGAATGAATAAAAAAACTATCCAGAAATACAGTAATATATGAAGTATCAATTTTAGCTAAGAGAGAGTCATGGAAGGTAAGGGTATCTGTCTTCCCACCTAAAAGGATGACATGAGCCACCAAACTATCATACATTTGAGATGTATCAACCTTACTGCCAAAAGTATCAGCATGAACAAATGTATCAATATATGTATAGGCTAAAAAAGAGTCCGGCCAACCAAGTGAGGCAAATATAGAATCAAATTCTGTTATTAAAATTGAATTGGCTACTACAGAAGAAGTAAACACAAGATTATTACCAACCTGATCAATATCTATTCCTTCACCTTCTTCAATCACAACATTACCAACAAGATTTGATTCACCTGCTTTTTTAATTGTTCGTATAAATGAATCCGCAGGCACACCAGAAATTAATATATTATTTCCATCTTGAGTAAGAAGAAGATAGTCACCCTCACTCAAAATTACGTTTCCACGAATAACTGTAGCTTCTCCAGATTTTTTTATGCTTCTTACTAAACTATCAGTTGCCTGTGACCATCTAATAAAACTATCCGCCCAAGCTATAGGTAAATAATCCTGTGCCTTAACTTGGACGGATAGCCCAAAGGTGATCAACAAGGCAGCAACGATTATGTTGATTGCCTTTCTCACCAACTCCCCCTTTATTTATCGGACTGTAGCAACATCAGGGAATCAATATATGTTACTCCTGTACCAGCTATTCCATATAAGGCAACCCTGATGGAGTCACCAGAAAGTAATGTATCCATCGGAATGTATATCCATCTACCACCAGTAAGGTCAGTAATACCAGGATTTTGAACAATAAGGTCACCACCTACATTACCAGCCCAACCACTTCCACCTGCTTTAACTTGTAATGCTACTCCAAATTTTGCAGAATCAGTTACAGTAAGTTTGAATAAAGCAGAAACTTTATGCTTTTCAAAGAAAACAGGAGAACCAAAAGTAGTATCAGTTGCAGCAGTAAAACTGTCAGGGGAAAAAGTCACTAAAGTAGTGTTAGTAATATTATTTAGTGACATAACCATACCACCGAGAATATCAGCAGTAGCTATTTTATCATATGTTATGTCTACTTCAAATTTATCACCAACAGATACATTTGAATTGAATGTAAACCCAAGTTGATCGACAACATTCCTGTTAGCTCTATTTTTCCAAACAATTCTTGTGAAGTTAGAGTCAGAACGATATGTTATTTTTCGCCCTGCAATAGTCACAATAGAATCATTTGCCCCTGTTTGACCAGTAGCCATACCATAACCAATGGAGTTAACAGTAATCAAATACCGTGTTTCGCCTTCCATAGAAATTACAGAAGATTTAGGATAGTAAATACTATCAACACAGTTTCCATAATCAAGAGGATATGCTTGTAAAAAAGCTATTTTACTTCGCAATATCGGACTACTTGGAAACTTAGTAAGATTTGAAATAGATGGATTGTATTGACCCGGCCTCGTCGGAAAATCACTTGGGACAGAATGAGTATCCTGTCCCAAAGACTCGAAAGGCAAGGCGAAGAACAACCCATATAAAATCAGTTTAAAGATGTTCTTCATCCTCTGCCTCCTAAATTACTTTTTATTCTTCTTATGCTTCTTAACCTTTTTCTTAGGCTCTTCATCAGGTTCTTGGTCTTCTGTGATTGTTTCATCGCCTTCATCAGGATCTGACTCACCTTCTTCCTCAACTTCTTCTTCTTCAGTTTCTTCAACCCCAGCTTTTGCTCTATCATTAACAGTAATGACATCATCTGTTACTGGTGAATCACCAAGTTCCTCATCAGTAAATGTTTCATTCACTGGCTTTTTCACCTCATTGGTGCTTCCCATAATATCAATCATATCTAGCATATCAGAATTAAAGTCACCTTTTGGCATTGAAAGAGTTTCTGTTCCAAAATACGTAACACCCCTGTACTTAAAAACTCGATTGTATTTCACTCTAACATTAAACATTTACTACCCCCTTTTTAAAGGTTAAACAACACGACTTTGCCATACCTTAATATAATCTACCTCAACAAAAGCAGCTGTAGAGCCAGTGGTAATCATTTGTCCTACTGTAGCACAGAGAGGATCAGCAGCAGTAATAGCCAAAGCATGAGTAGCAACCAAAGTACCATCAATATAAAATTTTGCATTACCAGAAGAATCAAGTTCAATTCGATAAATATGCCAAGCGTTAAGTACAAGATCAGTTCCGGTGTCGTCAGACTGAGGAGCAGCATTAGCTTTTACAGACATAGCATAAATATTAACACTGGTTTCCTGTCTTATACCAAACATTGCAGCATCATCAGCCCAAGAATCAATTGAAGCTTCTACAAGAGAACCATCTTTAAAGGCAAGTTTTGCAACATCTTCAAGAATGTTATCAGTAAGACCAAACACAAGAAAAATACCAGCTAAACTGGTAATAGGTCTTAACCTTGCTTCAAAAATTACTTCTCTTGCAGCAGCAAAATTCAAGGGAGAAGATATTTGACTTACAAGATCAGGATCAGTACCAGAATCAAGCAAACAAACACCATTAATAGCTGCACTAATTTCAGCAGCAGCACTTGTTCCTGTAGCTGATACATTCCATCTATTAGTAGAATCTATTGCTACACTACAAAAATCATCTTCAAAAACAACTCCATCTTGTTCAATTCTTCCACCATCAACAACATTCATACCATCAGGATAAACCTGGATTTTGGTGGGGGTTGATGTCCCACCACGCCCTTCTTTATCAAACATCGTTATCTCCTATTCAGATATTAATTTTTTAGAAAAGGGGCTTCATTATCAAGATAAATAATGAAGCCCCCTTGGTTTAAGATTAAGAAACAGGACTCTTCTGAGCATTGAATCCTGCAATCATTACACACCAAAAATCATTTCCAGAAGCAGAGGCATTGGTATATGTAAGTCTTACATACCTCTTAATGTTTTTCAAATTAACCTGCGTATTACCATCCGCAATAGTACCAACGGAGGTGTGAGTGGTAAAGGTGGTATTGTCATCAGAATGTTCAACAACAAGCTGAGTAACTTCATCATCTGTCTGCACATAGTTGATCATAAGAACAGCATCCCGACACGTTTTCATATCAACAGCCGTAGTACCAGCAGAAGTGGTCCCTACAGCCGCTGCTTCAACGAGAGTCTGGATGTACAGTGAATCCAAATAATTCCTCATCATTTTTTAACCTTTCATATTTAGGTGAAAATAAACACCCAATTAATAGTATTAGCTAACCGGAAGAACCCCTTTCATCACATAAATCTCCAGCGGCTGACGAGGGATCATATCAACACGCCGAACAGCACGGAATGAAGTCTGATCATTGGCCCAGGAGTTTCCACCCACACGAGTAGTTTCGAGCCTGAGTTCGCCTTTTTGACCAATAGCAACTTCCGGCCAGTTAGCCAGAATAATATAAGTACAATTGGTGTTAGAACCAACTGTCTGAGCGATTGAGATCTGAGTGGAACGGAAAATTGGAAATCCAAACAACATATCCGGAAGTTTACCCTGCGGGTCCTTCCAGTATATGTAATTTCCCTGTGAATCCTTAACCTTACGCAATCCAGTAAGAGTACGGGGATTCATGGCCCATCCAGTATAGGTACCATTCTGAACATCAATTGCATGCATGGCATCGATAAAGTCATCAATAGAAGGCATTGCACCAGCACCAGCACCAAGCGTTGTACCAGCAACATCCGGATTCAGGGTCAATCCAAGAGGCTGTGTCCCACCAGTACCAGCAAAGAAAGCCAGATCTTCAGCCAGGGACAAAGATTTAACCAAATCATTGGTGATAAGAGCATCAACTGAAGGTGAAGCATCTTCAATCAGTTCATTGGAAACATAAAGCAAAGCTTTAAGTTTCTTGAGCACCAATTGATTCTTTCCGAAGGTCGGATTTGTGTCCTCAGAAAAGGATGTATTTTCTTCACCCCATGAAGTACCAGAAGCACCAGTCTGACGGGGCAAAGTCAAAGTGTCAGTGCTCATAGGATAAACAGTAGCACCAGCATTACGAACAATTGCTCTGGCTTGAAGCAAAGGAATTATCTGAGTAACATACTGTTCAGGAACCAAGAAACCACCGGTAGACCCAGTTCCTTCACCCAAGGCTTTTGCAAGCTTTGTATATTCAGATTTTTCAAATTCGGCATTCTGCCAATTGTTAAACATAGAACCGCGAAGATATTTGGCAATACTAAACAACTGGTCAAAGTCATTATCGCCAGAGGGCCCTACACCACTACTCTTGCGAAACTGGGAGGGGTCCCTTCTTTCATTAATTTCTTTAATGATTCGTTCAGCAACCTGAACAGAATAATTCTTTTCCAAAACTTCAAGCTCTGCCTTTGTCAGCAACATTTACCTTCTCCTTGTTAAAATATAAATGAATAATCAAACGGTTTATTGTTTTTCAGGAATTTGATACCCGAGTTCATTAAGATGGATTCGGGCCTTATCTTCAACATTCTTATGAAATTCATCAAGATCAATTTCAAACACTTCCTCACCTTTTGAATTTTTTATCACGGGAGTCTCTGCTGGTTTTTCCTCCTTTTCAACTTTAACTTCAGGAACATTAGGTTTTTCATCTTCTTTTTTAACTTCAGCCACTGGTGTAGCTTTTTCCTCTTTTGCTTCCTTAACAACAATAAAATTGGAGGCAAGAGTCTCAATGGCTTTTACCACTTCCTCTGGCATTTCCTCTTTATGTTTGTTAATAATTGTAAGTGCCTCAGTCGCTTTTGTAATATATTCTGTCTCTACTGATTTAAGAAGATCAGAAACTTGTGCATCCGGTTCAGCCCCAAATAATTCTTTGTACAGCTTTTTCAATTCATCCATATTCTTACTACCTCCTTCTTCCGATTTAATGATGTGAAACTTCCGTTTATTAGCTCCTTTATCTACAAAGGAGACTTCCTCAACTACAGCATCTTTAATCTCAAATATCTGCATAGTTATCTCCTTTATAGAAATAAATAAGGGAAGCCTAAAAGCAGGCTTCCCTCCTCAGGAACCTTTTATTATGATCTAACTGTACATTTTAATTTAGGGATGCTATTTAACTAAAGCACGGCATTTTTTAAAACCTCTCACATTTTTACTTTTTTTCCATAACCACCAATACTGTAACCAGTGATTTTTCCACTTTTTATTCCCTCCCAAATCTCATCATCATTAATTTTTGAGGAAAGCAGCCATGCACCTTTTGTTATAATGCTTGTTCCAGAAGCATACGTAACTGGTGCTTGAAAACTTTCAACTACCTGAGCTTTAGAAGGAGAAATTTTATCAGAATGCTGCAATTTGTATGTTTGATAATGAAGCATCCAATCAACCATCATTTTCCTAATTGTAGATTCCTTCATATAGTCACCATGGGAATCTACTTCATCAGGAAGATAAACAATTCCAGTTACTATTCTCTCTTCTTCATCAACTTTAGAAAAAGAAAGAACAGTTAAATTTCCTTCCTCAAGTTCTTTACTAAAATCCTTTTTCTCTATTGTATCTGGATTTATTTTTCCATCCAGACCAACATTAC
>Ga0265293_10009602_pt1 | contig 13861 bp, 14 predicted proteins | sample Munlanlewell138R_FD_192505 | JGI IMG/M metagenome (GOLD analysis project Ga0265293, IMG submission 192505) | Leachate microbial communities from a municipal landfill in Southern Ontario, Canada - Leachate well 138R | ecosystem: Engineered > Solid waste > Landfill > Unclassified | place: Canada...
CTGCTGGATTATATATAGAAGTTAAAATCGACCATGATGGATCTAGATCAACATCTTTATTTTTAAGAAAATTTTTAGCAATATCTATCGCTTGATCTTTAGTAATAACAATATTAGGAATGTCAGGCTTTAAAGAAGTAAAACATAAAGACATAAGAAAAAAACATACATATCCAAGAGATACAATATATATATGCTTATAATCAAATGATTTTAAATCAGGCTCCCTTTGCTTTTGATTATTATCTAGTTCTATTAATTTAGGATTCCAGTTCTTGTTGTAAAATTCACTACTTAAATCTTCCTGTTTAGAACCCTTTAAATTATATAATCTAATAACATAAGTCATTAAAGATACTAATATAGGCAGAAAAAAACCAGTCACTATTATAAGCTTTTCGATAATTATATTATTAGAAGTTAATATTGGCAAAGATAAAAATATAATGTCATAAGTATAATGAATTAATATAACCGGAAATAATCCCCATCTTAGATATATAAGCCCAAACACAATAGATGGAACTATTAATTCTATTACTCGTAAATATTCTGGTATAGCAAGATAATTCGCATGACTAGCTGAAAACATTAGAGCTTGTATAATTAAACCTAAGCAAAGTATTATATTTTTATATTTTAATTTTTTACAAATTAAATAAAAAAAGGATAATGGGATAGCTCTGAAAAGGCATTCCTCCCATATTGCAGACTTAAAAGCCTGGGCTAATACACTGATACCTGGAAAATATGTACTTAAAATATTCGGATTTATTAAAGATGTAGAAGAAATCCACCAACCAAAAAGTTTAAAACCAAAAGTATAAAATAATAGCGCAAATAACACCTCTAAAGGCAAAATTAAATAACTAATCAAACTTTTTTTAAGAAATTCTTTTGATGATAAAACTTTAAAATTCAGTAATTTAAAAAATTGCAAATGATCTGCAAATGCTAATCTTGTTAAACCTTCAGCTACAGCAATAGTTGATGAATATATAAAAACTGATACTAAAAATAGAACAAAATCCCCTACAAGATGATTTACCAGATGAGAATAAAAAGAATTTGAGGTATTATAATTAATCCAAATTATCGATATTTCATTTAATTTATATATAAGCTCAGCAATAGCCAATATAATGCCTAAAACAATAGATTTTCTTGTCATAAGCCAATTTATCCTAGATAAATAAACAAATCCAAATAAAAATCCAAAAAATATATAAAATATATAGGTAAACATATTAGCAAAATAACTTATTGTCTCACCTAGCACCCCTAATTGAGCAAATTTTTTATTAAATACTTCAGGAACATCAATATAAGGATTAAAAACAGTAATTTTATTACCGCATACACCTAATGTTATCCTATATTTTAAATTGTCTAAATTATCATCTGTAACATTCTTTTGATAAACAAAATTATGATCGACTCTACCATTTATCCTAGTTTCTGAAGATTTAGATACTTCTATATAGTCATTAAGATCTATCTTATTTTCTGTTTTTAGAAATTGCTCAACTAACTCTTTTGCCTGAGATTCATCTAAAGACGGTAAATATTTATTCTCTGGAATATATTCAATAAAACCATAAAATTTACCATCAGGCGTAAATTTTATTACTGATTCATTTTTATCATATTGATCAAAATGTCTTACCTGCCAAGTATATTGATAATATTGATATAATGATTTATCTTTAATAAAATTTTGATTAGAATTTTCTTGCTCATTTAATTCTAGTTCTATGTAATTTTGAATATTTGGTTCTGAATTGAAATATATAACTTGTCTAAATTCTTGAGGCCCTATATTATATTTCTTGCTTATTTCTTTAGCCTTTTCAAGCATTCCTTGCTTATCTGTACTGATTTCTATATCAAGCAATGGTATAACTTTATCAAAATATATTACACTGCCATAAATAGCTAAAATAGATAAAGCCACCAACAAAAGTCTAATATGTTTTTTCATAATTTTTAATTAAACAAAATTTAAATCTGATTAAAACTTATAGACAATTCTGTTAATTCTCTTGTGATATTTGCCTGTCTCATTTTATTATATTCTAATTTCATATCATTTAACAGATTTTGAGCATTTTGAGTTGCTGAATCCATAGATAAAAACCTAGCTGCTTGCTCAGATAAAAGGGATTCATACAAAAGATCTTGTATATTAATAGATATTATAAATTGTTCTATAGTTTTATGAAGTTCTTGAGCAGACTGCTCAAAAATATAATCGGTAACTTGAGTCTTATTAACATCAGATTTATTAATATTATTGGTATTCAAATTATTGTTAATATCAAACGGATATATTACATTTTTTCTAGGCTCTTGTATAAAAAATGTTCTTGAATAATTACTAAATAATAAAATCTGATTATACGAATTCAAATTCTTAAGAATTATATTAGTTATACTTTGAGATATATGAACAAAAGTAGATACACTAAAATTATTATAGTTTTCAAAAAGCTCATAACCATTATTTTTAACATAATCATAAGCATATTTAGAAACAGTTATAATATTATCAGATTCAGATAAATTATATTCTTCAAAAAATTTAAATAATGTAACATTAAAAACACCACAAAGGCCTTTTTGAGAACCAACTAGTATTATTAAATTAGGTTTTTTCTTAAAATCATTTTTATCTATATTATCAACATCTTTATTGATCTTTGATTGATTTAATGCACAAGAAATATCTGACCATAATCTATGAAAAGTACTTTTATAATGCTCTAAATTAGATTTTTTATCTTTTAAGTTAGTATGCATTGACATCGATATCAAACGCATAGCATTAGTAATCTTTTTAGTAATATCGATAGATTTAATTCTCCGCCTCATGTTTACTAAATGTTCCATTTGAGCCCTTGAAAGAATTTAAAGTTTGTAAAGTTGAATTTATATATATTATTAATTTTTATTTAAATTTATGCTATACTATTAATAAACAAGTTTAAAAGTTAATCTAATATTTTGCAAGAAGAAACTCTGTTTCTTTAGCTATTTAATTTTATAATAAAAAAATCTTATGCTATTTATAATAGACGGATATAATCTTATTAAAACGGTATTTAAAAAACCATATGTTAGCACTAAAGAAATAGATACCTGTATATCTATAATAGCATATTATATATCAAAAAAACAATATACAGCAATAATAGTATTTGATGGCTTTAATAACTTATCGTATAAATATAATCCTGAAATTAGCATAATATATTCTGAACTTAAAAGCGCAGATGATTATATTAAGGACTATATTAAAAATTATATAAACAATAATAATTCTAATACTAAAGCAAAAGATTTATTAATAGTTACTTCTGATCAAGAAATAGTAAAATTTGCTTATAGACTGTCAATTGATAGTATAGATTCATATAGTTTCTATCATCAGATAAATAAAAATTACATAAAGAATAAACATAAAAATATAAGCAATAAGATTAACAGACCTGAAAATACTGATGGACAAATTCATAAATTAAATGATCAAGAAGATTTAGAATTAGACTCTCTTATGAAACAAGCTTGTAAAAAAATGATATATAAAGATCAAGATTATCAAAATAATAATCAAATCAATAATAATCAAAACAAAAAATTAAGTAAAAAAAAATTAAAGATTCTCAAAAAGATATGATTTATAATATAGACCAAATAGATAAAATAGTAGAAGAATTATATCTATTAATACCAAAATACAAGATATTTGCATTTTCTGGTGATTTAGGAGCTGGTAAAACAACCATTATAAAAAAATTATTAAAAAAATGTGGCATCCAAGATGTTATAGTAAGTCCAACATATTTATATGTAAATCACTACACAAACTTTCAACAAAAAAACTTTTATCATTTTGATTTATACAGAATAAAAGATCTAAAAAGTTTTCAAGAATTTGGATTCCATGAAATTTTAAATCAAGAAAATTCTTGGGCATTTATAGAATGGCCAGATATAATAAATAATTTAATATATAAAAATTGTGTTTTTATATATTTAGAATATTTAGATATCGATCAGCGTAAAATAAAAATTATAACCCCTTAAGTTTAAACGCTTCCGCTAAGTCTCCTTGAGCATAATTGTAATATCGAAAGGGCTAATGGAATTTTTAAATATAAGTTTTTCGCCCAAAATTAATGTCCTGGTAGCTTCGACCTATTACAGGCCAAATTAAAGAAATTTGTTCTTTTTTATAATAGCAAAAAACCATATTATGGAATAAGCCTTTTGACTCCATTTGAATTTTGTGAGTTAATTAAAAACCAAAGACCAAAAATCTCATATGTACTGAACCTAGACAACCATTTGCATTTTATTTTGAAAATATGTTACACTTAGGATTAAATTAATAAAGTTTTAACACTTACGAGGAAAATATTATGAAAAAAAATGTAAAAAAAATCTTATTTACTAATCTAGTATTAAGTTTATGCATAACTCCTTACTTTCATACAATGAAAATAGAAAAGGATAATTTAAAAAATCAACCTATATACGAAATATTGGCTAAGCAGGAATTTAATATATTGCTAGATGCAGAAGCTTGTCTTTTACTAGATGAAGAAGTTTGTCTTTTAAATAAAAAGACGGATCAATTTGATAATAAAGATTCTATTAAAATTCCAGATTATTCAGAATATAGCAAAAAAGACTACGAACGTCTTCTTACACAATATAAAAGCTACGAGAATAAACTACAATATATTCAAAAAGAACCCAAGATATCTATTTTTGGACACATAAATTACAATATGTCATTAGATCAGATGAAGGAAAAAACTAACGAGATTTTTCAAAAGTTTAAGCAAGATGGTTTAATAATTTCTAAATCTGAATTTGAAAAAGTTAAAAATGATTATTTTTATAAGCAGTATAGCGACTTAACTAGAATTTGGGGCATAGAATATTTAAAAGATAGTATAAATAAATCTAAATTTTTATCTGATAGATACGCTACTCCAGATTATATTATAGTTGCAGATAATCCTGAAGAAATAACTGTTGAGTTGAATTTTTTTAATAATAAATTTGCTATCGTTAGCACACTAAAAGATGCTAAATTTTATTTAAAAAATATAAAAGGATCCAAGGCAGCATATGACTATCATGAATATATAGGAATCTCATCCGGTATAGGATTTAGCGATTTTTCTGACCCAGGAAATATAATAATGGATGAAGAAACAGGTAAGTACTATATTGTTGATACAGAATTTAAAAGCTTTACCATTGAATTAGATCATAAATTAAAAGAATTGCTAAATTATGCAAAGGAAAGATTTTCATATTTAAATAAAGATGCTCTAAAATATTCCTCTTATGAACATAAAATCAATTTATCAAAATAATTAAATTCAGCTAAAGCTAGACTTTAAGCTATTAGATAAAAATTATGTTTTTATATATCTAGGGATACTTAGATATATAAAAACATAATAACATAAGATAATAAAAGAATAGTTATATATAATAATTATCTAATAAATAGGGATCTAAACAAGATTATTCAATCCTTTATTCCTTGCCTTTTTAACCATAAAAAACAAAAACCAAAATGTGAAAATAAGATAAACAATAATAGTTATCAAAGCAATAATGTAATCTTGAGAAATAAATTGCGATGCGTTTATTTTAATAGATTCTCTCATAGATCTAAATAAAAATTTTAATGGTAATATATTAGTAGCATTTTGAACCCAAGCCGGGAATAAATTCGTAGGGTAGAAAGCACCACTAAAAATACTAAAAAACCATGGCAATGCCCATGCCGTAAACTCTACACTTTTGCCAAATCTAAAAATTAAAGCAGCAGTAAGTAATCCAATAATCCAACCAAAAGCCAAAAATAATGGCAAATAAGGTGCCATTATCAAATATAATGAAAATATATTTTTTGAAAATATTAACCATATTAAACAAGAAGTATAAATAAATGTTATTAATGCCTGAATTATGCCCAGAAACATAAGGGCGAAAGATAACTCCGTTATAGAAATTGGAGTGGTTAATACGCTTATAATACTATCATCCCAAATATCAATAAGCAAATTCCTAGATATTTCTAAAGCTGATCTATATACTAAATACCAACAAGAAATGGATGCCAAAAGGGATATCAAAAACATATCAGCATTTGCTTGGTCTCCATGAGACCATATGCCTAAAAAACCAAATAACATAATGTCAAGAAACGGATAATAGACCGCATCAGCCAAACGTATTGGATCTCTAAATAGAGATATTAAATGCCGATAAATCATTGCATAAATTCGTGAAAAACTTATCATATTTTTTCCAGTAATATAAAATATCTAATCTCTTGTTAAAATTAATTTTTTGCTATCTTTAAAAAATAATCTTCCAAAGAAGGTCTCTCTATAGAAATTTGAGTATATTTTACACCTATATGCGTAATGTCAAATATTAACTCTGGAATTTTTTGTTCACTAATATCTATTTCTAAAAAGTTATGTAGGTTATGTATACTACGGTAATTTAAATTTATTTTTTTAAGATAATTAACTAGCTCCTTAAAATTTTCTGAGACTAATAAGCGAACCTTAGAGATTTTAACTCTTGAAGCTAATCCTTGAGGAGTATCAATATCTAAAATTTTGCCATCTTTTAACATTATTACCCTATCACACATCTCCTGAACTTCTATCATATTATGAGATGTTAGCAAAATAGAAATATTTAAAGATTCTCGTTCTTTTAAAATAAATTCTCTAATAACAAGAGTAATGTCAGGATCTAAAGCAGCCGTTGGCTCATCAAGCAATATTACTTTAGGATTAGATAGAAATGCTTTTGCAAGCATTAATCTTGTTAATTGACCTGCAGATAAATCTTTAGTTAAACGATCTTTAACACTATCAAGACCAAAAATACTTATATTTTTCTCTATTTGTACTCTAAGAAAATTATTCTCAAGACAGTAAATTTTTCCAAAAAATTTTAAATTTTCATAAACAGTTAAAGATCGGGGTAGCTTAATATAAGATGAAGCAAAAGATATTTGTTCTAATATATTCTGCTTATTACTCTGAAAGTCTTGACCAAAATATTCTATAAATCCAGAAGAAGGAGTTAATAAATCTAATAACATATTAATAGTAGTAGTTTTGCCAGCTCCATTAGGACCCAACAGCCCCAAAATCTCTCCCTGTTTTAACCCAAAACTTATGTTATCTACAGCAATAAAATTAGAAAATTTTTTAGTTAAATTATTTACCGATAAAATATAGTCCATAAAATTTGATATATAAATCTAAATTAATATTTTTTATATCACTTTAACAAAAACTTAATTAATAAAAAAGATATTTAAATAAATATTACGTATTATAACTATTAATAATTAGATAACTATAATATAGATTGTGATTTTCAGTTATTTTTATAAATATATTGATTATTTATTATAGTACCGATCGCTTACATAAATTATCATTTTATGATATATTGAAATTTTACTAATTATATTAATTAACAAATTGTTATTAATTATGTATTGTTAAAATAATAGAATATAATTAAATACAAAGGTGTCAAAATGAAAAATAATAAATATATAGCTATAATTTTAATACAAAGTTTAACTTTGCTTAATAATATGATTTCTATGGAAAGAGAAACATCAAGAGACTTTATGCTCAATCGCGACGAGGGCAGTAAAATATTAACTCATGCAAAAAGATTTGGCCATTTTCAATCCATAAGAGATATTTCAGAGAACAAAGAAATAGATATTAATAAACAAGATGAATTCGGCAACACTGCTTTAATAGAGGCTATAATGATTAACGCCATAGATATGGTAAAATCACTCTTGAGCACACCTGGCATTAACATTGATTTGCAGGATAATTACGGAAATACCGCTTTAATGATAGCTGTTCAAATGGGCAGCAAAGAAATAGTTCAATTACTACTAGATGCAAATGCTAATATTAATATAAAAGATAAACGGAAAAATACAGCGTTATTATTAGCTAAGATTAATAGTAAAGATAGAAAATATAAAGAAGATAAAGAGATATTAAAACTAATCAAGAATCATATTATCAAACAAAACGCTAACAGCAGAGTTTAAATATTTGAAGTTAATAAATTATTATAATTATAGTTTTAAAAAACACTTTTAAAATAATTTGCAAAAACCTAAAAAACTTTGTATTATATTTATATAAATTAACTGGCGAGATTCCCGAGCGGCCAAAGGGGACGGACTGTAAATCCGTTGGTAAATGCCTTCGCAGGTTCGAATCCTGCTCTCGCCACCAGTTAAACATTACAATATATGCGGGAATAGCTCAATTGGTAGAGTGGCAGCCTTCCAAGCTGTAGGTTGCGGGTTCGACTCCCGTTTCCCGCTCCAAGATGCTGGCGTAGCTCAGTGGTAGAGCAACTGATTTGTAATCAGTAGGTCGTTGGTTCAAATCCAATCGCCAGCTCCAATTTTAATTTTTTAGCCTATTTAAATTAAAGCTTTAAAATTTTATAAAATCTAACTATAATATATCTGTTTTTTGTTGCAATAAAAGATTTTTAATATATAATTATATATTATATACTTAAGTATGTATATTAAGTGTAGTTATCAATAATAATATATAAAATTATAAAAATTGCATAATTATACCAATTGCCCACGTAGCTCAGTAGGTTAGAGCACTTCCTTGGTAAGGAAGAGGTCACCGGTTCGAATCCGGTTGTGGGCTCCAGTAATCGAAAAGTACTTTTAAAATTTAAAGTGTAGGTATTTATGGCAAAGAATCGCGTAACAACGCATTTGGGTTGTCAAGTTTGTAAAAATAAAAATTATACTCAAACCTTAGCGAAAAAGAGAGTAAATGGCTCTTTAAGCTTAAGTAAATTTTGTGCACGTTGCCGCAAACATACAAGTCATAACGAAACTAAATAGTTTCAAAAATGCACAGGCCAGTAGCTCTAACGGCAGAGCAGCAGACTCCAAATCTGACGGTTGGGGGTTCAAATCCCTCCTGGCCTGCCAATTATTTTTTGGGGTAGGATTTTTAAGAAAGTTATTATATAACGATTGTAAAATAACGGTGGCGTAATGAAACAAGTTGCTCAATTTATTAAAGAAGTAAGAACAGAATTAACTCGTGTAGATTGGCCTAAAAAAAATGAGTTTATAGGTGCTACTATAATAACTCTTATTTTGGTCTGCTTATTTACCCTGTATATTGGATTCATTGATAAAGCTAATAAAATTATTATTTATGAGAATATATTCACTCGCATAAAAAAATAGCATCTGAGGCTAATTTAAATGAAAAAATGGTATGTTATCCAGGTATTTGCTGGATATGAAAGCATTATAAAGGCAGATATAGAAAAAAGCATAGAAGAAAAAGGCTTACAAGAATACTTTGGCCAAATTCTTATACCTTCTGTTAAAGTAAAACAATTTTTTGATGTATCTGACGAGAACAACTTAAAAGATCAGCAGTTATTTCCTGGCTACATGCTTATTGAAATGGAGGCAATAACAGAAGCACTTCGTTTGATAAGTAGTACCTCAAGAGTCTCAAAATTATTAAATACACCACTATCTAAAAAAGAAATCGATAGAATACTAGCTCAGATACACGGTGAGATAGTTATGTCTGGCGAAGGTCATAAGTTTGAAATAGGCAAAGAAGTCGAAATCAAAGAAGGTCCATTTGCTGGATTTATGGGAGTTATAGAAAGTATAGACGAAGAAAGTGAAAAGCTTACTGTTATGGTAAGTATTTTCGGAAGAATGACACCGGTAGAATTAAATTTTGATCAAGTTAAACAATAAGGAAAAATAAACTATGGCAAAAGAGATAAAAGCGAGAATTCGCTTGCAAGTACCGGGAGGTGCCGCGACACCGGCTCCGCCAGTTGGCGCTGTATTAGGTCAGCAAGGAGTTAATATTATGGAATTTTGCAAGCAGTTTAACGCAAGAACCAGCGACAAGAAAGGACAACCCGTTCCTGTATTATTGACAGTTTATAAAGATAAGACTTTTGATTTTGTCACTAAGACTCCTCCTACAACTTCATTAATTAAGAAAAAAGTAAATATAACAAAAGGTTCTTCAAAGCCCAATACAGACAAAGTCGGAAAAATTTCTATGAAAGATATTCAAGAAATTGCAAAAATAAAGATGCCTGATCTAAATGCTTCTGATTTAAAACAAGCAGAAAAAATAATCGCAGGAAATGCTCGAAGTATGGGCGTAGAAGTAATAGAATAAGGGGCAAATTTTCATGTTGAATCATGGTAAAAAATATATAGACGCTAAAAAGCAGATAAATCCGACTACTCAATATTCATTTGAGGAAGGAATAAAAAAAGTTAAAGAATTAGCTTACGCTAAATTTGACGAATCTATAGATGTCGATGTAAATCTTGGTATAGATCCTACTAAAGGTGATCAATCAGTAAGAGGATCACTAACTTTGCCACATAGTATAGGCAAAAAAATCAAAGTAGCCGTTTTTGCCAAAGGTGAATACGCGGATCAAGCAACTAAAGCTGAGGCAGATTATGTTGGTTTAGAGGATTTAATAGAAAAAATCGAATCTGGTTGGGTTGACTTTAATTATGCAGTTGCAACTCCTGATCTTATGGGTATGGTTGGAAAAGTTGCTAAAATATTAGGGCCACGTGGTTTAGTCCCTAGTAAAAAGAATGGAACTGTTACTTTTGATGTAGGACAAACTGTTGAAGAACTAAAAAAAGGACGTTTATTCTTTAAAAATGATAAAAGTGCTTTAGTTCATTTTACTGTAGGTAAAGCTTCTTTTGATAATCAAAAATTGCTTGATAATATTAAAGCATTTTTAAAATCGCTCGTTGCAGCAAAACCAGCTTCATCTAAAGGTAAATTCATAAAAAAAATAACTGTATCATCAACAATGGGAGTTGGTATTCGTCTTAATCCTGATGAATTATCATAATTGAAAGGTCGTCTATGAATCGTCAAGATAAGCAATTAATAATTGAGAATATAAAAAATGAATTTAATAATTCTAGCACTTCTTTTATAGTAGGAATGCAAGGGTTAACGGTTGCTAATGTTCAAGATCTTAGAAGAAGTTTACAATCTAAGGGCGCAAAATTTAAAGTAGCTAAAAATACTTTACTTAAAAAGGCGGCCCAAGATTTGAATTTACCAGCAAATTTAGATGAGCATTTTAAAAAGCAAATAGCTGTAGTATTTGCAAAGGATGATATAGCTGAAGTAGCAAAAATTTTATCTAAAGCAGCAAAATCTAATAATAAATTAGTTTTGATAGCTGGATCTTTAGATAATCGTATGCTTAATACAAGTCAAATAGAATTCTTAGCATCATTACCACCTCAAGATGTACTTCGTGCTCAAGTGGTTGGTACGATTCAAGCACCAATTAGAGGTCTTGCTACAGTACTTAATCAAACTATATTAAAATTATTATTTGCTATTAAAGCAATAGCTGAAAAAAAATAAATTAAAAAAATTAATAGGCATTAATTATAAATATTATTGGAGAAATATTATGGCATTAACAACTGAACAATTAGTTAGCGAAATTGGAAAATTAACAGTTATTGAGCTAGCAGAATTAGTAAAAGCTCTTGAAACTCAATTTGGCGTTTCAGCAGCAATGCCTGTAGCAGCAGTTGCCGCATCTACTTCATCAGAACCAGCTGCAGCAGCTTCAGAAAAAACTGAATTTAAAGTAGAATTAATAGATGGTGGTCCTGAAAAGATCAAAACTATTAAAGCATTAAGATCGGTTACAACTATTGGTTTAACAGAAGCTAAAAAAGCTGTTGAAGAAACTCCAACAGTTATAGAAGAAAGTGCTTCCAAAGAAACCGCTGCAAAAATAAAAGAAGCATTAGAAGCAGCTGGCGCTAAAGTAAAATTATCATAGCAAATTTAAAGATGGTGCCCTCATTATTTAGGGTACCATTTTTAAACAAAAATTCTGTAATTAAAAATGGCTTAATATATATAAAAATCAAATAGATCAATTATATTAAGTCAATTTATACTTGTTATATAAATATAAATATAAAATAATTTTTTTTAGATTTATTTAGGAGCAACTTAATGTCTAAACTACGTAAAGGCAATGGGCCTATACGTCGATCTTTTGGAAAATTTAAAGATATAGTTTCAGTTCCTAATTTAATTGAAGTACAATCAAGATCTTTCAATGAATTTGTTCAATTAGATTATTTGCCATCAGAACGTAAATTAATGGGGTTGGAAAAGGTTTTTAAAGATATATTTCCAATCGATTATGATAACAAAATGTCACTAGAATACATAAGTTATGAGCTTGGAAATTGGGCATGTACTTGCGGCAAATTAACCGGAATTATAAATAGATATACTTGGAGTTGTTCAAATTGCAATAAATCTGATTGTTCTCGTTTAGATCAAAATTTGCAATGTACTGCTTGTCATAAAAATACGGCTCGCTATAGAACTTGCCCAAATTGTTTATCTCGTATTAGCTTACAATTGCCAATGACTCTTGATGAATGTAGATCAAGTGGTCAAACCTTTGCATTATCGTTAAAAGTTAAAATGCAATTAATAACCTGGGATGTTGATCCGGATGGTAATAAATTATTAAGAGATATAAAAGAACAAGACATATTTTTTGCCGATGTCCCCATTATGGCTGACGTTTATGAACAAGATGGACAATTTAAATTAGGTAATCTTGGAACTTTCTTAATTAATGGTATAGATCGTGTTATAGTAAGTCAATTGCATAGATCACCAGGCGCCGTATTTTCTCAGAGTAAGAAAGTAAAAGAATTAAGATCAAAATCTTATTATCTAGCAAGATTAATACCAATGCGTGGATCTTGGTTAGATTTTGAATATGATAATAATGATTATATCAATGTCAGAATTGATAAAAAGAAAAAAATGCTTGTCACAACTTTTTTACAAGCATTAGGAATTGCTAGAGAAAATATAATACCATTATTTTATCAATTTGATACCATATATTTTGAAAAAGGAAGATGTTTCAGATTTATAGATAATACAGTGCTGGCTATGCGTATAGAAAAAGATATGCTTGATATACCGGCCAATATTAGCGATTTTGATGAAAATCAATATATAGGTAAAAAATTTACCAAAGAGATTATCTCAAAACTTTCAAAACATGGTATTGATAAAATTATACTACGTAAACCTAATTTCTTAAACAGAGTATTCTCAAGTGATGTTATTAATCCTGAAACTGGAGAATTTATAGTTAGCCAAGGTGCTATATTTACAGAAGAAATATACGATTTATTAAAGAATTTTGATAAACTACAATTTAATTTAATTAAATCTTCTGGATATGTACTTCAACCAACTATAGCCATGACATTAGCACAAGATAAATGCTATTCTGAAGAAGAAGCTTTAAGAGAAGCTCACGCAAAAATATGGCCTGGAGATAGTTCTTCATTAAAAGAAGTCAAAGATCGATTAAGAAAATTATTTTTTGATAATAGATTATATGATCTGACCCGAGTTGGTAGAATAAGACTCAACAGAAAGTTAAATCTTAACGTTGACGAAGAAATATTAACATTAACTCTAGATGATATTATAGGAACAATAAGATATCTTGTAAACTTAAGAGAACGTGGCGAAGGTGTACTTGACGACATCGATCATTTAGGCAATAGACGTGTTAGATTAGTAGGGGAATTATTAAATAATCAGATTTATACTGGACTACTAAAAATAGAAAAGATAATAAGGGAAAGATTTAGAATACAAGAAATACACGCAGCTTTAATGACTCAAGATTT
>Ga0265293_10009603_pt1 | contig 13857 bp, 4 predicted proteins | sample Munlanlewell138R_FD_192505 | JGI IMG/M metagenome (GOLD analysis project Ga0265293, IMG submission 192505) | Leachate microbial communities from a municipal landfill in Southern Ontario, Canada - Leachate well 138R | ecosystem: Engineered > Solid waste > Landfill > Unclassified | place: Canada...
CCAATGCCTACTGTCGACGCTGGCAACAACCAGCAGATTTGTGCCGGCGATCAGGTTCAGTTATCGGCTACAGCCAACAATTACGCTGGTTTAATATGGAGCACCAGTGGCGATGGAATCTTCGACAATCCGTCGGCGCTTAACGCGATCTACACTCCCGGCGCTGCCGACTTATCAGCCGGTGGGGTCACTTTGTGCTTTATTGTTGCGGGCGCGGAACCGTGCGGCGAAGTGATGGATTGTACAGAAATCGACATCATAGCACTCCCGACCGTAAATGCCGGAGCCGATGCCACACTTTGCCAGAACGAAACATTACTGCTTACGGGTAATGCTGCAAATTATAGCTCACTGCTGTGGACTACAACAGGCGATGGAACATTTACAAATGCGCAGGGAATCAATGCACAATATCATCCGGGAAATTTGGATTTGTCAGCCGGAAGTGTAGTGATATGCCTGAATGCTCAGGGACTATCAGGATGTGGAAACGCTAACGACTGTATGATGCTTACCCTGCAAAAGAACCCGGTGGCTTTTGCCGGCAACGATGCCACCATCGATCAGGGCAGCAGCTATCAGACTCTTCAGGCCAACGCCGAGAACTACTCCTGGTTAGAATGGACCACCTCGGGAAGTGGAACTTTTGCTAATCCGCTGCAGGCCGTGACTACCTATACGCCGTCGCAGGCCGATTGTCACAACCAGCCGGTGACGCTTACCCTTACTACATTAGCTAAAAACCCCTGCACCACACCTGTAAGCGATGCGTTGTTGCTAACCATCAACATCCTGGATCTTATGGCTGATGCGGGTGAAGATGCTGTGATATGTTCAAACCAGAATTTGCAACTTGCAGCACAGGCCATCAACTATACCTCACTGCAATGGAGCACCAACGGCAACGGAACCTTTGACGATGCCACAGCTCTGAATCCTATTTATACCCCATGTTCTTCCGATGCTTTCAACGGATCGGTAACACTGTGTCTGGAGGTATTTGGCAACGATGCTGGCGAAAGCATCACCGATTGCCTTACGCTTACTTTCCAGCAGCTTCCCATAGCATTTGCCGGATCGGATAACACAGTACCCATCGACCAAGGCTGCCACCTGCAACAATCCTATGCCGAAAATTACGAAACCATACAATGGTACACTTCCAACGGAATGGGTATGTTCAGCAACGAAAACATTTTGCATCCTGTTTACTATGCTTCACCCATGGACGTTCTGCAAAACGAAATATTCCTATACATGGCTATTTCGCCAAAAAATCCATGTGAGATTGCCGGAGAAGATGTGGTAGCAGTAAAATTTGTAGAAGCGTATGCCAACGCAATGGCTTTTGCCGGAACCGACATGCATCTGTGCAAAGGATTAGAAACCAACTCGGTACCTCTCACTGAAGCATTAGCAAAAAACTTCACCACCATCCTGTGGACTACCAGCGGAAACGGAACTTTCAATTACGATTACATCAGCCGTCCCGAATATTATCCATCAGAACAAGATCTTGCCAATGGATCGGTAACCTTAACCCTGTCGGTAGCAGCTTTCGGTACGTATGCCCCGGCCACCGATCAGATTGTACTATATTTTGATGATATGCCCGAAGTATGGGCTGGAGACGATATGACGGTTTGCAGCACGGTTGGTCTGCCGCTCTATGGTACGGCAAGCAATTACGCATCCCTCACCTGGACTACTTCGGGTGATGGCATTTTTGCCGATGGCGATACACCACAAGCCATTTATTATCCGGGTTCCGAAGATGCGCTGGCTCCCAGTGTTACCTTGTGTCTGGAAGCCGAAGGCTATGGCGAATGTCTGCCGACAAGCGATTGCATAACGGTGACCTTTGTCCCGGTTCCGGAAGTGAATGCCGGAAATAATGCCGCAGTGTGTGCCGGTAACTCCTATGTGCTTCAGGGCACAGCAGAAAACTATGCAAGCGTGCAATGGACTTCTGAAGGCGATGGTACTTTTGATAATGCAGCATTGTTGCAAGCGACTTATACCCCCGGAACAGCCGATCTGCTGTACGGCAGCGTAGAGCTGTGCCTTACTGCACAAGGATTGATGGGCTGTCCCGAAAGTATCAGTTGCACTACCCTGGAGATACGCTACAACCCATTGGCTGATGCCGGCTCGGATGCCGTTGCTATTACCGGCCAGGAATTCCTGATCGATGATGCCACCGCACAATACCACTCGGCAGTGCAGTGGATAACCAATGGCAGCGGCATTTTTGGTAATGCCGGCCAATTAAGTACCACCTACACGCCGTCAATACAAGACGAGCAGCAACAGCAAGTAATCCTCACCCTGCATGCCGCCCCGTTCAACCCGTGTACTGTTGCAGCCATCGACCAGAAATTAGTAACCATTACGCCCGGTTGCCTGGATGCCATTGTTGACGCCGGCGCTGATCTTACCGTTTGCTCCAGTGGCGCCATTGCACTTAACGCAACAGCTCAAAATCAAACCGGTGTAGAATGGAATACCAGCGGAGATGGAACCTTTGACGCTGCCGCAAATATTAACACCAACTATTTCCCTGGCACCGCCGATCGGGCTAATGGCAATGTTGAGCTTTGTCTTACCGCTTTCGCTAATGGCGAATGTAACGACGACACCGACTGCCTGACGATTACCTTCGGTACTCCGCCGACTGTAAATGCCGGAGCTGATATTTCTATTTGTAAAACCAATTCTTTTGTTGCGCTAAGCGGGCAGGCACAAAACTATCAGTCGATTCAGTGGGTGACGCTGGGAACGGGTTATTTTGTGCCACCGACGAGCCGCACACCCAAATATTTCTTTAGCGGTCTGGATAAACAACTGGGCGAGGTGCAACTGATCTTCAAAGCTACCAATGCTGTTTGCGGCACCATCGTCGACACACTTACTGTAACGCTCCACAACCCGCCGGTGGCAAACGCCGGCGCCGATGCTACCATTTGCGCAAGCCAGCATTTTATTAATAACGATGCTACCGCAACGGATTTTTTGGCACTGCTCTGGAGCACCAACGGCGATGGTACTTTTGATGATGCCTCGATACTGCATGCTACCTACTATTCCGGCACTAACGACGCAACTACCGGCACGGTAATGCTGACCCTTTCTGCCGCCGGCCTGTCAGACTGCCAGCAAGCACAAAGCAGCCATACACTCACGCTTATTCCTTCGGCTTACGCCAATGCAGGAGAGGATCGCACCATCTGCGAAACGGAAACTGTGGCTCTTGCAGGTGAGGCTGCCAATTATGAAAACTTATTGTGGGAAACCACCGGCGACGGAACCTTTGGCAATGCTGCTTCTCTTAACACAACCTATTTTCCGGGAGCTGGTGATCTTGCGTTTGGGTACCTGGAAATCAGCCTTACGGCATATGCTTCAGGCAATTGTGGCGACGCCGTGAGTGAACTGCAAATTAATATCCTGCCAATGCCTACTGTCGATGCTGGCAACAACCAGCAGATTTGTGCCGGCGATCAGGTTCAGTTATCGGCTACAGCCAACAATTACGCTGGTTTAATATGGAGCACCAGTGGCGACGGAATCTTCGACAATCCGTCGGCGCTTAACACGAAATATACGCCAGGAACAAATGATCTGCTTGACGGCAATGTCGAGCTGTGTCTTACTGCGCAAGGATTGATGGGATGCCCCGAAAGTATTGGTTGCCTTTCTGTCGACATACAAAAGAATCCGATTGCTGATGCGGGTCAGGATGCCATTGCTATCACCGGCCAGCAATATCTTATCGATGATGCAACCGCACAATACCACTCGGCAGTGCAGTGGATAACCAATGGCAGTGGCATTTTTGGTACTGCCAATCAATTAAACACTACTTACACGCCGTCAATACAAGACGAGCAACAGCAATTCGTAACCCTTACCCTGCAAGCAACCCCCTTCAACCCGTGTATTGTTGCAGCCATCGACCAAAAACTATTAACCATTACGCCCGATTGCCAGGATGCCATTGTTGACGCGGGCGCTGACCTTACCGTTTGCTACAGCGGCGCCATTGCGCTAAACGCAACAGCTCAAAATCAAATTGGTGTAGAATGGAATACCAGTGGCGATGGAACTTTTGACGCTGCCGCAAATATTAATACCAACTATTTCCCCGGCACCGCCGATCGGGCTAATGGAAATGTTCAGCTTTGCCTTACCGCCTTTGCTGGTGGTAATTGTAACGACGCCACTGATTGCCTGGAAATTACTTTTGGCGATGCACCCGTGATAGATGCCGGCGAAGACGCCACCTTATGCGTTACTGAAAATTACATTCAGTTGTTTGGCAGTGCTTTGAACGGAGGCAATATACTATGGCTCACCACTGGACAGGGATCTTTTACGCCGCCTGGCCAACTGGTGACGAAGTATTTCTTTAGCTTTTACGAAAAAATTGATGGCTATGTCGATTTGATCCTGACAGCTACCAACAGCCCGTGCGAAACGGTGTACGATACCTTGCGCATCACTTTCAATGCCGAGCCTATTGTTTATGCCGGTGAAGATGCTACCATCTGTGGCAACGAGGAGTACGTGCTTTTTGAAGCTTTTGCAGCAGATTATCAAAGTTTGCAATGGGTCACTTCAGGCGACGGTACTTTTGAAGATGCAGCCGCCCTCAATACAATCTATTATCCGGGAGGCGGTGATATTATCGCCGAAACCATCGAGTTGCAACTGATCGCAAACCCTCTGGAGGGCTGTGCTTCCGATGCGAGTTCGTTTTTGCTTACACTAATTCCGTCGGCTTACTCCAATGCAGGAAATGATTTGATCATTTGCGAAACGGGAACAGCCAGCCTTGCTGGTCAGGCAGCCGATTATGAAAGCTTGCTTTGGACAACCAACGGCGACGGCATATTTGGCAATGCTGCTGTGCTTAATACCACCTATTTGCCCGGAATCGAAGATATTGCCCTTGGTCAGGTGGTAATCAGCCTCACCGCCTTCTCATCAGGGAATTGCGGCGATGCAACAGACGAAATGTTGCTTACCTTGCAACCATTGCCGGTGATTAATGCCGGAATGGATTTCACCATCTGCGAAAGCAGTACTGCGCAATTGAATGCCACAGGGACAAATTACAGCAGCATAGTATGGACTACTGCAGGCGACGGAACTTTTGATGATGCCACTCTGCCGCAGGCTCTTTATTTTCCGGGTGTAGACGATATTACAAATGGTTTTGCCGATCTCACCATCACCGCGCAGGGAATTTCATCGTGTGCGCCAGGTACCGACAATTTACATATTACACTACAGCCCGTTCCGCAAATTGCTACCTTAGAAGATGCTGTCATCTGTCCGGATCAGTCGCTGACCGTTGAAGCTGTTGCTGCTCATTATCAATCGGTGTTTTGGGGTACCTCTGGCGACGGAACTTTTGCAGCACCCCATGCGCTCACTTCGGAATATTTCCCTGGCGCCGGCGATATAGCAGCAGGAGGCGCCCAGTTGTGCCTTACCGCCACAGGTCTTTTTGCTTGCGATGACGCACAAGCCTGCATGCAGTTAACCATTATCAGCCTGCCTGAAGTAACAGCCGGCACCGATGTTACGATCTGCAACACCGGTATTGTGGAGCTTTTGGCGCAAGCCAATAACTACGAAACGCTGCAATGGATTTCTGACGGCGACGGAACCTTCAGTGCTACCGCAGCGCTCGTGAGCACCTATGTTCCCGGTGCCAATGATATCGCTGCAGGAGGTGTAAAACTTTGCCTCAATGCTTTTGCAGCAAATGGTTGCGGTCAAACGCAGGATTGCCTGATCGTTACCCTGGAAGTTCCTCCGGCGGTTGACGCCGGTGTCGACCAGACAGTTTGTTTGAATCAAAATGCTACTGTTTCGGGGAGTGCCACAAACGCAACGTCGGTGCTTTGGTCGACCAACGGGGACGGTACTTTTGGAAATTCATCCAACCCCACCACCCTCTATTATCCGGGTGTCGCAGATTACGCAAATTTAGGCGTGGAGCTTTGCCTTACGGCAAATAGTGGCGGCAATTGCGGTCCGGTGAGTGATTGCGTTGAAATAGCTTTCCAGCCGGCACCAACAGCTTTTGCCGGAGATGATAAAACAGTGTGTGCCAATCAAAATGTACTGCTTCAGGCAACTGCCACCGGACATTCGTTCGTGTTTTGGAATACCAGCGGAACGGGAAGTTTTAGTAATCCGCAGGTACTTAATCCCACTTACATTCCAAGCGTACAGGATAAAAACAATGGTTTTGTTCAATTAACCATCAGAGTAAACGGGGCGAACGGATGCGGCTTCGTCACGGATGCCTTAGCAGTTACATTTGTTCCGGTTCCTTTAGCCAATGCCGGTGCCGATGCTACCACTTGTCAAACTACTCCTTATCTTTTGAATGGATCGTCACAAAATGCTATCGCCGTGCTATGGACTACCACCGGCGATGGTACTTTCGACGACCCGACAACAACTGTAACCGGGTACACTCCGGGGGTCAACGATGCTGTGGCCGGCTATGTAAATCTTTGTTTGCAAGCCATCGGTCAATCGCCGTGTGTTGCTGCAAACGATTGTATGAAACTTACCATCATGAAATCGCCTATCGTTAACCCGGGTGCAGATGTTGTAATCTGCGCCGGGAATCAGGCTACACTACAAGGGCAGGCCGCCAACCACATGTCGGTGCAGTGGAGCACCAATGGGGATGGTACTTTTGCCAATGCCGGTGTTTTGTTAGCTAAATATTTCCCCGGCACTGCCGACATCAGCAATGGCGGTGCTGAGCTTTGTCTCACAGCTTTTGGTAAAGCAAATTGCGATGCCGTTTCTGAGTGTCTCACTCTTTCCATTGTTCCTGTTCCGGTGGCTTATGCCGGCGTGGATGCAACCATCGAGCAGGGCCAAAGTTATCAGTTGCAGGATGCATCTGCCGACAATTACAGCGAGATCATCTGGCATACCTCCGGAATGGGTGTGTTTGCAGATATGAATGATCTCAACACCATTTATACCCCAACCAATTATGATGTGGCCCAGGGCAGTGTGGTGCTAATGCTGGAGGCTTTACCTGAAAATCCATGCGAGGTTTCGGTAGCTGATGAAATGACGCTCTCGATTGATGCTACTGCATGCATCGACGTCGAAGCGGATGCTGGCGCCGATTTGACCATTTGCACAGGCCAAAGTATTGAAATTGAAAATGCAGTGATATACTTTGCTGAATCGGTTTTGTGGAGCACCAGTGGTGATGGTACTTTTGATGATGCCACGCTGCAACGCCCCGTCTATTTCCCAGGGACGACCGACAATGCTGTCGGAATGGTTACGCTTAGCGTGGATGCTTTTGCAACGCCACCATGTCAGGATGCTACTGATTGTCTGAAGCTGACCATTCTGCAAAATGCGGTTGCTTATGCCGGTGGTAACAATATCATCCCGGAGGGCATTCCTTATGAAATTACAGATGCGTGGGTCGAAAACGCCTCGAACATTCAGTGGTACACCACCAACGGAATGGGCTTTTTCCAAAATCCTACTTCTGTATATGCTACCTACATTCCTTCGCCCTTCGATTATTACCAGGACACCATTCATTTGATCATGGCCGTAGCGTCGATTAACCCCTGCACACTGCCAGATTCCGATGAAATGGCGCTTTCGTTCACAGCCACAGGGCAAGATGCACAGGTTGATGCAGGCGCAAACATCACCATCTGTGGAAACGATAGCATTGTTGCTTTGTCGGGTTCTGCAAATGGTTACAAATTGTTGCAATGGACTACCAGTGGCGATGGCCTTTTTAGTCATCCCAATGCTGCTGTGGGCAATTACACATTAGGCGCTGCCGACCAGGAAGCCGATGAGATTACACTGTATCTCCAGGCCATTGCTTTTGAGGAATACGCCTGGGCTATCGACAGCCTGACAATTACAAAGCTCGCTGCCCCGCTGGCAGAAGCTGGTCAGGATAAAACCGTTTGCGAGGGTGGCGTTATTGAAACCTCTATGGCTTACGCCGAAAATTACGCAAGCCTGCTTTGGACTACCAATGGCGATGGAACTTTCATGGATGCCTCTGCGCTCGTCACAATGTATTCGCCCGGCGCAGCCGATGCAGCAAATGGCCAGGCAGAACTTACACTTACAGCTTTTGCTCTGGCGCCATGTACAAATTCAGTCAGCAGCAGCTTTAAGCTTAGCATTGATCCATTGCCAAATTTCCTGATTAATCTTACCAATACCTATGTAATAATTGGCGAAAGCCTTACTTTGCTTGTCGAAGCAGAAGATGCTACTGGTTATCAATGGTATGGCCCTGATGGAATGATTGCCGGCGCCGAACTGCCGGAGCTGTTTATTGCTCAGGCTGCTGCCGAAGACGAAGGATATTACTATTGTGAAGCTTTCAACGATTGTGGCACCGCTACCAGCAACGTGATTTATCTGCAGGTATATGAGCAACATGCCATAGCAATTCCCAAAGGTTGGAGTGGATTGTCCTCATGGATCGTTCCGGCCAACCCAGGCATCGAAGCTGTTTTTGCGCCTTATCAGGATAACTTCGTCATAGCACGCAACTATAGCGGAATGTATTATCCGCTGGTAAATGTGAATACTTTAAATTTTTGGGACACACAAACCGGTTACACAGTGAACTTTAATGGTGCGGTGACCTTTATGTTAACGGGTGACGTCAATGTCAATCGGACGGTAGAAATGTCCGCCGGATGGAACTACCTTCCGGTAATCAGCAGTTGCCCGGTAAATGTTGATACTTTGTTTGCCGGTTTGGAAACGAAAATTCAAATAATTAAAGAGATTGCCGGGTCGGGCACCTACTGGCCTGCTGTTGGTGTAAATACCATTGGCAATTTGCAGCCGGGACGCGCCTACGAACTCAGAGCTATCCAACCGTTTAGCATCACCTTTGCCGAATGCAACGGTTTGAAATCTTCTGATGGAGCGGCGCATCTGCAACCGAAATATGACACACCCTGGAACGATGTCCATTATTCGTCGGCTTCGCATAGCATTGCCATCCACGACGATCTGGCGGCCACGCTTCGGCCGGGCGATATCCTGGGCGCCTTTACCGCTTCCGGCATTTGTGCCGGAGCACACCAAATGAGCGACTTTGGAAATGCCATCGTACTTTTTGGTGATGACGAACTTACTGCCGGCACAGATGGCTTTTCCGAAAATGAAAACATCCGGTTTGAAGTCGTCCGCCCGGCAACCGGTGAACAGTTCGCTTTGGAAGTCTCGTACGATGCGGCGTATGCCTGCCACAACGGACGTTTCGTTTCGGGTGGCGTGTCGGCTATCAGCAAAACTTCGGCAACGGCCATCACAACTCCTGATGATGCCAGGGCGGTTTCTGTTTATCCCAACCCGACCTCAGGAACAGTATTTATTTCAGGCGTTAAAAGTGATATGCAAATTGAGCTTCGCAACGCCAGCGGGCAATTGCTGCAAACCATCCCTTGTCGATTCAAAGGTGACGATAATCGCGTTGCGGTGGATGTATCATCTTTTGCTTCCGGGGTTATTTACATGCGAATCTACAACGAGTATGAGGTAATCCACCGCAAACTTATTGTGAACTAATTCATTTCTGATTCTGATAAAAAACCCGGGGGTACGCTCCGGGTTTTTTTATGCAGCCAGGGTTAGCGGGATGGCGGCTTTTGGTAGGTTTTGGTAGGTTTTGGTAGGTTTTGGTAGGTTTTGGTAGCTGCTTTTGGCAGTGGTTTTTAGTAGCTTCTGTAGCTTCTTCTGGCAAAAACCTTAAAGTCGTTAAGGACTTTAAGGTTGATAGCTGGCTGCGCTACCCCCCACAAAACAAAAGACCCTCATTTAAAAGCAGGTGGCAAATCGTAATGCATTCCCATATTTCAAAAAAAAATTCGATCCGCCGCAGGCGGATAAATAGTCAAATAAATTAATCCCTCAAACAACGCACCGCAAACCCGTAACTCTTAGCGTTGTTGCTACTGTACTCCGAAGAACTCCAATACCAGGCGGCAGCAAAACCGCCAACCCGTAAAATAGAAGGTGTGAATGATTACAGCTTTCGCCGCAATCAATTTATTTAGTGGACAACCAGCCCACTCCCTTTATCGCTTTTCATACAAAACTTGCTCGCTTACCGAAGCCTTAGCCACGGTAATTCCGGCTTTTACGGCTGCGCATTGCGCCAACCCGTAATTTGTCGTCCTATGCTTTCCATCAGCAGGCTGATTTCGGCCTGCCTGCGGATGGCTAAAATTTTCATATCGGTGCAAAGGCGTAATTCCAGCTTTAAAATTTCAAAATCGTCAAGGAACGCTTCTAGGTACTGCTTTTTGTCTTTGGCTTTGTTGGCACGGTAAATACTTCGCACCAGTTGCAGGGCATCCCTCTTCATATCCTGCCCTAATGTGTACTTGTATTCCCGCGGAAAATCCTTTGTAAATTCAAATACCAGCAAAATTAGCTTGTAAACATCCTTAAACACATTCAAATCATAATACAAAGCCATTTTTCAAAAATTTATTCCCGCTTCGCGGGAATTATTAAATAGTTAAATTGATAAATTGTTAAAAAGCCCGAACAGCCCGAACATAGTATGTGTTGTACCTTTCGAGGTAGTTCTGAAAGCCACTGAGGAAGTACTGGAACCAGGCCTTGTGGCTACTGGCATCCGAAGAACTCCAATACCAGGTGGCACCAAAACCGCCAATAAGGTCTTTGCTCTGGTAAAGTTTGTTGAGTTCGTCTTTGCTCGGCAGGTACCAGTCATCGTAACCATTTAAAACAAGGTCGTTGCAAATTCGTGCGGCTATACCGGCTGAGCTGCACCCTGCAACAATATCCAGCGTATTTTGGTATCCTGTACCCAGGGCAGTTCCATCGGCGCCAGGGATTGTTATTCCAAAACAACCCCATTGAGCACCTGAGCTTTGGTTGCTGGCAGCGGCAATAATCCCGTGGGTTTCGCCTTCAATGTAGCCGGGGTCGCCGGGTTGCAGGATGTAGGCTATGATGCCACCCTGGTAGGGTTCGCCAATCTGGATATTTGCAAAAATCACTTTCAGGGTCTGAAGATGTGCCGCACGTAGCACTGATTGTCCATTCGAGTAAGTATGTTTCACCTGTAATTCCTGAAAAAAGTGATGATGGATTTGAGGCTTCACCTAAAGTACCTCCCTCGCCGCTTATTATCATCCAAAGGCCTTCGCCCATTTCCGGGACATTGGCATAAAGATTTACCGATGTTGCACCTCCGCCAACAATGGTATCGCTTCCGGCATCTGCTACGCTTGGTGTTTCAAAAAAGGAGACGTTCACCAGGTCAGTGCTTGTACCGCAGGTATTGGAGATCGTCCAGGCCAGGATGTAAGCGGTGCAGGGCTGGCCGGTAAAAATAGCTTCCGGGAGGGTGGCATCATCAAAGCTGCCGCCTTCACCGCTTTCAACTGTCCACAGGCCTGTTCCTTGTTCGGGAGTGTTGGCAGCCAATGTAGCCGTTAGCGTTTCATCATAAAAAGCCTGATCGTCCCCGGCTGCGGCCTGGGTGGGCTGTGGAGTGCAGGTTCCACAGGCTTCAAACCAGTTATTCGGGTAATAGTAGTTAATACAGTTGGTGGTGCTGTTGTGCACGGTGAGTCCGTTGTAGGGTGTCATGGCATCAATTTCGGCCTGGCTAAAGCTTTTTACGCCTGTCATTATTGAACCACCGCCCTGGGTCATACTAACCTGGTAATTGTATTGAGTCAATTCCTGAAGCTCGTTGGCGGGGTCATTGTCATCGTCTGCAACACTTATAGTTCCACCGCCTTGTGAAAGGGTTACATCCAACCCATCCTGAGAAAGGGTTTGGATTTCATTGGCTGGGTCTCCGTCCAACTCCTCAGTTAAATAATCCTGTAAATCAGTAATCTGATTTTCGGTGATGGCAATGCCGGAGGATTTGTCCCAGGCATCAAACTCCGGGTCGGTTTCTTCGGTGAGGTAATCCTGCAAATCGCTAATCTGATTTTCGGTAATTGCAATTCCGGTGGATTTGTCCCAGGCGTTAAACTCCGGGTCAACTTCTTCGGTAAGGTATTCCTGCAAATCAGTAATCTGATTTTCGGTAATTGCAATCCCGGTGGATTTGTCCCAGGCATTAAACTCCGGGTCGGTTTCTTCGGTGAGGTAATCCTGCAAATCGCTAACCTGGTTTTCGGTGATGGTAATGCCGGTTGATTTGTCCCAGGCGTTAAACTCCGGGTCGGTTTCTGCAAATGTTTCCGTGGTTTGTGAATGCATGGCATAAGGCACGCTCAAAAACTGGCTTACGCCCAGAACGGTGTATGTGCCGCCACCCGTCAGGTCGATGGCAGTTTCTAAGTACTTGTCGCCATCGCCCCAGTTAATATCCGAAAAAGCATTGTTTTGGGGGTAGCCATAGCCAATCACCAGGTTCACCAGGCCAAAGGCGTTGGTGGTGGCATCGTGCGTTTCGGTGTAAACCACTTCGCCATCGGGTGCTCCGGAGCGGATGGTCATTTGGAGTGAGAGTTCCGTGTCGGGCAAAATGTTGCCATCGCCATCACGGATTACCGTTTGGTAATTGATACCCATCGGAGCTTGCGCCATGGTGGCCAGCCCCAGGATAATTGCTGTGAAAAGAAGCGTAAAATTTTTCATACCGATAAAGTTTTTGTTTGTTAATAAAAATGTGTGTTGTTAAAATGTGATTTTTTAATTAATAATCATGTTCCGGTGCGCCAGTCCCGTCCTTCGGGGCTGCACTATATTTTCGCTTTCGATAGATGCTAATCTAATACCCTATTCGTTTCCTGTTTTTCTGTTCAGAATCCTGCCGATCTTTTTTAAATAAATATTCTATTGCCTCGTACACACCTTTAAATTGCAGATCATATTTATTTTCGAGTTGCTTCAATTTCTCAGATAATTCTTTATGGCTAAGTGCATATTTTCGCAGGAAAACAAAAGCCCGGACAATTTGAATGTTCACATCAATGGCTTTTGGGCTGTTTAGCACACTGGCAAGCATGGCAACGCCCTGTTCTGTAAAGGCAAAAGGCATGTAGCGTGTGCCTCCGCGTTTTGAGGTCGCAAATTGCGTCCTCAAAACATCGAACTCCGCTTTGGTCAATTCAAACATAAAATCCGGCGGGAAACGGCCAATGTTCCGCCTAACAGCTTCTTTAAGCCGCTTGGTTTCGGTTTCGTACAGGTCAGCCAGATCAAAATCCAGCATCACCTTCTGATCCCTGATATCATAAATTTTTTGCTGTATCTGTTGTAATTCCATCGCATATTGCTATTGCACCACCACCTTCTTCATCCCCACAATTCCCTCATCTATTAACTTTAAAAAATAAACACCTTTGGGATTGCCCGAAAGATTGATGCTAAAAACTGAACCTGCATTTTGTGCTCCGGGCCTTAAATCTTTGATGATGCTACCACGCATATCGGTGATTTGGACTTGCAGATTTTCAGGCCAAACATTCATACTCAAATTAAAAACACCATGCGATGGATTGGGATAAACTTCAAATTTGATTGCTGGATTTTCTGAAATTTCCAACGGTTGCAATTTCAGGCTTTGAACAGCCGAAAGCCCGTACGGGGTAAATTGCCCCATATTTGGTAGGGAGGGATCAAATGCTACTTCGAGAGCAAATTCCTGATCTTGTTCAGGTCGGTAAACTTTAAGTTGCAGCATTTGTAAATAGCAAATTAAATTTCATCAATTTTTCGCAAAAGTAAATCAGCACTTTTATTTTATTTTTTATCAGTTTCTTTCTTGTTAAAGTTTGGGAAGCGGAGGTCTTTCCTCCGGAAGCGTAGCGA
>Ga0265293_10009604_pt1 | contig 13857 bp, 11 predicted proteins | sample Munlanlewell138R_FD_192505 | JGI IMG/M metagenome (GOLD analysis project Ga0265293, IMG submission 192505) | Leachate microbial communities from a municipal landfill in Southern Ontario, Canada - Leachate well 138R | ecosystem: Engineered > Solid waste > Landfill > Unclassified | place: Canada...
GGTACGCTCGATAAGCTCTTTTTCCGAAAGGGAACTTAATCCCCCCATGCTAAGTAACCCCAGGTCGTAACCGAGGCTTTTTGCAATACGGGCCTCCTTTACCGCTTGTGGAGTCGGCCCACAGATACCGGCCACTTTTATAAATGAGGTATCCGGATTTACTTTTTTGATTTCGTCAGCGGCAATTTCCAGTACTTTCTCATAATAATTATATTCCGGATCTCGGATCTCGAACTGGGTAGTATGGACGCCAATAGCTATCCCGTCGACACCGCAAGAGATATAATAGCGAGTCAACCTTCGTTGCGTCTCTTCATCAATAGTTAAATCTTCGTGCAGGGCGAGTGGATGTGCAGGTATGAATCCGCCTCCTCTTAATCGTTCTAAAACTTCTGGATTTATTGTAGCATTCATCTGGTTGTCAGTTTAAAATTTTCCTTCCCTTTCTTGGAAATGGGTGGGTTTTTCTTTTATCTTTCCTCCTTCGATAACCCAATGGCTGATCAGCTCGATCATTTGTTTCAAGCTGATATTGGGATATCCGAAAAGGTTGAAGCACTCGGCGGCATTGCTTAACAAAGCATTCGATTCTTCGATGCCGGTAAATTTCGGTGTTTTATTGAAAGTTTTTCCGAATTCTTGGGCAATCCATCTTACCGATATTGTTTCGGGACCTGTAACGTTCAAAATCTTGGCCGGCACGGCACAATGGAGAAGTGACCTGATGGCAATTTCATTGGCATCCCCCTGCCAGATTACGTTGACATTCCCCATCGCCAAATCGATTTCCCTATCCCCGTAGACTGACTTGGCGATCTCCAACAATACACCATAGGATACATCATTGGCATAATTTAATCTATATATCAGGATAGGGGTATCATTCTTTTGAGAAAAATATTGGAAAATTCTTTCCCTTCCCAGACAGGATTGGGCATACTCTCCTATGGGAGAAGCCGGCATCTCCTCTGGCATTCCTCCTGATGTGACAGGTGATAAAGGATAGACATTCCCCGAAGAGAATACCACGATATTGGATTGTTTGAATCTCTTAGCCACCATCCCCGGCAGGAATGTATTCATTGCCCAGGTATAGGATTCATTCCCTGTAGTGCCGAATTTATGGCCCGCCAGATATATCACGTTGGGAGTTTCAGGTAGCTTTTTTAGATCATCTTCATTCAGCAGGTCCGCCTTGATGGTTGTAATGCCGTGGTTGTTCAGATCGTTCCATACGTCAGGATCGGAAAACCTTGATGCGGCGATGACCCGTTTCCGGATTTTCGTTTCGTTGATGGCATCCTTGGCCAGTTTGGCCATGGCAGGCCCCATTTTACCGCCTGCGCCCAGGATAAGGATATCACCCTCTATCTTAACGATGTCATTCAATAATTGAGGTGAGGGCTTCAAATATTCTTGTAATACGGTATTCTTATCAAATGTTTTCATACGATTATCTTATTTTAAAAATATATCTATAAAGTTAAACAGGGCCAGTACTATTACAATGCACAGTCCGATGAATCCCGATATTTTCAGGAAAGGTCTTATTTTATTTTCTTTCATGACTTTTTTATCGTTTGCGATTAAGAACATGGCAATTCCGATCACAGGGACTATAAAAATGGTAATACTCTGTGCAAAAACGATCAGTTCCAATGGCGCATTCCCAAAGAGAAGTGCAATAATAGCACCAAAAGCCATCACAAGAGCTATCAGCAATCTGGTTTTATGAGAATCGAAGCTGCTCCCAAATCCTAATGCGTCACTCATTAAAGTTCCTCCAATAGTGGCATTTCCGACTATCGAGGAGAATCCTGCGGCAAACAGCCCGATTAAAAATACGGCAGAAGCGGCTTCCCCGAAGGCGGGCCGCAGTGCCAGGGACATGTCTGTCGCTGTTTTCACCTCGATCCCTAAAGGTTGGAGAATCGCAGCCGCACAAATCATCAGGATTGCGCTCAACACTCCCAGGACAATTATTCCGGTCAGGCTACTGTTTTTAGATACTTTTTCGTCTGATTTTGTGTTTATTTTCTTTCTTTCCTGTACCAGGTAGGATGTATAAAAGGCTCCGACAATAGAAAAGCAGGAAGCCATGAAAGCGATGATCAGCCCCATGGATCCGGTCGGGACTTTCGGGATGATAAAACCGGAAATGATTTTACCGATACTGGGGCTTACCTCGAACAGGGTAATAAGGAATGCCAGCAACATCAAGCCTATCAGGAATATCATCACTTTTTCCAGCACTTTATAAAAGTTCCGGAAGAAGAGCAACGCTATGCCGACACAATTGAAGAATATTATCCAGATGTTGTTATTTGTATTGGTCAATTCCCCGATGGCTATGCCTACGCCTACCGAGTTACCGGTTTGAAATGAGGTACACACTAAAAAAATACCGATACCCACTACTGCCGCAAACTTTCTTCCCCACTTTTCACCTATTACTGTGAGTAGGGACTTATCGGTGGCCAAACCTATGCGTTCGGCAATAATAGTATATACAGCCATAAAAAAGATGGCGATAAGAATGATCCATAGCAAATCGTAACCGAAGTTTGCCCCTATTTTCGAGGTAATGGTCAGTTTGCTCGGGCCGAATACCAGTGCGCCGACAATCAAGCCGGGACCGATAGTGTGTATCCAATTGAAACGTTTCATATTTTTCAAATGATTCTTTTGTTTTCGTCATCCCAAAATATTTGTCGTTTCTCAAGATAAGAACGATGAGCCATTAAACATGTGATACCTTCTTCGTAAGCGACTTCTATATTGGCGCTTGGCATCTTGTTTTCACGGATGCAGTTAAGCCATTCACGTAAATGCAAGTGTGTTACATCTATTTGTTGACCACTTATAACGGTGTTTGTCAATCCGCGATCGGCATAGTATTTCTCAGATGCCGATGTGACCGCATCGATTTCTCCTGCATTGGGGTTGAACGATAATATTGGTGAATTGGTATCAATTAATCCGGATGCTATTCCTTTTTTGTATTGCGTTGAATTCCAGTCAACGGTTATCTTAATATTTTGCCCCAGTTCCATTGATGCATCGTGTCCCATAAAGACCCTTCCGCGATTCCTGCTGGAAGCAAGGTTCCCACTATACATCAATGTCAAGTCTCTATCAGGATATTCGAAAATACAGTGTAAGCTATCGGGTATTTCACGGTTATCCTTCCAGTAGTAGATCCCTCCCGAAGAAGAAACAGACTTGGGTATGCCAATCCTGAGTAATTGATTGACTGCATCAAATTCATGAGTGAATAATTGACCAATCATCCCGGTATCGTAAGCAAACCATTTAGTCCAATTATAAAACCGGTCGATGCTAAAAGGAACATGGGGTGTATGGCCTAACCATTGCTTCCAATCGATATTATTTTCATCTCCGGGTTTGAGATTACCTTTGCTATCCAGATGTCTAATCCATGCCCCATCTGCTGTATTACGGTTAGTAGTCGTTTCTATAAGGGTGATTTTACCCAATACGTTTTTGTCAATAATCTCTTTGGCTTGTTTAAAGACAGTACTCTGCGTGATTTGGTGTCCTAACTGAAAAGTAATATGGCTATCTTTTACCGCACGGTATAATTCATTAAGTTCCTCTTCTGTATGTGCGATACTCTTTTCCAAATAGACATGTTTACCTGCTTTGGTGGCGTCGATCGCAATACGGGCATGATGATGATCGGGAGTAGCAATTATGACTGCATTAATATCCTTATCGGCAAGCATTTCCTGGTATGTGTGGTATCGCTTGACAGGAAATGGGGACGCTCCCGACAGGATATTATTATTTGCAATGGTCAAGCCACGTTCCGCATGTAGATCGAAAACATCACAAATACCGGTAATGGCAACATGAAGATTTTCCTGTTCCAGCCAGCTTTTTAATGTATTGTTGTTTTCTCTTTTCTTCACTTCTTCCGGATGCATAAATCCCAAGCCTGCTGATAATTGCTCTGCACGTTGCCCAAATCCTATAATTCCTACCCGGATTATATCCTGTTTCCGTTCTCTACCATAATCCGGAATAGAAAACTCCATTTTATCAAGTCCCAGCTCTTGAAGTATCCGTTGTCTTTTATCCTTGTCATAATTAATCTTTTTGAGCAGTTCGAAACCAAACAACCCTGCGACCGGAATTCCTGCGAATGCTTTCAGTACATTCCTGCGTGAAACGTCTTTTGGTGTTTTTTTTATATCATCTGAAAGAGAACTCTGTTCGTTCAGATTTTCTTCTTTCGAGTTGTTATTTGTTTTTTCCATATTGAAGTTTTCTTTTATCACGAGAATAAATAAAAAAATCTAATCCGAATATTTTACTTGTCGGAAAAAGGGCCAATCCAAAGAGAACGACCGCCTCAATGAGTGTTCTATTAACAACCAAGTTGCTCCCGTCGGAAGGCAGGGTATATTCATATCCCACCATAGGCGGAACGCTCAGGTAATAGATGAAAACTAAAAACGATCCTATAATAGCCGCCGGTTTGAAAAGAAATCCAAATATCAATCCTAACCCTATGGTCACCAGTCCCCAGATATTCATGAAATCGACTATGACCAAAATATTGGGATTTGAGATAATCCAACCGGAAAGACCTGATAAAATTCCTTGTGACTCCTGAAGAAAATTTGCTGATGTCCATTGAGGATTTAAAATTTTCGATATTCCCTCGTACAGAATATGCCAACCAATAACAAACCGGAGTACGAGTAATAATGTGAGTTGAGATTTCGAATAATTATTTTCATTTATCATATCTATTTTTCATTTAAAATCCAAATAAAATTGGAAGATTGAGTAAATGCTTATAAACAACTAGCTAAAGCAAAGAAACAGAGTAGAGATGGACGATTTTTTATGCAATTAATATTTTTTATTTGACAGATACTCCAGCCTCTGGTTAATATGAATCATATTTTTTTATTCATAACCTATTCTTAATTTCCGAGACATTTCATTTACAATTTTTCTGTATTTTTTATCGTTGACGAGATTAGTGAATTCCAGGGGATCTGTGTCGTAATCATACAGTTCCGATCCGTATATACCTTTATCCCATTCCGTATAGCGATATCTTTCGTTACGGATAGAGCGTCCCTCTATTTTTACTTTTTCTCGGTTTCGCAAAACCTGTGTGAAAGCCGGATAATTCCAATTCATCCCGGGATTTTTCAGTAGAGGAACAAGACTTTTCCCGTCCAAGTCAGGCGGTACGGGTAATTCGCACAATTCAGCCAATGTAGGATAAATATCGACAAGTTCGACTACCCGCGAAGAGGGTGTCCCGTCAGTGATTCCCGGAACCGATATCAGTAGCGGAGTACGTGCCACATGTTCGAACAGGCTCTGTTTCATCCATTGCCCGTGCTGTCCGACATGATAACCATGGTCGCTCCAGAAGACAATGATTGTGTTCTCTTTCAATCCCAGTTCTTCCAGTGCATCCAGCAATTTTCCCACTTGCGCATCCATAAAGGAAATGGAAGCATAGTAGGCCTGAAGCACTTCCCTGCGGTGGGATTCCGATAATCCCCAGTGTAGAGGATCGGTAAATTTTGCTACATCCGGTTTGTTCGCCCAGTCATCTTCACGTTCTTCGGGTAGTAATAACTGGTCGGGGGGATACATGTCGAAATACTTTTTGGGTGCTATATAGGGACAGTGGGGACGGAAGAAGCCTACAGCCAGAAAGAACGATTTATCCTTATGTTGACGCATCATCTGTATGGCTACGTTTGCTGTTATGGCATCCGTATGTTCGTTATCCGTACCATCTGTCGCCCTAAAGGATAATGAACTGCCCAGTCCCCGTTTTGGGGTGTAATTTGTGATCAGATGTTCTTCGGTCTTATCAATTCCGATGGGATTAAACCGTTGAGTCCATGACATGGAATCATCCATACCGTCGGTACCTATCTCTCCCGGAACACCGTAGTGGAAAATTTTTCCGACCCTGCCACTGAAATAACCATTTTCTCTAAAAAGTTGAGCAATGGTTTTGGCAGATGGAAGGTTCTCTCTGAAGTTCATTTTTAGATCATATACTCCAGTCTTGTCCGGACGGTAACCGGTCATCAGCGAAGCCCTACTTGGACCCGATAGGGGATACTGATTGTATGCTCTATCGAAACGAACCCCCTGTCGGGATATGCGATCAATATTCGGAGTTTTCACCTGTGGATCTCCGTAGCAATGTATATCGGTGTTTAGGTCATCTGACGCGATGAATAGCACGTTGTGTTTTTTGGCAGGTTCAGCTGGTTGGGCTAAAACATTTGTTCCCGTGACCAGGGCAATAGTCAATATTGTATTGATTTCACATTTTTTCATAACCATTGTGTTTTAGAGTCTAACAGTACTAAGACAAACATAAAAAGAAGCTATCCAAAGACTGGAAAGAAAAGATCAATTACTCATCTCTCAATTCCGGAATTTCATCAAATAATAAAAAACCTGTTATACGATCATTCTTATCGGCTCTTTTATGCTTCCATGAAGGATGATCGTGAGTCTCCTCCTGCCATTGGGTAAGTAATTTGGCTAATTTTCTACCCTCTTGAACATGTTCCTGTAGATCGGCGATATTATTCAACTCAAAAGGATCATTCTCCAGATCATAAAGTTCAACCATAGGACGGGGTGCTGTAAATATCTGAAGTTGTTCTTTTGTCAATAAACCTTTCCTTTGTTGCTTTTTTAACTCATACCAACTCATACTTGAGCTCAGATCTGCTGCTGTCCCGTGAGGGAATTCATAATAGGCATTATAGATCAGCTTATATTTCTCGGACCGGATACAACGGATATATTCATCCGTATCATGCCAGTTACGTTCGGCAAAGATAAAATTCCTACCCCTTCCGGTATGATCGAGGACGACCTTGTGAAAGCTCTCTCCATAGATACTTTGTGGTGTCGGAATACCGGCAAGGCTTAGAAGTGTAGGAGCAAGATCCACAGTAGTGATTAGACCATTCTCATGTACTGTCCCGGGATTAATCTTTCCTTCCCACATAAAGATCAGTGGAGTTTGTATTCCCGAGTCATAGAGTGAGCCTTTACTCCTGGGGAAGGGCATCCCATTATCACTAAGAAAGACAACAATGGTGTTATCAAGTTTCCCTTTTTCATCTAATATGGAAAGCATTCTGCCTATATTTTCATCCATCCGGGTTATTTCATCGTAATAGTCCGTAAGATCCCGACGGGTATCCGGCCCATCAACCAGATATGGCGGAACCTTTACTTTGTCCGGATTATTTTTTTGTGGGCAAACATTCCTGTTATAAGGACGATGCGGATCAACGAAGCCTACCCAAAGAAAAAAAGGATTATTCTCACATGCATGCAAAAAATCAATATAGTTTTTATAACTTTCTTCTGTCAGATTACCTTGATTTGGAAGATATCCTCCAGGGATCACTCGGTCAAATTGTTTATCTCCTTCCAGTCCCCAATGAGTCTTTAGCATCGAGCCTGTATAATATCCGGCTTCACTGAAATAAGAGGGTATTATTTTTATGCCCTCTTTCAATGGAGTATGCAAATCCTCTGTTCCTATGGTATGGGCAAACATTCCTGTCATCATACTGGTTCGGGAGGGGCTTGATTGGGGAGAGGTCACATATGCATTTTTAAAACGTATTCCTTTGGTTGCCAGACGATCGATATTAGGCGTTTTTATTGCTGGGTTTCCATAACAACCAAAATCCATACCCGCATCATCGGCTATAAAAACGAGAATATTGGGTGGAGAAGCAGACGGTTTTTGCCCCCAGATATTTTGTGAGAAACATATACTTCCGATCAAGTATGCCCAGATTTTTCCTTTTTTCAGCATATTTGACTCTAAAAAGGCTACCATAGTAAATGTATTTATTAAGTTTGGTGATAAATATCTTTTGATAAATTTAAATTCATTATTAGCGTGTTACCGCTATACCCGGGACAGGTGATACGGGTTGAATATCAACGAGTCCCCATTTGTATTCATCCGGACCAAGCTTTAAATCCGAATAGATAATATCATCCCATGTGACATCCTTGCCCGTGTAAGCTGATTCTCTTCCCATAATACCTGTGAGGGTTGAATGAGCAAGCTGCTCTGCATCATTAATAGGCTTATTCGTTCGAACAGCTGTCACAAAACATATCATCTCCTGGTCATAAGGCGAAATGGCTGTACTGTTGGTCGGCTGACCATCTTTTCCCAGTGGATATTCATATTCCCAGATAATATTGCCGTTATAATCAAATATTTTGTTCTGTCCATTTGTATACCCTTTTGTCCCTAAAATTATATCACCTACATTATTAGTGCATCCGTCCATTTCACGACACATCCCCTGGTAGTGCTTATTATCATCGAAAACGAAATCCACACTGAAAAAATCATACATATCCCCTGTTGGCCTGTGATAACGTCCTCCAACCCCCGATGCTTTTACCGGATGCTTTTCAAAAAACCAATTTACCCCGTCAATATTATGAATCATTAAATTTACAATGGAGTCACCCGTCAGCCATCTCCAGTTTGCCCGGTTCCTGATCATTGCTTCCATATCGCTCCATTCGGGCTTTCGTATGAAATTCCCAACTCCTCCCCTGTTGTAATAGCAGTTGGCAGATATGAGTTCGCCAATAGCACCATTTTTGATCATGCTGAATGTTTTATTATAATCGTCCTGATACCTTCTTTGTGTACCGGCAACGATTGTTAAACCCATTGATTCTGCCATTTTCCCCGAAGCAATGACTGATCGGATACCTACAGGATCGACTGCGGCAGGCTTCTCAATAAAACAATGTTTCCGGGCCTCTACTGCAGCCTTCAGATGCATAGGCCTAAAATGCGTTGCAGTAGCCTGTATAATTACATCCACATCGGAATCTATCAGCCGTTGATAGGCATCAAACCCCACAAAACAGTTTTCATCGGGAATCTCAACATTATTATTTTTCTTTAATGTTGCCCTGCATTTATCGATTTGATCCTGAAATAAATCTGCAAGGGCGATAAGTTGTAAATTGGGACCAGCATTGATAAAATTCACTGCCGCACCGGTTCCTCTTCCACCGCAGCCAATCAGTCCGGCTTTTAACATTTTTCCATCGGGAGCTTTTGTCGGAAAAACCGGTGCTTCGTAGGAGGAGGCTATTGTTGTTTTTCCCGGTTTGTTACAGGATGAGAGTAGGTATCCTCCTCCGATTGTTCCCATTACTCCTAAAGTGGCAGCATCTTTAAAAAATTTTCTTCTGCCGGGTTCTCTTAATTTATTATTCATACGAATAAGTATTTAAAAAAATTAGATAAACAAGTGCGATGGTAATTTTCTCTATTGCATTTTTGCCTTTCATCTATAAAATCGATAATTCTGTGTATCAGTCTAGTTACCGTTGGTTTATTATGTGATCATTCATTTTGAGGTAATTATTTCAACATAGGGAATAATTCTTTAATTTCTTCTTCTGTAGGTTGTTTACCGTATTCACAAATTTCAAATGATTCAGCGGCTGTTATTGTGCTACCTTTTCCTTTTCCATACCATTTAGTAAGTGACTCTCTAACAGGAGTTGTAATGGATGTTTTTTGAGAATTTTTGAGCCATTCAATTCTTTCTTCTTTATCCGTAGGCGCAATAGTTGAATTTGTCCATGGGAGCCATTCAAAATATTGGGACTCATGTGCAGCCATTGCATATATTTTCTGATCAATAACATCCGAAATATCAATGGCTATATCGGGTTTAAAAGGATAAGGTTTCTGAAAGTTGTCCTGTGCATAAAGGAATAGTGGATTTTTCTTCAAAGATGGTGTATCAGAGACAACATTTGGAACAATAACCATATATGCTGCATCTTGAACAAGAATGGCAGCGTTTCTGTGGTCGGGATGATAATCATTTTGCCTGTGGCTAATTACTATATCAGCATTCCATTGTCTGATTAATCGGATAACATCTTTTCTCACATCAAGTGTTGCCATCAGTTCTCCATCATGATTTTCCAAGACTATATAAGACACTCCAAAGCGTTTCCCTGCTTCTTCTGCTTCTGCTCTACGTCTCTTTGCAAGTGCTCCTCCACCCATTGATTGGTGCCCTGCATCCCCGTTTGTCAATGATACAAAAAGCACATTATGTCCCATTTTCGCGAATTGAATGGCTGTTCCACCTGCTTTGCTATCTGCATCATCAGGATGAGCTCCGAATACAATTACATTAATCTTATCATTCCGGTTAATTGGGTTGTTTTGACTATAACTATTATTATAACAAAAAACAAAAATAATAAAGGCAAATAAGTATTTCATAGATATATGATATTTAGTGGTTATAGGTGTTTCTGCTATGTCTCTGGATATCACTAAATGATTTTGTCTCGATAAGATAGGATTATTTTTTTTCATATTGATGAATATTTAATTCATTATTTATTTAATATGTTTCATAATAGGTGATTAATAATAGATTAATGTAAAACTGGAAAATATACGCATACCTTATCATGCATAGTATATAATCGATATTCATGGTCATCAAACACCAAAATTGGACTGGAAGTATCTCCTTTTACTAGAGGATTGTCAGGATATTTAGTCCAGTTTATTAGATCTGTGGACATGGCTACTAAGGAAGACCATTCTGCATTTTCTTCTGGATTTGCCCAATTAGGGTTTGTTGAACCGTGATAATACATAAAATAGCGGTTATTATATTTTACTATTTGGTTTGCAGCTACAGCACCCTCATCATATTTTTCAGGTCCCATTTTTAACACTGGCTCATCTTGAATATTCATCCAATTAATTTTATCCTTAGATGTTGCCAACCAGATGCCCAAATCATTTCGTTCGTAAAATAAATACCATGTATTATCTTCAATCCAAACAGTAGGCGTTCCATAAGGAGCAGGAATTGTATCACCATTTGTGGTGAAAATGATTAAATTTCCTTGGGAATTCCAATTGATTCCATCTGTAGATATAAGCAAATGTGCAATATCATTTTTACCTTCTGCATACATGTAATAAATTCCATCATCTTTAATCACAAAAATATCTTCGGTCCACTTATCATTAAAAATTGGTTGATCCTGGTATCTGCTCCATTTAACACCATCTGTCGATGTTGAATAACCAAGATATTTAATAGATGAGTCTCCTCCATTATATCCTGTATACCACATTTTATATATTCCCTCATCTTTTAAGATATAGCCGCGTTCTCTTATATACTTGTCCCATGTATTACTATTAGTACCAGAAAAAATAGGATTTTCCTCATATGATCCAAACAATACCATTTGAGGAGGAAATTTATCAGTTATTGATTTTTGAGAATGATATTGACAGGCAAATATTCCTATAAACAAAACCAATATACCTAGGTGATATAAATTTGAAAAATATTTCATTATTTTGCTTTTAATGTTCATACTAATAGTTTATTTTTAACTTCATTGTAAATTTCCCAATGCTATTATATAAATAATCAGCTTATTTTCAGATAGTATATGATTCTCTGTGCTTGACAGTCTCTAAATTTCTCAATGACCTGTAGCGATTTCAGTCTCTCATGCTGTCTGTTTAGCAGGTCGCTTTAAATTTGTCTACCAACAAATCCACAACCTGAGCAGTAGCTTTTGGGAATACTTTACGTAAATCAATTTCATCAGTATTGAATAGTATCTGTTTTAATGCTTTCATGAAGGTGTTTTTTATATCCGTAGCCAGATTCACTTTTGTGATTCCATTCCGAATTGCCTCTTGCAGCATACTATCCGGAATTCCGGAGCTTCCATGCAGTACAAGAATGGTATCCACGGCTGCATGTATCTCTTTCAACCTTTCAATATTAAGATTTGGTGCAGATTTGTAGAAGCCATGTGATGAGCCAATTGCAATTGCCAGCGCATTAACTCCTGTCTGTTTTACAAAATTTGTAGCCTCTTCTACCGTTGTATAAACTCCACTCTGCTCCTGTCCTAGTTTAGCAATATAGCCCAGTTCAGCTTCCACATTTGCACCATGTTTTGACGCTTCTTCCACTACTCTGCTTGTGATTTCCACATTTTTATCAAATGGTTCATTGCTTGCATCAATCATCACTGAGTCAAATCCCTGTGTTAGACACTTTTTCACCAGTTCTAAAGAATCTCCGTGGTCTAGATGTATCCAACCTTCTATCTTAAAACTATCCAAAGCTTGACGTGCAAGAACAACAGCTTCTTTCAAACCAATATATTCTATGGAGCTGCGTGTTAGTTGCAGGATAACCGGCGAATTGCATTCTGAAGCAGCAAGAAGTATTCCCTGTAAAGTTTCCAAGTTATAGAAGTTGGTTGCAAGGATTGCTTCATGTTTTAATTGATATTCTTTTAATTTCTCTTGTAAGGTCATGTTATTCGATTTTTAGTTCCTGGTTAAATTTTTTCCTTGCGATATCCTTTATTTTTTCCTTAGAAGTGAATGCTCCCGTTCCACCTGCTGTGGTTGTGTTGATCGCACCTGTTAGATTGCCTGTGATTTGAGATTCTTTATGAGATCTCCCCCTAACAAATGAATGGATAAAACCAGCGTTAAAACTATCCCCAGCACCAATTGCATCAACTACTTCATTGTTTATAAAAGCATCCAGTATGATAGGCTCTTTTTGTTTTTGTAATAAAATGGATCCTCTTCTACCACATTTTATCACACATAAATTGATATGTGGTTGAATTTTACTCATCGCTTCTTCTAGTGTGTCAGACTGTGTAATGTGTTTTAATTCGGTCTCATTGGGCAGAAATATATCAACATAAGGTAGAGTTGTCTTGTAATCCATATCCCATTCTTCTTTAGGGTCCCATTGTGGATCAAGCGAAGTAGTCACATTATTTTCTCGTGCGAATTGTAAAATAGCAAGAAGATCTCTTTTAATTCCTGATTGCAAGAAAATCGAAGAAAGATGAATATGTCTTGTTTGAGTAAAAACTGTTTTGTCAATATTGTCAAAAGTCATAAAGGCCATTGCTCCTTGGTACGTTATATTTGCACGGTCTTCATTATAATTCATGCAAATAGTGGCACCAGAAGAATAGGTGTCAGAATGAATGAGCATAGAGGTGTCCACCCCTCTTTTTTTAAGGGATGACTCAATTAGCTTTCCAAAAGTATCCTTTCCAATCATCCCCACAAAACCGGTTTTAGAACCTAAGCAGGCAATATTAGCTGCAAATATTGCTGTAGAGCTGCCCAAAGTAAGAAGCATATCTTTGGCAAATACCTCTTTGCCGATTTCGGGAGTTCTTTCAATTCCATTCAGGATCAGATCCACGTTCAATTCACCTATCGCTACAACATCATATTTTATCATGTGAGATAGTTATTAAGATTTACTAAATTAAATGCATAGAAATATTTGTCCATATCGCGTTCGATTCGTGAAAGTACAATTTCTTCCGCATTTATCCCATTTTTTTTCAGATTTTCATAGAGACGGTAACGTGCTACAACAGCTTCAGGATTTTGCCAGATATAGCGACATCCCGTTTTTATCAGCCATTCTTTCCTTTCAGTTGAGATCTTTTCAAAGGGGATATTTTTTTCTTCGGGTTGCAGCCATTTCTGCCAACGATTGGAATTCAGCACCAATCTCCATAGAGTCTTTTTCATATTTGACAGGACGGCAATTCTTTTTTTCTCAAACATTTTACGTTCTAGTTCCTCTAATTCAACCAATGCATCATATTCACTGATTGTGAATTCAGGCCCCACATTGGCTGCTCCAATCCCGCATAGGGGATAGTCTTGTGGATTCAAAACGCCATCGGTATAATGTCCTTTAATATAACTGC
>Ga0265293_10009605_pt1 | contig 13856 bp, 16 predicted proteins | sample Munlanlewell138R_FD_192505 | JGI IMG/M metagenome (GOLD analysis project Ga0265293, IMG submission 192505) | Leachate microbial communities from a municipal landfill in Southern Ontario, Canada - Leachate well 138R | ecosystem: Engineered > Solid waste > Landfill > Unclassified | place: Canada...
CGTTGTTGGCATACATAATGGAAACGAGGATCGTATCATTCCGGATGGCGTCTTTGACATCTTCGGGGTCGACCAGCCCGAAACCATCGACAGGAATATAGGTAACGGAAAAACCGCGGGTCTCGAGATACCGGCACGCGTTGAGCACAGCGGGATGCTCGACCGTCGATGTAATGATGTGGCCTTTATCGTTTCTCCTCACACAGGCTATGCCTTTGATCGCGTGATTGTTGGCCTCGGAACCGCAGCTTGTAATGACGACCTCGTCGACCTTCGCTCCGATCATGGCGGCAATGCTGTCTCGCGCGGCATCGTACGGGGCCTTGACGTCCCTTCCCGCAAAGTGGATGCTTGAAGGGTTGCCGAACAGTTCGTTCAAAAACGGTTTTATGGCTTCGGCCACCTGGGGATGAATAGGTGTCGTGGCGTTGTTATCAAGGTATATGTGGCTCATCGTGCTTGTTACTCGAGGGACACGCTCATTGCCTTAACGGGGCAGACCCGGACGCACAGTTCGCAGGCAATACAGCGCTTGTAATCAAATTCTATGTTCATTGACCTTCTGTCCTTGATATAGAGGGCCTCCGGCGCGCAAACACTTGTACAGACCCCGCAATGGACGCACTTGTCCTCATCCCGGTTGATATCGCGCTCCATCGGTTCCATATCGATGCCAAGGTCTTTCAGGTATTTGATACCTTTCTTGAAATTCGACTCGGTCCCTTCAAGCTCCATGACCATGAGAGATTCCGCTTTCGGTGAAATATTTGCCCTCAGGATATTGAATACGAGATTGTAATCCTTTACAAGCCTGTATACGATCGGCTTGTCGATCGTGTCTTTCTTAAACCGGAGAATGATCCTCTTTTTCATTGGTTCCTCTCATGGACAGAACATGCGGACCGGGGGTTGAGGGGTTTCATACCTCGACCATGTCGAGGTCGCCCCATACCCCAAGCTGATCGCCCAGAATAATCAATATTGCCGTTATATCCGGAAATTTCTGTCCTTCTTCGATCGCTCTGGCAATATCGTCCTTCTTTTTTACAATATTACCGAGGTAAGTTGCAAGTCCGTCGGCAAACAGGGCGGAGCGTCCGAGGATGCACACTGCATCGGCCTTCCCGAAGCTCAATGAATGGCCGACAGAGCCCGACGACGTGCATACTCCCCGTGACCCGGCTGACCGAGGCAATTTGATGCCGATATGTTCGCTGAACGGAGATGTGCCCGCATGGACCTGTATAGTCCTTTCGACCGATGTCCTCAGATAGATGTCACCGCCGTTCTCAATGATGAAATCACGTGTGAGGCCTTCAATATCCCTCCCTATGTATTCGGAGATAGCACCGGCGACGGTCGCCATGGGGCCAATCCCGATAGCAGCCGATGCGCGGACCATCTCCCGCACGATAGGCGGAGCGACCATGTCGTCATTGACGGGCACAAGGCTTTCCCGGAATAAAGGGTTTATCTTTATGTATTCTTCGAGCTGGTACCTGTATGCAAGGACGCGTTCCTTTATGAAGCTGCTGAGATCATGGCCGGTACAACAGAACAGGTCTGTTTCTTTATATTGCACTTCGTAGCAGACCAGATCGGCCGGACGTGAGATATTACGGTAAAATCTTTCCTGGTAGTTCGTCAATTTTTTATTCACATGAACACTCTTAACCCGCTTTTGGGATTATCCCGCAAACTGACAGCATATTATAATATCTTGGATTGATTATAGGAAATCTTTTCGCTATAATGTGCAAATGGAGATTATGTCAGCCAAAGAGCTTTCGAAGTATCTCAGGATAAATGAGAAGATGATCTACCGTCTCGTGCAGGAATCGAGACTGCCTGCGGTCAGGATCGGCGGCAAAATATCCTTTGCCAAAGAACTTATCGATGACTGGATACTGGAAAATACCCAGCGCGAGAAACTGATCTTTATTGCGGGCAGCGATGATCCCCTCCTCAAAAAGATACTTGATCTCTTCAACGCCTCCCAGAAAGGAGTTACCGTTTTTTATGCGTCTGTAGGAAGCATGAGGGGGCTCGAACTGCTCAGGGACCATATCGCGTCGGCTGCCTGTGTCCACATCTATGACGTGGAGAAGAAGGCCTACACTCTCTCGTATATCAGGCGCTACCTCGAGAGCGAAAATTACGCGGTCATTAACTTGTTCTTCAGGGACCAGGGCATTTACGTCCCGGAGGGTAATCCTGCCGGGATAACGACGATCGCCGATCTCGCGTCAGAAAGTGTTCGTTTCGTCAACAGGAGAAAAGGGACTGGAACACGTCTCCTTTTCGATTTTCTCTTGATGGAAGCGGGTATCGATCCAACAAGGATCAACGGGTACCAGCGCGAGGTTGAATCGCACCTGGCGGCCGGTACAGAGGTTGCAACGGGAGGCGCCGATGCGTCGGTGGGCATCCGGTACATCGCCCATGTACTTCATTTGGATTTTGTGCCGCTTTTCAAAGAGCGGTTCGATCTTGTCGTACCCTATGAAAGATTCGGCAATGCCCAGACAAAGGCTTTTTTGGATTTTCTTCATGAACCTCTTCTTATGCATTCGATGAAGGACCATCAAGGCTACGATTTGTCGCAGATGGGAAGCATCCTCACGAAGGATATGCGTTGATCACATTAATGCACGTCTTTCTCCCTATCAGCACTCTCAGAAGATCTCTGCCAGGTGAAACATATGCCTTCAGACCATGACAGGCAGCCAACAGAAAAGCGCGTTGACATTGTGATCGATCCGGGGGCATATGAACTGCTTCCCGAGGATATCTATACCATCCATTCCCCGTCGGGATTATGGATAGTTGAAGAAAATTCCGACACCATCATGCGGGCTTATCCGGAACATGTGGAAACCTACATCGAGGCAGTGCGTGTAAGCGGCATCAAGGTCGGCAAGATCACGATCATCGAAGAGTGCCGGCGCGATTATGCGGAAATGGCGCGGAAATATTTTCGCCCGGTGTCCGTCGAAGATATCGTTATACGGGCACCCTGGAATGCTAAGCGCAAGGGGGTCAAGTATATCACGATCGAGCCGGGCATGGCTTTTGGCACGGGACGGCATGAGTCGACGCGGCTCATGATGAAACTGATGAGGGATGCAGATTTCGAGGGCAAGGAGGCCCTCGACCTTGGATGCGGCTCCGGTCTTTTGTCCTTGTATGCACGCCTGAAAGGCGCCAAACATGTATACGGGGTCGACAACGATATCGATGCAGTTCTCTCGGCTCAAAAAAACGTTCTTCTTAACGAGACCTCCGGTATCGAGCTTATTTGCGCCGATATCAAGGATGTGCGGGGAAGATATGACATTGTTCTTGCCAACCTCGATATCCGGACATTCGCCCTGTACTCGACACATATAAAGGATCTCTGGAAGAAAAGGAACGGCACTCTTATCATATCCGGGATCATCGGCCGTGAAAGAAAAGAAGCCTTGGGCCTTTTCCTGCCGTGTGAACCGGTGACCGAGGTGAGAAAAAATTCCTGGAGAAGCTATCTTTTCAAACGATAATGTAAGCGGGTATATCATGAACATAGGCTTTCTTGCATCTCACAGCGGAAGCAACATGCAGGCAATAATCGATGCAGCAAAGGACGGGACCCTCAAGGCGTGTTGCGTTGTCGTGATCAGCAATAACAGCGATTCGACCGCCTTGGGGAGGGCGCGAAAGGAAAGCATACCGTGCTTCCATTTGAGCGGGAAGACACACCCCGACCCCGATAGCCTCGATCAGGCGATCCTTGATACCCTGATCTCCTATAAGGTCGATATCGTTGCACTTGCCGGGTATATGAAAAAGCTGGGACCGAAAACACTTTCCCATTTTAAGGGCCGTATTCTCAACATCCATCCTGCGCTCCTTCCAAAACACGGAGGAAAAGGGATGTACGGCATCCATGTTCACGAGTCCGTCATCGCTGCCAGGGAAATAGAGTCCGGGGTGACGATACACCTCGTGACCGAAGAATACGATCGGGGTCCCATCATCGCGCAGGTGCGCGTTCCTGTCGAACCTGATGATACCCCCGAAATCCTCGCGGCACGCGTACTGAAGGAAGAACACAAACTATACTCCTCCACCCTCCAGCGCATCGCGACAGGCGAGATCAACCTCGAGAACTATAAGTAAACTCTCTCACCTTGTGGCTCGAGCCCACGAAAAGCTGTGTTATATAGCCCGGTCATTCCGGCGCCGTGATGACGATGATATGTTATACCTGGAAATGCAATGCATGGCCCTGGATGACTAGACCGGAAATTGCGACGCAGCCTCCAAGCTTGGAATGACGTTATTGGGGGATTCCGGCAACGATTCTGACCTGGAATGAGAATCCCGGTGGTTTCTTCCTAATTACTTTTATTGCCTTCGGTGTATTCCGTGAGCTCAAGCGAAGCGGGCGAGAGGGCGTCTTTTAATCGAACATCGCTTCTGCGAAGTCTTTGGCATTGAACGGGATGAGGTCGTCTATCTTTTCGCCGACGCCAATATACCGCACCGGTATCTTCAGAAGATGTGCGATGGGCAGGATGAAGCCGCCTTTCGCGGTGCCGTCGAGTTTTGTAATGACGATACCGGAGATGCCAACGGCGTCGTTAAATGCCTTTGCCTGTGCTATAGCGTTCTGACCGTTCGTGGCGTCGACAACGAGAAGGATCTCGTGAGGGGCGTTTTCGACCTCTTTGGAAATGACGCGGTGTATTTTTTTCATTTCTTCCATGAGATTTGCTTTTGTATGAAGCCTTCCTGCCGTGTCGAGAAAGACGATATCGCTTCCGCGTGATTTTGCGGCTTTCACGGTGTCAAAGGCTACCGCCGCCGGGTCCGATCCATCCGCATGTCTTACCATTTCGACATTGAGGCGCTTCGCCCAGACATCGAGCTGTTCGATCGCTGCCGCACGAAAGGTGTCACATGCACCAAAAAGCACCTTTTTTTTGTCGCCCAGATAAATGCTGGCAAGTTTGGCGATGGTCGTTGTCTTGCCGACCCCATTCACGCCAAGGGTCAGGATGACGAATGGCTTCGTGTCATTGACAGCTATGGGAGCTTCGATGGGAGCCAGTAATTTTTGTACTTCTTCTTTCATGGAAGACTTTATATCCTCGACAGTCTTGATATACCCGCGCTTCCATTTTTCTTTCAGCGCGCCGACGAGGAGTTCCGTTGTGTCAAGTCCGGCATCTGCCAGGATCAATGCCTCTTCTATCTCATCGAAGGCATCTTCTTCGATGGGTTTTCCCTGGATTATCCATTCAATTTTCGTTTTTATCTGGTCCCTGGTCTTTGTGAGACCGTTCTTTATTTTTTCAAAAAAACCCATAATTCAATCACCTTTAGAAACGGGCGCTTTTGTCGCGGGAATAGAAACCCACGTTATCATATATGTAAAGCTCCATTTCTTTTTCATACCATCGTGCCTGGTCCTCAATAAGAGCTTCGAGGCGAGCTTTGTCGATCATGCCGGATTGCCTCATTGCTTTCACGTCTTGAATGGATTCGAGGGGATAATCAAAACTGTAACGTTTGATATAGTCGTCAAGGGCTTTTAGTCCGAGCGCGTGGTCCGTACTGAGAAGTATGAGGACCTTATATCCGTACATGCGCAGGTACGACAGCCTGTCAAGAGGGCTTTTTTCCGCCTGATCGATCAAGTCAGCGGCGCTTTCAAAGTGACCCTTTTTGTACGCTGTTGCGGCAAGATACGTAAATACGGCCGCGTCTTTTTGAATCCTCTGTGCATCCTGAAAACATTTCTGTGCTTCGTCATATCTGCCCGCATTGAAAAGATCTTTGCCGGCCAGGAAATTCCGCGAATAAAGGGCATAGGTTGTGCATGAGAGCAGAAAGAATGAAATGGTGATTATTCCGATCCCTGAACGTACGGTTTTCCACATATTTTGCAAATACCTTTCTCATCAATAACACCGATGCATGTCCCGTCGCTGCAGAGGACCCGGTTTGAAAAATCATCGTTCTCCCCGGACACCTCCGGTTCGCATATCTCGTCGCTTATCACCAGTTGTGCGCCGCACAGGTAGCAATTGGGGCCCAGCCGCAGTACGTCTTCTTTGCATTGCGGACAGGTGACCGATCCAATTTCTTTTGCACATGTCTCACATACGGTTGTCATTTGTCTGCTTTGACCACCTTTGTTACCGTTCCGTGATCGAACTCGACATAAACCGTGTTCTTGTTGTCAGGCATGATCTTCCAATCCGGGCGATATGTCCAGAGGATCTTGTTGTCGTGTGTCAGGCTGACCATTGTCGGCTCGCCCAGTTTTTTGCGCACCTGGTCCTCGTTCATTGATATGAGGGAATTCTCGATCATCGGCTGGGGCTTTCCCGTTATGTTCTTCATATATGAACAGGAGATCAGAACAAAACAGGACAGAAGTATTATGCAGGCTCTTGAAAAGGCAGGACTTTTAAAACTTTTCCACAATTTTTGTGGAAAACCTGTTGATAAATTGTACAAAGGCCTCTGTAACTTGTTGATTTCACTCATACAATCTCCCTGTTGCCCGTGCAGCGTGCAAAAATTTTCATCAATGTTTTCAAAGGCTTTCATTCCCGGTACACCGCCTGATAGTTTGCATCGAGGATACATTATCACGGATAGTCCAAATTTTCAATTATTGTCCGGCAACGGGCTGCCATGCCTTTTCGATGCCTTTTTGAGCCTTTCCATAATGGCGCGTCCAATGCCCTTTTCAGGCAGTCTTTCGGCGTAGATCATGTCGACATCATCGCGGTCAAGTTCAATGAGGAACGAGAAAAAATTGGATGCCGCTTCCCGAAGGTCTCCCGCGGAAGAAAGGACCTTGATATATTTCACCCTCGGAGGCCTGGCTGGTTCCCGAAATGCCAGATAAGACGAATTCGCATTCGTGGCATCGGACGGGCCGTTGACAAGGCGCAGGGGTTTCAGGGGTGAATAATGGTAGGGCAATTCACCGGGGGCCTGGCACACGGTTGACGGCTTTTCCTTCTCAATTATCCGGACATGTTCTGACAATTCCTCTAGCGTGACCGCACCATGGCGATGAATTAACACACCTCCTTCATGGAACGATATGATCGTCGATTCGATCCCGTGCTTCGAGTTGCCTCCGTCGAGGACGAGAGGCACGCGTTCTGCGAACGACTTTGCGACATGGTGCACGCGCGTGGGGCTCATGTAGCCGAACTGATTGGCGCTTGGTGCGGCGATGGGTTTTTTGAGCATCTTGATGAGGTCGAGCGCTACCGGGTGAGAGGGAACCCTGACCCCTACGGTGGGCAGTCCGGCCGTAACGATGTCGGGAATGATCGGCCGTTTCCTGAATATCATCGTGAGTGGGCCAGGCCAGAAAATTTTTATGAGCCTCTCGGCCTCCGGCGGGATATGCTCGACGTATTCCTCGAGCCTTTGCGGGCCGCTCAAGTGGACGATCAAAGGATCGAAATGAGGCCTTCGTTTTACCTCGAAGATCTTTGCAACGGCGTAAGCGTTACAAGCCACTGCGCCCAGTCCGTAGACCGTTTCGGTGGGAAAGGCTATTATGTCGCCTTTTTCAAGGAGCATAATGGCCTCGGCGATGGACGCTTCATTTTTTCCGTCAAGGATCTTCATGTTTTTTCAATGGTGAGTATTTTATGCCGGCGATATGATAGCTTCGTAATTTTTCGAACAGCGGTTAAACAAAAGATTACTTGGGTTCGATGGTTTTTTTTGTTTTTTCGCCCGTAATTTTATCGTTCTGGTCGGATGTGACATCGATGGAATCGGGTTCGTTCATGGACTTTTTAAAGCCCTTTATGCCTTTCCCGATAGCCCCGCCGATCTCAGATATTCTGCCCGCCCCGAAGATAAGCACTACAATGATGAGTATTATTATTAGTTCCGGCATTCCCAATCCGAACATATCTCCTCCTCGGTTATCTACCTAAATTATAATAGGAAATAAGTTGAAAGTATAGCCTTTTGTCGTTTTTCTGCTGGATATCCCGCTCCTTTTCTGATAGTATTCATGCTTGGCGGTCCCATCGTCTAGCGGCCTAGGACGTCGGCCTCTCACGCCGAAAACACGAGTTCGATTCTCGTTGGGACCATATAAAAAATTGTTCTACGTTCTATGTGGTAAAAGCCACGACATCGTAGACTCCATTATTACTACCGCAACCTGTAATCAAGTTCATCTATCTGCTTTCTATCCAAAACAGCTTTAACTTCTGTTCTCTGACATCAATAGTGGCTGTCACATACTCACGATATGGCTCCGGGGGGACCGGGAAGTACTCCCCGAAAATGTTTATTTTGAGGTTTTTGCGGACAAGCCTCACTACATGATATTTGCCCGTCTCCGGTTTTTTTATCCGGTGGACCGGAAGATTTTCTTCCCTTGGGAACCTCAGATGACTGTGAGATGTTTACAGGGCTTTTATGGGTGCAGATCCCTTCAGTCTGCTGTATCGATACCTGCTGTTATGGCGTTGCTCGAACTCGAGAGATGCGCTCCCGAACCCTTCCCGTGACAATATGATTCTTCTGCCGGGGAACAACTGCTGGTACCGGGCGTTAAAGCTCTCGATCATCCCGTTCCTCCAAGGCTCGAACGATGGTATGAACCAAGGTTCGACGCCATTGTGCAGGCAAAGCCTGATGAGCGGTCCTATTCCGCGGGGATGCGTTGGGCTTCCGAATAAGGACATGTCGTTATCGACCTGTATTCTCTCCAGTATTCCCATTCTTTTCCATATTGCCCAGATACCATCCGCAACAGCCTGGCCCGACTGTGAAAGGTACGGTTGGATGCCACAGCGGAAGGTCACAGTATCCAGAACATTAATGCTGAAGAAGCGGACAGGCCCTTTAAGATAGAAGGGACCGACGAGATCGGCCTGGTGTGTCTGGTTCGGTATGGACGAGGGCAGGACGGGATACAGGGCTCCTGCAGGCCTGTATCTGCCCTTCCGGCACCTTACAAGGCCGCCACGCTTCAAAATGCGGTTGACAGTCCTGATGGAAGGCGGGGGAGAGATGCCGAGGTCCTCCATCTCCCGCATGATCGCCTGTGCCCCGCAAAAAAAGTCTTTTTTGGGCAGGTCCGCACGGATTGTCCTGATAATCTCCTAGATATTCGTTCCTGTGTGCATGGGATTCATCAAGGGCCGCCGGGAACGGTCTTCGGGCCATGTTTCCCCGTTTTCTCTGTACCTCTTCACCCACTTATAGAGCCATGCCTTGGATTTCTTGAGGGACGCGCAGATTGTCCTACTGTCTTTACCGCTTTCAAACCACTTGACCGCCAAGATCCGATACCCTCTCGACTCGTCATCCATGGATGCCCCCAGGCAATGGGATGCTCACAGGATGACATAAGCCACTATTTATTTGTCAAAGAACCAGTCTACGATGTCGTGGCACTCAACATCTAGGTTCTGGGTTCCAGGTTTAACCACCCTCCGCCATCCCGGCCTCCGGAGGCTGTGTCACAATTATTTTCTCACACACTATTGAGCGGGATTCAGTTTTATCCGTCGCCCCGGACTTGATCCGGGACCCCAAGGTTTTAAAGTTTCTGCACTGTTGCGGATAGCTTTTGCCGGAACGATAGATATTTGCCGTGCAGAACAGGGAAACCCGGTCCCTGTTACGCCGGTGCCATCCGCATCGATCTGAACGCACCTATCAATTTCTTCACCCCCGGGATGTCGGTCACCCGGGTCAGGTTAAAGCGCAGCGCCAGGATCGAGACCTCTGCTGCCGCGCCTCCGGTACCCCTTAAGAGAAAGGGGCCGGTCTTGAGGTTCCTCTTTGTGCGGCCGAAGAAGAGCTCGATTTTCGTCTTCCTGCGTTTATAGATGATCCGGGACGACTCTTCGCTGTACCTCGTCTCGAGCTTCAACCTCACCGCCTCGCTGCGCAGCCTGATAATGACCGGGGTGATTTTGTGCACTGCCCGAAGTGAGGGGCACCTGCGGCAGGCGTTGCTGTTCTCCATGCGGTACCGGCGCTTGCCCCTTTTCTGCGTGAAGCTGAACCGTAATCTGTGTCCTTCGGGGCATGTGTACGTGTCGGTACCAGCGTAACAGACAAACCTTCTCTTGTCGAAAGGGTAATCTTTGGGATGATGCAGGGCCTGCTTCCGGGAGGGGGCGATGACGGTGATCTCCTTCCCGAGTTCCCCGGCATCCCCACAGGCAGCCTCGCAGGGAGAACCCGGCACATCGTTCGCCTGGTCGACCTGCCGGGCGAACTGTTTTGCGTCGTTCGTTTCACGCACCGGCTCCGCGTGGACGACAAGGCCGTTGTCGTCATCGGCGACCCCATGGACGTTCTAGGATGCGTGGCTGTCCCGGGGGCTTCGCATGATGGCGCAGCCCGGGTCCGTCGTGTTGATGCTTTTATCGTCCGGGAACGCGGACAGGGCCTCGCGGATGCGCTGCCGCAGAGTCTGCTTGCGGACGAGCTGTTTATCGACCCTGGCCCGGGAGCCCCGGACCCTTTCACTTTTATCCACCTCTTCGCACCCGTCGGCGAGTTCTTTTATCCTGTCATCCATCCGGGCAAGGAGTTTTCTCTAGCTGCGGTCTCTTGCGGGTCTTTTCCCTGCAGGCATTGCCCTGCTCTTCGTCCCGTCAACAAAGAGGACGTTCCCCTTTACGAGGTCAAGTCCCATGCACATCTTGACGGACTCGCGGAAGATCTTCTTGAGGACACCCTTGTTCCTTCTCCTGGGCTCGGCTATCGTCTTGTGGCCGGGCTTCAATCCCCCGGTGAGCCGGGTTCGGGTCATGTTGTTGTGGCACTCCCGCTCTATCCTGCGGGAGCCCTTCACCCCGTACGAACAGCTGAAGACAAGGAGCCTGAACATGGCCTTCGGATCGTATTCGGGGTCGCCCACTTTGTCGGGGTCCATCTATATGCCGAGTTCCGCAAAGTCGAGGGACTCGATGAACTCGTCATAGACCCTGACGGGTCCCCGGGAACGAACTCCTCGATGCCCTGCGGTATGTGAGGCTCATCTGGTAACGGTCGCTGTATCTGTATGCCATATCGGGTCTCTCGTTGGCATTCTTTACCATACGGACCGGATATATACACTAAAATACATATGCTATGCCATTAATAACATAATTCTAATACGCCACGAATACCTTTATCCCCTGAAAGACAGAAACACTGGGCCCCGGCCTTCGCCGGGGTGGCGGAGGGGGAATTGCGACACAGTCTCCTTAAGGCCGGAATGACGACGAAATTATAACTATGACACATCCTCCAAGTCTGGGACAACTTAGGACATGGAACGTAGAACCCGGAACGGCTTCTCATATCGTTTCCACAAATTTCTTGAGGAGTGCGACGGCGCGGCCTCGGTGACTGACAGTGTTTTTTTGGTCGGTCGGTATCTCCGCGAGATATTTGCCGAGTTCTGGTGAATAAAAGACAGGGTCGTAGCCAAAGCCGCCCGATCCGTGTTTTTCAAAGCCGATGAAACCTTTCAACTCACCGTAAAAGACATAACACCGGTCTTTCTCGGGCAGGTAAAGGGCAACGTAGGCTTTAAATTTTGCCTCTCTTCCATCCCATGGTATGCCGTCAAGTTCATCCAGAAGACGCTCTGTCCGCTCGTCGTCATTCTTTCCGTACCGGGACGAATGAATGCCCGGCCTTCCATCGAGGGCGGCAACCTCGAGGCCCGAATCGTCCGCTAGGGCAGGCATACGAAAGTGCTCGCCGACCTTCCGGGCCTTTTTCATAGCGTTCCCGGCATAAGAGGTGCTATCTTCGGCAACATCTATCTTCTCGGGAAAATCGAGGAGGGAATAAATTTCTTCAAAGTGATCGTCCAGAAGACGTTTCAGTTCAACAAACTTACCCCTGCTTGTTGTTGCTATGATCAGGTTTTTCATGCCGGGAACAGGGGCCCGAGGGCTGCTTTCTGCAGCCGCGTGATCTCGAGAATACCCTTTAAGGCGTACTGGTACATAATGTCGAACTGCTCCTTGGTGAATGGTTTCCGTTCCGCTGTGCCCTGGACCTCGATGAGCTGCCCCTTTCCGGTCATAATAAAATTCATGTCAACTTCGGCCTTAGAATCTTCTTCATATGACAGGTCAAGGGCTATCTGGCCGTTCACAATGCCAACGCTTATGGCGGCCACACTGTCCCTGAGCGGGATCTTGTCGATGACGCCGCGCCTCTTCATGCCCCACAGGGCTTCGACGAGGGCCACGTATCCCCCGGTAATGCTTGCCGTTCGTGTGCCGCCGTCTGCTTGGATCACGTCGCAGTCGACCCAGATCGTACGTTCACCGATAATGTCGAGATTGACTATAGCGCGCAGCGCCCTGCCGATCAGACGCTGAATTTCGTGGGTTCGGCCGCCTACGCGCCCTGAGACGGATTCCCTCATGGACCTCGAGTGCGTGGCCCTGGGGAGCATTGAATATTCGGCTGTGAGCCAGCCTTTGCCGCTGTTCTTCAAGAACAGCGGGACTTTCTCTTCGACACTCACACCGCATATAACCTTCGTGGCGCCCATTTCCACGAGCACCGAGCCCTCAGGGTATAGCAGAAAACTCTTTTCAATCCTCAGTTGCCGGATTTCGTCGTCCGCCCTTGAATTCTCTCTCATCTTTACTCCCTCTTTTCGTAAAATTCAGCACACCGTCATATAGTTTATCAAAGGCTTCCGCAGATCCGTCCTTCGTGACGTTGAGCCTTACGAATACCGCCGGCATGTCTATACCCAGGAACATAAATAGTGGCGCAGATTTCACCTTTCTCTGGAAGTGCGCAGCGATAGATGATCCAAGCTCCTCCGACCGGGTCGCATGGGCCCCGGGTACCTCATCTGCATTCATTATCAGATCACCGGGCTTTTTTGCATCGCTCATCGCGACAAATACGTCGGATCGGTCCGATGTGACGATCTCGAGAACGAGCATGAAACGCGCCTTTTCCCTGTTTATCTTGTTTGCTGTCTCGATCTGTTTCTCGATAGATCGGGGCGCATCATATGTGCCGATGCTGAATCCTTTCCCTGTGAAATATTTTTTGGCATCATTCCACATGGTGTCGTCGGTTTGACCGGCCCGACACAGGACAATGCGGTCGGCCGCAAAGATACAAACCGGTGATAGCAGGGAAAACAGGATGCTGACAATCAAAAGGGTCCTGCGCAAAGGTCGCTCAACCTTTTTTTTCAAGGATATATCGTTCCAGGCTGACCGCCGCGACAGCGCCGTCACCCACCGCGGTAGAGATCTGGCGAAGGGATTTCTTTCGAACGTCACCCGCCGCATAGAGGCCCGGTGTTCTAGTTGCGCATCTGTCGTCCGTAATGATATAGCCTGGCGGATCACGCTCCACGTATTCCGCGATGAAGTTCGTATTTGGCTGAAAACCGACGTAAAAGAATACCCCACTCACGGCGACCTCACTAAGCTGGCCTGTGCCGGTATCTTCAACAATAAGGCCTTCGACCTGCGCGGTCCCGACGATCTCGACGGGGCGCGAGTTCCAGAGAAACTCCACCCTGGGGTTCTTAAACGCCCTCTCCTGAAGAATCTTCTGGGCCCTTAGCGAATCGCGGCGATGGACCACGTAGACCTTTTTAACGATATTCGCGAGAGATAATGCCTCTTCTATCGCCGAATCGCCCCCACCGATGACCGCGACCTCGAGATCTCTAAAGAACATTCCGTCACATGTGGCGCAGTATGACACGCCGCGCCCCGTGAGTTCATCTTCGCCGGGGATGCCCATCTTGACGGGTTCCGATCCCGTCGCAACTATGAGACCATCGGCAGTTATCTCGCCGTTATTTATCCGAACTA
>Ga0265293_10009606_pt1 | contig 13855 bp, 13 predicted proteins | sample Munlanlewell138R_FD_192505 | JGI IMG/M metagenome (GOLD analysis project Ga0265293, IMG submission 192505) | Leachate microbial communities from a municipal landfill in Southern Ontario, Canada - Leachate well 138R | ecosystem: Engineered > Solid waste > Landfill > Unclassified | place: Canada...
TACCTGGAAGGGAAGATCAAGACAGAAGGAAAACTGGTTATAGGAGAGACCGGAAAATGTGTGGGAGAAGTGGACTGTAAAAGCGTTGACGTTAGCGGAAGTTTTGATGGTGTTTTAAAGGTAAGCGAACTTGCCTCCCTGAGGGATAAATGCGTATTTACGGGAGAATTGCATTCCGATCAGCTATCCATAGAACCTTCTGTGCGCATAAGCGGTCAGATCATATCTCCGGAATTGTCTAAAAACAACGACAAGAAAGTGATTTCTCACTCGCTCCCTGCTTCGGCAGGCGGACCCGAGACCAGGATTCCCGAAAAAAAGTAGCTTTTAGATTGCGTTGAAAACATGTTTGCGGGCCATCAGCGTCTGGGCGGCAGATCTTGCCACCAGGTGAGCTGCATATCCCACCCACAGCGACTGGATCCCGATTTGACCTTCCGTGATCATGTAAGCGGCATAGAATGCCACTACCGATATGATCATGGTATTTCGTAATGCCTTTCCTGCCGTGGCTCCAATGAAAATTCCGTCCCACATAAAAGTCAGGCAGGAAATAAGCGGCATGCTGTAGAGCCATGGGAGGAACGGCTGAGCCGCCCGGATAACCTCGGGCGTCGTTGTCATCAGCCTCAGGAGCCACTGATCTCCAATTATATAGAGGAAGGTGGAAACGATCCCCACCACAGCGCTCCATACAAACAGCAGCTTCACCGAACGCATGAGCAAGAGTTTGTTGCCAGCCCCAATAAATTTCCCGGTCAGGGCTTCTCCGGCATAGGCAAAACCGTCCACAAAATAGGCAAACAGCAGCAGCAGTTTCATCATGATGGTCGCGACCGCGAGCAACGTGTCTCCGTATTTGGCCGCCAGAAAAGTGAAACCGGTATAGATCAAAAGCATACAGACTGAACGGATGAACAGGTTCCCGCTCAGGGAGAAATACCGTTTCCAGCCGTCCTTTCTGAAAACTGATCCAAGGGAAACGTACCGGCTCATGTTCCGGTAGGAGATCAGCAGAAGGACCAAACCGCACAAGATTCCGATATACTGGGCTGCCACCGTTCCCAGGGCGATCCCCCGGAGCCCCATTCCCAGGGATAGGGCCAGATAGATGCTCAGCCCGATGTTCGAAACGTTGATCACAACATCCATGACCATCGAGGCAACGGTGTTCTGCATGCCTATGAACCATCCCCTGAAGACAAACAGGGCGAGTACCGCCGGAGCGGCCCAGATCCTGATAAAAAAATATTCCCTGGCCAGGGCCTCCACCTCGGCAGAAGAAGGCGAAAGCCAGAGAATGACCTGTGCGAAGGGCCATTGTATAAGCAACAGCACCAGGGAAAATCCGAGGGCTACCGCCAGGCCCTGCAGCCCCGTTCTTACCATCTCGGCCTTATCCCCCCTCCCAAATGCCTGAGCCGTAAGGCCGGCAGTCCCGATTCGCAGGAATCCGAAATTCCAGTATAAAAGATCAAATAAAGTGGATCCTATGGCAATGCCGCCGATGGCGGTCGCCGAGCCAAGGCGTCCTGATATGGCCGTATCTGCCATTCCAACAAGAGGGATTGTAATGCCCGCCAATATACTGGGAAGGGCCAGGTCGAGGATCTGCCGGTTAAGGGTTTTTGATTTCATAAAAGGTTCAGATACGGTATTTTCCGCCATCGGGATCATCCAACAGCTTGAGATAACTGTCGTAGCGCTCCGTGGAGACCACTCCTTTCAGGACAGCCTCCTTCACGGCACAGCCGGGTTCTCCGGCATGCAGGCAGCCGTTAAAGCGGCACGAGGACGAGGCGGCAAAGATCTCGGGAAAATAGTGATACAGTTCTTCTTTTGTCATTTCCAGCAGTCCGAACCCTTTGATCCCCGGACTGTCAATGATATACCCGCCTGTAACCAGGGGGTGCATCTGGTAAAAGGTGGTGGTGTGTTTTCCTGTGAGATGGGCCGAGGAAATGGAAGCGGTCTTCAGGTTCAGGGAAGGATCCAGTTTGTTTGCAAGCGTTGATTTCCCTACTCCGGAAATACCGGAGAACAGCGATATTTTATCTTTCAGCTTGCCCGCCAGCAGGTCCATTCCGAAACCTGTCCTTGCCGAGACTTCCAGAACTTCGTATCCTGCCCTTTGGTATATGTTCCTGCAATGAGCCGCCTGGCTTCGGTATCCGTCTGCCAGGTCCAGCTCGTCCGTCTTGTTCAGGACAAGTGTTGCAGGGACACGGTACGCCTGGCAGGTAACCAGGAAACGGTCAATGAAGGGAAAAGGGGTCTGGGGCTCGGTGGCACTCAGGATGATGTATGCCCAATCCAGGTTGGCCGCGATGATATGGGCCTGACGTGAAAGATTGGCCGATTTCCGGATCAGGTAATTCTTCCTGGGAAGGATTTCGGTGATCACAGCCGCGTCATTTTGACGGGCCGCCGCCTGCAAGTACCCGTTTACCCTGTCTCCCACGGCTAAGGGATTGGTAAGGTGGTCACCTTTCAATCTGAGTCTGCCGCTCAGGATCGCCGTGAAAGGTTCCCACCCGGGCAGAAAAGTAAGCCGGTAGAGAGACCCTGTCTGTTTGATAACAGTCGCATTCTGAAAGACTTGCTGTTCCATTGATCCGGAGCTTAAGGGTGCAAAGGTACGAAAATGTTTAAAAAAGACTACCTTTGTAATATGTTTACTGTAAACGAAATACAAGGCTTTGTAAACCAGGGTATTCAAAGTCTTATAGCCTCTTACCGGCATAGCAGGCTGATTGGACCGGTAGAATATGCGCTCTCTGCCGGGGGAAAAAGACTGCGTCCCATGCTCTGCCTGCTGGGCTACAATGTCTTTTCTGACAATTTGCCGCCTACCGTACTGTATCCGGCCCTCGGTCTTGAAGTGTACCACAATTTCACGCTGGTACACGACGATGTGATGGACCATGCTGATATGAGGAGAAACCGTCAGACAATTCACAAAAAATGGGATATTAACACGGCAATCTTGTCGGGAGATGCGCTGTCCATGCTCGCATACAGGTATATGAGCAGATGTGAGCCCCTGGTATTGCCCCTGGTCCTCGAGGCTTTTCACAAAGCGGCAGAGGATGTTTGCGAAGGACAGCAGCTGGATGTGGAGTACGAAAACCAGGCTTACATAACAGCGGAAGAATATGCAGACATGATCTCCAAAAAAACAGGTGCGCTCATTGCCTGTTCGCTTCAGACGGGAGGCCTGTGCGCAGGGGCTGCACCCCGCGCTGTCAACAACCTGTACAACGCTGGGATCTCTTTGGGCATAGCTTTCCAGATCCAGGATGATTACCTGGATATTTACGGTGATCCCAACGTGTTCGGGAAAGCGACAGGCACAGATATTGCCAACAATAAAAAAACATGGCTTCTTACTTATGCGCTGCGACAAGCTGCGGGGGAGGACCTGGTCAGACTGAACGGACTCTTGACAAACAGGGAGGACCCGGAGCGGGTCGCAAAGATCATAGGGATTTACAACAAGCTGGGAGTCAGGGAGGCAGCGCAGGAACAAGTAGCCCTCTACATGGGAAAAACCATTGCGGCACTCGAGGGCCTGGAAGCCCGCCCGGAAAGAACCGGATTGCTTATAGAATACATACAAAGTCTGCTGAACAGGGTTAGGTAGTATGGACGTCTCTTCTTTCAGCACACATTGCAACAGCCTGTTTGACAAAGTCATAAGGGATTATCACAAAACGGACTCCGTGGATGCCGCCTGTCCCGACCCCTTTCCCGGTCATTCTCTGGACAGTCTGCTGTACCAAAAAAACTGGATCGATACCGTGCAATGGCACCTGGAGGATCTGATACGGGATCCGTCCATAGACCCGCAGGAGGCTTTACGCATCAAGCGCCGGATAGATGCCTCCAACCAGGAAAGGACAGATCTGGTTGAAAAGCTGGATACGGTCTTTTACAGTGAATTTTCGGGCATTCCGCTTCTGAAGGGTGCCACACTCAATACGGAAACGCCAGCCTGGGCCGTGGACCGTCTGTCTATCCTGTCCCTGAAAATATACCACATGCGGATCGAGTCGGGAAGGACGGATTCAGTCAAAGCTGCTTCCTGCCGGGAGAAATGGGATATTCTGACCGAACAGCGTAATGATCTGTCAACGGCCATAGACCAGCTGCTGACGGATTTGAAGTCCGGCAGAAAATTCATGAAACTTTACAGGCAGATGAAGATGTACAACGATCCCCTTCTTAACCCGGTACTGTATGGGAAAGGGACGTAAACAGCCGCACATTCTCTGTCTCAGGTTTTCGGCCCTGGGAGATGTGGCCATAGCTTCTGTGGTACTGAAGACCTGTGCCCGGGATTATCCCGAAGTGGAATTTACCCTGGCCGGTCCCGGATTGCTTGCCCCGTTGTTCGAAGGGCTCCCCAACCTGCGTATGTTGCCGGTGGACAAGGGCCAGCCGCTTCTGCAGATCATGAAAATACTGGCAAGGACACAGCCCACACATATAGCCGACCTGCACAGCGTTGTGCGGTCCTTTTTTCTGAGAACCCTGTTTTTTTTCAGGGGAGTTCCGGTGTCTTATCTTCATAAAGGAAGACAGGCCCGCCGGCGGTTGCTCAAAGACCCGACCGGCTCCCCGTCCCTGATCCCCATGTACAGACGTTATGCCGTCACCCTGGGGAGGCTGGGTTTTGAGGCCCTGTCATTGTCAGATGCAAACATCATATCACTGGAGCGCGGTCCGTTGAAAAAAGTAGGCATAGCTCCCTTTGCGCGTCACAGGGGGAAGCAATGGCCTCTGGACAAAATGCGCAGGGTTGCGAACCGGATCGCCTCCGGCGGCGGACAGGTTTTCCTCTTTGGGGGAGGAGAAGAGGAGGTCCGCCTGATGGAATCATGGACGAAGGACAACGACCGCATTGTTCTTGCAGTACAGCCGGGAAAAGGTTTTGAAGCCGAACTGGCCGTGATCAGGACATTGGACGTGATGATCAGTATGGATTCGGCCAATATGCATTTTGCCTCGGCCCTGGGCATCCCGGTCGTGTCCGTATGGGGTGCCACGCACCCCAAAGCAGGCTTTTACGGGTGGAGACAGGACCCGTCAAGGGCGGTTCAGCTGCCTATGGAATGCCGTCCCTGTTCCGTCTTTGGAGCCAAACCATGCCGGAAAGGAACGTATGCCTGTATGGAAGAACTCACCGAAGAAAAAGTGTTATGCCATGTCGGTTATGAGTAAAAACTACCCCGAGGTGATGGCCCCTGCCGGGAATTGGGCCAGTTTGACCGCGGCTGCCCGGGCTGGTGCCCGGTCGGTGTATTTTGGGGTAGGCAAATTGAACATGCGTGCCCACGCTGCCCATAATTTCGCCCTGGATGATTTGCCGGAAATAGTCGCTTTTTGCCAGAAGCATCAGATGCGTTCCTATTTGACGGTCAACACCATTTTTTACGACAGGGACCTGGAAGATTTAAGGTCATTGCTGGAAACAGCTTCCCGGGCAGGCGTGTCTGCCGTGATCGCATCGGACATGGCCGCCATTCTGGCAGCCCGGTCACTGGGGCTTGAAGTGCACATTTCAACCCAGTTGAACATTTCCAATACGGAAGCACTTGCCTATTATGCGCAGTTCGCCGAGGTTGTGGTCCTGGCCAGGGAACTGACACTGGACCAGATCCGTGCCATTGCCGCTCAGGTCAGGGAACGCGGAATCACCGGCCCGTCGGGAAACCCGGTAAAGCTGGAGCTTTTCTGCCACGGGGCCCTCTGCATGGCCGTTTCGGGCAAATGTTACCTGAGCCTTCACGAATATAACAAATCGGCAAACAGGGGGTCATGTTACCAGATATGCCGCCGTTCCTATACGGTTACGGACAACGAAACGGGAGCAGCCCTGGAAGTGGACAACAAATATATCATGTCCCCGAAAGACCTTTGTACTGTGGGATTCCTTGACAGGATACTTGAAGCCGGTATTGACGTACTTAAAATTGAAGGGAGGGCACGTTCCCCGGAATATGTGAAAACGACGGTCCAGGTTTACACAAAAGGGGTCCGTGCCGTAATGGACGGCACCTATACTCCGGAACTGGCCATTGCATTGGAAACCCGATTAAAAACTGTCTTCAACCGCGGGTTCTGGGGGGGGTATTACCTTGGAGAACGGTTGGGACAGTGGAGTGATGCGTACGGAAACCAGGCAACTCAAAAGAAAACGTATGTGGCGCGTGTTACGAATTACTTTACCAGGTCAGGCATTGCCGAGTTGAAGGTGGAAGCCGTTCCGCTTCATGTGGGAGACAGTCTCCTGATCACCGGGCCCACCACAGGCGTGGTAGAGGAAAAAGTCCGCGAGATCCGGGTGGACGATTTGGCCGTACAGACCGCCCCCCAGGGGTCGGTCTGTTCTGTTCCCGTTTCTGAAAAACTGCGCCGTTCAGATAAGGTGTACCGCCTGGAGACGGCCGGTTAAACCACCTCGGCCAGCATGCAGCGGGCTGAGCCGCCGCCGTGTGTTTCTATGGTATCGAGTTCCGGCGTGATCAGTTTGTTGAATGATTCCAGGATCCTGCGTTGTGAGAGGGTTAATGCATTGTAGGCACGGCGGGACATTACCAGATACGGCGTATTGTCCCGTGAAAAAACCTGGAACATGTTGCCCGCAAAATCATTCATCTGCCGGGAAGATATCGCTACTACTTTTTTGTTGTCCTTTTTAAAAACATCCAACAGCATGTCCCTGTCTTTTTCTGCAGGGACGGTCTCCAGGCAGATCACCACGTAATTTTTAGCCATGCACATCATGACATTGGTGTGGTATACGGGGGCACCCTTTTCCATGGCGTCAAAACAGACATGTTCATAGCCCAGGGTTTCACAGATATTCCGGAACAAGCCTTCATCTGTCCTGGGAGAGCGGCATGCATATGCCCTGTGGTTTTCCCGGTCAAAGACCATGCTGCCTGTCCCTTCCAGGAACCGGTTTTCACGTTCACGCGGGCTTATGTCTATCCAGCGGATGCGCGGAGCGTGTTCCTGTATGGCCTGGAATACGGACTTTTTCCGTTCCAGCCTCCGGTTGGGAGCATACATGGGATACAGAATGGCCGTTTGTCCCGGATGGAAAGAGATCCAGTTGTTGGGAAACACCGAGTCGGGGGTATGCGGCTCGGGGGTATCCTGAACCACTATGACTTCCATATCATGTGTACGCAGCAGGGCCACGTAATCATCGAATTCGGCGAGGGCTTTTTCCTGCACCAGGGAAGGATCTTCGCCGGTAGAAACCTGGAAGGCATTGTTGACGGCCGTTTGCGGATTGTATCCAAAACAGCACGGGCGTACCATCAGCAGTTTACTCATCAAAGCTCAGTATGGTTTTGCGTATGACCTCCAGGGCGTGCATCAGCTGTGATTCCTTGATAACCAGTGGCGGGGCCAGGCGAATGATGTCCTGGTGGGTGGGTTTGGCCAGTACCCCGTTTTTAGCCATGGCCAGACAGACATCCCAGGCTTGCACCCCGTTCTTTGGGGTAATGACAATGGCATTCAAAAGTCCTTTGCCACGAACGCTCTGAATCCTGTCTGACGGTATTTCCCTGAGAAAATGGCGGACAATTTCGCCCAGATAGGCGGCCTTCTCGGCAAGTTTCTCGTCTTCTACCACTTTTAATGCAGCATGTGCCACTTTGCAAGCCAGGGGAAACCCTCCAAAAGTAGACCCGTGTTCACCAGGCTTGATAGTCAGCATAATATCATCGTTGGCTAGTACGGCCGATACCGGCAGTACGCCCCCGGAAATGGCTTTTCCCAGAATGAGCACATCGGGATGTACGCCTTCGTGGTCACAGCAAATGCGTTTGCCGGTACGTGCGATACCCGTCTGGACCTCATCGGCCATAAACAGGACGTTGTGTTCTTTACACAGATCGAAACACTTCTTTACATACCCGTCATCAGGGACGAATACCCCGGCTTCTCCCTGGATGGGTTCCACCAGGAATCCGGCAATGCGGGGACCGTGTTCCTGAAGCACTTTTTCCAGGGCAGGCACATCGTTGTACGGGATCTTGACAAATCCCGGAGTATAAGGCCCGAATCCTCCGTATGAGTCGGGATCCGTGGAAAGGGAAATTACCGTAATGGTCCGGCCGTGGAAGTTGCCTTCGCAGCATACGACCAGGGCCTCGTTTTCCGGAATGTTCTTTTTTTCATACCCCCAGCGCCGGGCCAGCTTCAGGGCAGTTTCCACCGCTTCGGCCCCGGAGTTCATGGGCAAAACCTTGTCGTAACCGAAAAAGCGGGTCACATATTCTTCGTAAGGGCCCAGGCAATCGTTGTAAAACGCACGCGAGGTCAGACACAGCTGTTTGGCCTGGTCAGTCAGTGCCTTAACAATTTTCGGATGGCAATGTCCCTGGTTCACGGCCGAGTAGGCAGAGAGAAAGTCAAAATATTTTTTTCCTTCAACATCCCATACATAAGGACCTTTTCCCTTGCTCAGGACGACCGGTAGCGGATGGTAATTATGTGCTCCGTATTCGGATTCCAGTGTAATATAGTCTTGAGATTTCATGATTACGAAGATATGGAATTTTTATTGCTCTTAAAAAAATGAAATCTATATTTACGCAATGAAAATGGTGTTCAGCGTCTTTCCTGTATTACTTTTTCTGGTTTTCCTGTTTTTGATGGACAGTTATAAGCTGGTCATCAAAAAGATGATCGCTTTTTCCCTGCTTTGGGGATGTGTCTGTGCCCTGTTCAGTTACCTGATCAATTCTTTTTTGCAGGATACTGCGGGAGCTGCCTTTGAGTACCTGTCGCGTTATCTGGCACCTGCTGTAGAGGAGATGCTCAAAGCGGGTTTTCTGTTCTTTCTGATTTCAAAAAAACGCATAGGCTTTATGGTAGATGCCGCCATATACGGGTTTGCCATCGGAACCGGGTTCGCGTTATGCGAAAACCTTTTTTATGTATATGCCCTGTCGGAGACATCCATGCTTACATGGATTATTCGCGGTTTTGGAACGGCGGTCATGCACGGGGGGTGTACGGCTTTGTTTGCCATCATTTACATAGGAGCAAAATCCAGGGACCGGATGGTTGTACCCCGGGTACTCTCGGGACTGGCTTTGGCGTATGCCGTTCACGCCCTTTTCAATCATTTCTATGTCCATCCCATTATTCAGACACTGGCCATTCTGGTATCTTTACCCATGCTGTTTGTTTTGATTTTCAGGCACAATGAGATCCTGCTGAGGGACTGGATGGAGCTGGAGCTGAGCAGTGAAGTGGAATTGTTGAAAATGATCCGTCAGGGCAGGTTCTCTGCTACCCGTGCCGGGGGTTACCTGGCTTCTCTGAAAGACCGTTTTTCCGGGGAAGTAATCCTGGATATGTACTGTTACCTGCAGCTGTACCTGGAACTGTCTCTGAAAGCCAAACGAAACATCATGCTCCGGGAAAACGGATTTCCCGTGCTTCCCGAAACCGGGATCAGGGGCAAACTTGCCGAGTTAAGGGCCTTGCACAAACGGATAGGACCGGTGGGTGAAATCGCGTTATCGCCCCTGATTCGAATGAATTACAGGGACCTTTGGAAACTGAATCTGTTACAATAAGTGTTTTTTACCAACATTTGGCGGGTGTGATGCTATTTATAACAGAAGTGACCGCCAGGGATCTTTATGAAAGACGAGAAAACGATCATTAAGGCAATCATTGCCGGTAAGACCGCATATTACGGGGTCCTGGTGGAACGGTACCAAAACCAGGTGTTTCGGGTAATATGCAATATGGTGAATAATTATGAGGATGCCGTGGAATTGACGCAGGATGTTTTTGTGAAGGCTTACGAATCATTGCACCAATACAATCCGGAATTTAAATTTTTCAGCTGGATATACCGTATAGCCATCAACAGGGCCTTGCTTTTCATAAGAAACAAAAAAACGTATGTGCCTTTGGAAAAAATAGCCTTTCAGAAAGAAACGAGCCCCGGACCGGACAAGGAATATGACCTTAAAACAAGGGATGCGATGGTGGAAAAAGCGATTGAAAGCTTGAAAGAAATGTATAAAACGGTGGTTTTGCTGAAATATTATGCCGGATTATCCTACGAAGAAATTGCAGAGACCCTGGAAATACCTGAAAAAACAGTGAAATCAAGGTTGTTTGATGCCCGGATGTTGTTGAAAGATAAATTAAGTAAAAATTTGCAGTATGTTGACTGATAATGATATATTGATCATCCAGGGAAAGGTTGACGATACACTGACCGAAAAAGAAGAAGCGGTGTTTCATGCATTGACAGGGTCCAATCCCGACGCAGCCGCATTGTATGAAGAACTGTTATGCGTGCAACAAAAGTTACGTGATGATGCCGCCCGGATACCGGCCATGGATGTCACCGGGAGTGTGATGTCCGCTATCAGACATAAAGCAGGAGTGAGCGCTGTGTTTCCCGGCGTATTGAAAAAATATTATGCGTTTGCCGCCCTCTTTGTTCTGGTATTTGCCTTGGGGGTCCTGGCAGCCAATTACCTGATTCCCCCTTTGGGATCATTAAACAATGAAGAACTTACCGGGACGATGGCCGGTAAGCACACCGACGCATTCAAAGATCAGGAAGCGGGTGTGGAAATTGATCTGGAAGCATACCGGAAAGAGGGTTTGCTTATCTATACGCTTTTTGTAAAAAGCCGGGACAGCCTGCATGTGGAGTTTGTTTCCGGACGGGATCATTCAGAGAGCCTGTATTTTAAGAGGATATGGCCCGGGAACGAACCGGAAACAGGTTTGATACAGGATCGCCAGGTGTATGCTGTTTGCGGAGAAAATGCTATTTTTACAATAACGAATCCTCCCGGTAATTCAGAATTGTTTTTTTTAAGTAACGGGAAACGGGTCCATAAAATAAAATTTTAACCAACTTTTTTACCCCGTGTGCCTATTTATTAGTGAAATCAATCTTATTTACACAATATCATGAAAACGCATAGAGTAACATTAACAGTGCTGGTAGTGCTTGTATCACTGGCCGTAGGCTTTTTCGCAGGGGTTCTGGTAGATTTTCCCAAAACAGACAATACGGAGCTGTCAGGGACCATTGGCAGGGTTCAGAATTATAAGAACGTGAAGATCACGGAAGAAGACATCGAGCTCAAGAACCAGCTGACATCCGATACATTAATTCTTAAAGCCATATCCAACTATTTCAATTATTATTATGTAAGTGCGGTGTCCCAGGGCGAAAAGATCCGTTACACCCTGGATAATGTGAATCCCATCAAGGAATTTAAGGAATTCAGCGGAATCGTTCTGACGGAATTTGAAAATTACGGAACGTTCCTGGAAAACGCACGCAAAGACTTGCTTTTGGCAGTAATGGCCTGCAACGAGCCTGAAGACGCCAACCCGGTCATGATGCGCAACACCATTACACAGGCCAACAATGTAATTTCCCAGATGCATTACAGGAAACAGACGGTACTGAATTTCCTGGAGAACGTTGAGGCTTTCCTGCAGCAGGAAAAAGGAGGAAAAACACAGGCGCTGGCCGACATTCACCTGGTGCTGACGATGGACCAGCTGGCCAATGCCATGGCCCTGGACGATAAAATGGTAATCAAGTATTTTGAAAGGAAAAAACTGTTCACCGAAGAAGTCCAGGGATCTTTTTCAACAGATCTGAAGGCCATCATGGTGGGAGACATGAACAGTCTGGGTACAGGCTTTACAGATAAAACCGGTATTGAAAATTTCCCCATCATTCAGGATGCCTCCCTGATAGGCCGTCAGTTTATTCTTGGAGATGCTGCCCTTGGAAGTATTCTGTCCAGTATGTCCGAATTGGGATACGTACAAAAAAACACCCAAACGCTGCAAAATATGCAGGAGCTGTCTATGGGCAGTATAATGATTATCATGGATGCCGCCGGTGAACTGGGGGTCCTGCTAAATGTCAACGAGCTTGGCGGGTTTGTTGCAGATCAGGAAAACCTGGGGGCTGTATGGGATGCGCAGAAGCTGGGCAGTGTGCTGGATGTGCATCAATTGGGCTTTCACAACATGAGCCAGTTGAATAACATAGTCTACAATGTTTCTGAGCTGGGAATGGTGACGGGTTTGAATCCTAACTGGCCGCCGAAAGTATTTTAAAAACTTAACATATAGAGTTTAATACTATGAAAAAGAAAAACCGTTCATTACTCATTCTTACTATAGCCGTGTCGCTTGTTGTGGGGTTCCTGACAGGGATGCTGGTAGATTTTCCCAAAACAGACAACACACAGCTTTCCGGTACCATAGGCAGGGTTCAGAATTACAAGAACGTAAAAGTCACGGAAAAGGACATAGAACTGAAAAACGACCTGGTTTCCGACACCGTCATGCTCAAGGCTCTTTCCGCCTGGTTCAATTATTATTACGTAAGTGCGGTTTCCCAGGGAGATAAGATCCGATACGCCCTGGATCAGATACAGCCGCTTGAAACCTATAAGGAATACGCCGGGGTGGTGTTGTCAGATGTGGCAGGTTACCGGACGTTCCTGGAAAATACCCGCACCAACCTGTTGCTGGCCGTAGCCATGGTCAGGGATCCCGCAGAAATTCATCCGGTACTGTTGCGCAATACCATTGTAGAGGCCAACAACGTGATTTCCCGGATGAGTCACCGCAAACAATCGGTACTGGATCTGATAGACAATATGGGATCTTACCTGGAAGCACAAGGCTCCGATCCTGACGGGACACTGGCCGGGCTTCATACCGTCCTGACCATGGATCAGCTGGCCAATGCCATGGCCCTGAATGATAAAATGGTGATACGGTATTTTCAGAAGAAGAAACTGTTCACCGATGAAATACAAGGGTCCTTCGGCCTGAATCTAAAGGAAATCGTTGTGGAAGACTTAAGCCGTCTGAATGCGATTAATGATCAAAGCGCTCTGAACCTGCTTATAATACTGGATCAAGACAACATTGGAAGCAGCCAGATTGTATCGGATGCCGCCCTGATAGGACAACAGTTCTTGTTGAATGAAACGGCGTTGCAGTTTTATTGTTCCAATATGAGTGAACTGGGCTATATCAATAAAAGTTCCAGCACGTTGGAAAACATGCAGGATCTGGCACTGGGCGGTGTCATGTTTATCATGGATGCGACCGGGGAGCTGGGCGGTTTCTTTAACATGGAGAACCTGAAAGGTACGGGTTCATTTGATAAATGGTTTTTAAATGCCCAGCAACTGGGGTTTTTGAATGTCAGCCAATTGGGGGCTTTTATGGATAAAGTGTCCAACCTGGGAGGAATAACATCTCTTTAATCCGTGAAGAAGTTCAAAACCATTATACTACTCTTGGGAGTCATTATCCCGGGCTTGCCCGGGATTTTGCATGCACAGCTGATCAACAGCGTGAAAAAAGACGACCTGCACCTGGTCTATTTCGGGAACCGCTATGCTTACCTGGTTCCGCATGTGTACCAGACGTACCTGAACGCCATGAATTTTCACAGCAAATTCTGGCCGTATCGGGATACCACCACCTACGTGTTTTTGACTGATTTTGAAGATTCCGGTCACGGCGGAGCCATAGCCATGCCCTATAACCAGGTGATATTGGGGATAGAACCGTACAGTTTTGCTTTCAGCATCATCCCTTCCAACGAACGGTTCCAGTGGCTGTTCAATCATGAGCTGACTCACGTGGTGATGACCGACAAGCCCAACAAAACGGATGCAAAATTCCGGAAACTGTTGATGGGAAAGGTCTTGAGAGACGATCAAAATCCTGTTTCCGCCCTGTGGAGCTATTTCACGACTCCCCGCTGGTATTCCCCCCGCTGGTACCACGAAGGAATTGCCTG
>Ga0265293_10009608_pt1 | contig 13850 bp, 4 predicted proteins | sample Munlanlewell138R_FD_192505 | JGI IMG/M metagenome (GOLD analysis project Ga0265293, IMG submission 192505) | Leachate microbial communities from a municipal landfill in Southern Ontario, Canada - Leachate well 138R | ecosystem: Engineered > Solid waste > Landfill > Unclassified | place: Canada...
ACAATTATGGTATCGAAGAACTTTCGAAATACCCAAAAACTGGAATGGACAAGATATAATATTGCATTTTCAGGCAGTGGACTGGGAGACAACCGTCTGGGTGAACGGTAAACTAGCAGGCACGCATAAAGGAGGTTCAAGTGCCTTCTCGTACGACATTACAAAATACCTGAAAAGAGGAGAACAAGAAATCGTGGTGTCGGTTTGGGATCCGACAGATACGGGTAATCAGGCAAGAGGAAAACAGCAGCTTGAACCGCGCGGTATCTGGTACACGCCCGTCAGTGGGATATGGCAAACGGTATGGCTCGAGCCTGTAAATAAGAGGCATATTAATACCTTGTACCCGGTTACTGATATCGATAAAGGACAAGTCACTCTTCATACCGACATAGTAGGAACAAACGGCAGCGAAACACTCCATGTAAAGGTATTGGATGCCGACCAAGTAGTGATCGACAAAAATTTTCCCGTTTCAGGAGAAATTGTACTGGATATTCCGGAACCGAAACTTTGGACTCCTGAATCACCGACCCTTTACAGGTTAGAGGTGTCGCTAAATAGAAATAACAGGGTATACGATGAGGTTGATTCATACTTCGCGATGCGCAAGATTTCAATGGTGGAAGATGAACAGGGATTCCAGAGGATACAGTTAAATAACGAGACCTTGTTCCAGTATGGAACCCTTGATCAAGGATGGTGGCCTGATGGACTGCTTACACCTCCATCGGCAGAAGCGATGAAATACGATATGGAGGTGCTGAAAGATATGGGATTCAACATGTTGAGAAAGCATATAAAAGTGGAACCATGGCTTTACTATTACTATGCCGACTCGCTTGGACTACTCGTCTGGCAAGACATGGTTTCGGGTTTTGAAACAGCTAAAAGGTCAGAACAACATGTGAACTGGAGATCCGAGACGGACTGGGATCGCCCTCGTGAATCGGCCATACAGTGGGAATACGAACTGAAAACCATGATTGATCAATTGAAATTCTTCCCGAGCATTGTTACTTGGGTGATCTTCAATGAAGGATGGGGACAATACGATACCAAGCGTGTCGTGAATTGGAGTATGGAGTATGATCCGACTCGCTTGATAGATGGGGTAAGCGGATGGACAGACCGTGAATGTGGCCATATGATGGATGTGCATCAATACCCTGGCCCGGGGATGGAGCCCGCGGAGCAAAACCCGGGGAGGACAATTGTCCTGGGCGAATTTGGAGGATTAGGGCTTCCTGTTGAAGACCACCTGTGGGATCCTTCCATGCGCAACTGGGGATATCGTACGTATCATACCGAGGCCGATCTTATAAAAGAGTACACTAAACTGATGCATAATCTTTACCCGTTAAGATACAATGGGTTGTCGGCAGCAGTGTATACTCAGACAACCGACGTGGAAGGGGAGGTTAACGGGCTGATAACCTATGACCGAAAAATGGTCAAAATCGATCCAAGCCTGTTAAGGATTTTACACGCTCCTCTCTACGGGGCGGAAACAAAGGATATAAAAAAAATCGTGTCCGATTCTGAAGTCCATGCTCAGCAGATTCTTGTCTCGAAAGTAAAGCCGGCTGGAGATTGGCAGAAAAGTGGGGATGCCGGTTCATTTCAAAAAGCAAAAGCACCAGTAAGCATGAAAAAAGGAGAAACAGCCTATTCCGTAAGCCATTTTTCCATAGATGAAATACCGGAAGGAATCTACTTTCATGTTCAAGCATTTGGAGATGTGAAAGTGTACCTGAATGGTATGTTGGTTATCAATAAGATGATTAATAGCAGGCGGCATTACGAAGATATCAATTTGAGCGAGTTTATTCCGTTCTTGAAGAAAGGAGAGAATATATTGGCAGTTGAATGCGGCCCCTATGACCAAGACTCTGAATTTGATTACGGATTATTCGGGTATTAATTTTCAGTCGGACCAGAAGATTTATGAAACGTGATTCTTTATTATATTTATTAGGTGCTGCAGTTGTTACTACGGCTTGTACTTCCGCTGAGAACAAGGAACAAGATAAACCGAATATTATCTTTATCCTCTCGGATGATATGGGGGTGGGAGACTTGAGCACTTACGGTGGGCAGTTTCTTCCTACCCCCCATCTCGATGAGATGGCAAAAGAAGGGATACAATTTACGCGGTATTATTCCGCTTCTCCCATTAGTTCGCCATCGCGTGCAGGCTTGCTTACCGGGAAGCATCCCGCTAACTGGAATATTACAAGCTACCTGCAAACAAGGGCCGGTAACAAAGAAGCAGAGATGGCTGATTACCTTACGGTTTCAGCACCCACGCTTCCCCGTGCCCTGAAAGCGGAAGGCTATAAAACGGCTCACTTCGGCAAATGGCACTTGGGAGGTGGACGTGATGTTCACGATGCTCCATCAATACTGGAATACGGGTATGATGAATATTCAAGTACCTATGAAAGTCCTGATCCTGATCCATTGCTTACAGCCACGGATTGGATCTGGTCGAAAGAAGACAGTATCGCCAGGTGGGATAGAACGGCCTACTTCATTGACAAGACATTGGATTTTCTACGAGAAAACAGCGATGTGCCGTGTTTTATAAACTTATGGCCGGATGATGTGCATACGCCGTGGATAGGAAACCAAGAAGAGATGGACTTGGTTCCCAAAGGGACAAATAGCAAGGAGAACTTGAAAACAGTTTTGAAGGAGTACGATTATCAAATTGGTCGGTTGCTTAACACATTAAAAGAAGAGGGATTAGATAAAAACACGATCGTGATATTCACGAGTGATAATGGCCCGGCCCCAAGTTTTCAACATATGCGTGGTAATGGATTAAGAGGTCAAAAAGCTTCGCTGTTCGAAGGAGGAATCAGGATGCCATTTATCGTATGGGGTCCCAAAGCAAATATTCCTTCCGGGAGAACCGATAGTACTACCATCATCAGCGCGCTGGATATGTACGTGAGCCTGTGTGCTATAACCGGTAGCTCGATACCTGAGCAGTTAGATAGCGATGGTGAAGATATGAGTAGCGCGTTGCAGGGGATACCTCAAGAACGAGCGAAACCGATATATTGGGAGTATAAACGGAACGAGGGAACTGCATTTCCAAAAGCCAGAGGGCTCGACGCGAGTCCAAATGTGGCAATTCGAGATGGTGATTGGAAACTGCTCGTGAACCACGATGGCACGGATGTGATGCTATTTAATACAAAGGAAGACTTGTTTGAAGAGCAGGATGTTAAAGAGCAATATCCTGAAATAGCAGCGAGGTTAAAAGAGCAAGCACTGATATGGAGAAATCAGCTGCCAACATTGGGTGATAATTAAACAATACAAAAACTCCCAATGGATAGAGTCAAGTGTCAAAATTTATGACGAACTAATCATATGAAGATAATTGCGGCATTTTTATTGCTTTCCTTGATCACTTTTTCCGATATATCCGGGCAAACCCGCGTTGTGGTAGATGCACGACAAAAAAGTGACCCCATTTCCAGGTATCTGTTCAGTAAGTTTACAGAACACATCGGGAAGAACGTTTACCAGGGAGCGTGGGCACAGGTTGTGGAGAATCCCGAATTCGTGTCTGTAGATGTATGGCCTGAAAGAGGAACGGAACGTCCGGTAATGAGCCAGGTAAAAAGAGCTGAAACTATTTTCCAGCTTGAGAAGTTGACTGGCGATTCACGTGATGGCATTGCTGCCTTTTGGCAATCCTCCGGAAAGATGGACGGGCGTCTACTAAAAGAAGGAATTCATTATTACCAGCGATTAAAAACATACGAGGAGGAAGCACGCCTTCAGACCGGTATTTTTCTGCCACTGCACCGTACATCTACATACGAGGTGTCTATTAAGGCCCGCTCGGCCAATTCCGCGGATATACGGGTGAAAGTGCTTTCTACCGATCTTGTTGAACTGGGAGAAATGAAGTTTTCACTGGATCAGGAGTGGAACACGTATGATGGAAAACTGGTAGTAACATCAGGTAACCACGAGCGAGGAACCCCTTACCTGCTACAAATAGATATCGGGAGCAATGCCCAGGTTGAGATATCGAGGATACTGATGTTCCCGGATGATCATTTAGGGGGCTGGGATCCCGAAGTAGTGCAACTTATGAAAGAGGCAAAGCTGCCTTTGTTGCGCTTCCCGGGTGGGAATTTCGTGAGTGGCTATGATTGGAGAGACGGGGTGGGGCCGATTGACCAACGCCCCGTTTTACCCAATCCCGCTTGGCCCATCATGGAATGGAATCACGTGGGTACTGATGAATGGATAAATTTCTGTAGGTTGATAGGCGCGGAGCCAATGATATGTATCAATGCCGGTGACGGCACCCCTGAAGAGGCAGCTGATTGGGTCAAGTATTGTAATGATCCTGTAAACACGAAGATGGGCAAACTACGTTCAGACAATGGTTCGAGGGAACCTTATAACGTGAAAATATGGGAGGTTGGAAACGAGTTATGCGGCCCGTGGCAAATTGGATTCACGGATGGCGATGGATATGCTGAGCGGTATAAGAGATTTGCCAATGCAATGCTTGACGCGGATCAGGGTATTCAATTAATCGCGAATGGACTGATTCGTGTTTTAGAAAAATCGAAACCCATTGATCGGGGGGGAGATTCTGACTGGAATCATAAATTAATGCAATTGAATGGAGATTTGGTTCGTTCCATCTCCGTTCATTCCTTGGTTGGCGGGTACTTACATAATCCTAGTGATCCGGTTGAAGTCTGGAAAGATTTGGTTGGATACGCGGAAAATTATTCTGAATACCTGCATGAACTGGTGGCGGAACCCATGCTACAAGCGGGTGTAGAACCCAAGGCCGCGATTACTGAACTTATGGATTGGCCAAGACATCCTAAATTAGGGAACGTGACGAGTATAAGCGGTGCCTTGTGGTATTCAGCAATGATTAACGTGGCAATTCGTAGCGAAGGGTTCATAGAGATTATAACGCATAGTGCTTTATTAAATCACGGGGGAGGCCTTCAGAAGGATAGAGGAGTCGTGTTTACCGATCCGGTTTATTGGGCAAACTATTTATATGCCACGCAACCCGGTACAATTCCAGTAGAGGTCACCTCGAATACCCCAACATTTGATAGTTCAGGAGAATATATTGTTAAGAAAACAAATATTCCTGTTATTGACGCCATGGCATTAATGGATGAAGAAGGCATGAATTGTACCGTGATCCTTACCAACAGAAGCCATGATACGCCACAGGAAGTGGCTCTTACAATCAAAGGATTTGATGCAGGCGATGATGTAGAAATAATGACAATAGAGTGCGACGATCTCGCGTTGAGAAATAATTGGCGGAATCCAAGCCGGATTTTACCGGAATTTGATATGATCAATATTGAAGAAGGAGAATTAAATTATATATTACCTCCTTTGTCAATTATTCGTTTATCTTTGAAGTCTAACGTTAGTGAACTATTTCGTTAAGCTAAATGCGCAGAGCCAAGCTTGCTTGAGCTATGCCATAGCGAGAAATAGTCTAACGTTAGTGAACTATTTCGTTAAGCAATGGACAAAAGACAAACTTGTTTGGATTATGTCGTTGCGAGAAAATGTCTAACTTTAGTGAACTTTTAAATACTACTAGATTATGAGAAAAATATATTTAGTTTTCACAACGATAGTGGGGTATTTCAGCAACGTTTTCCTGCTTTTTCCAAGTTCAGGAAATGGAGGCAAGCCAAATATCTTATTTATAATGGCCGATGATTGTACCTATAATGAAATAGGCCCTTACGGTGGTAAAAATGCTAAGACTCCCCATATTGATAAACTGGCAGACGAGGGAATGATGTTCAACAGGGCATACGTGGGCATGTCTATGTCGGTGCCTTGCCGACACGAGTTGTACACGGGTTTATATGCCTTGGAAAGTGGTTGTGCTTGGAACCATTCCCAGTCGAAGCCTGGAACAAGAAGTGTTTTTCATTATCTTACCGATTTAGGTTACAGGGTGGGGATCTCCGGTAAAAAACACGTGCAACCGGCAGAATCATTCCCCTATATCAATGTACCCGGTTTTGAAGAGAATTGTGTAAAGGCCAAAGAAGAGAAAGAAGATGTTACCGGTATAACAGCGTTCATGGAAAAAGACAACGATCAACCTTTTTGTCTTTTCGTTTGTTCCACGAACCCACATGCACCTTGGACCACGGGTGATCCATCGGCATACCCGCCTGATGAATTAATACTGCCTGCTACCTTGGGAGACACTCCCCAGGTTCGTGAGGCATATTCTCGTTATTTAGCGGAGATTACCTATTTTGACCGTCAGGTAGGAGAGGTTCTAAAGGCTTTAGAAGCTACCGGATTGGCCGAGAACACCATTGTTATGTTATCTACCGAACAAGGGTGGCAGTTCAGCGGGGGGAAATGGACTAACTGGGATATAGGCGTGCATACTGCACTCATTGTTAAGTGGCCTGGCGTAATTGACGGTAATTCGGAGACCGACGCGCTCGTGCAATATGCCGATATCACTCCAACTTTGATAGATATCGCCGGGGGAGCAGAAAACAAGGATTTATCCGGTAAAAGCTTTTTACAAGTACTACGTGGCAAAAAAGACAAACACCGTGAGTACGTTTACTGTATGCATAACAATGTTCCCGAGGGAAAGCCGTATCCAATAAGGACCATTATCAGCGATAAATATCACTATATCCAGAACTTGCTCCCGGATAGTACCTATTTTGAAAAACATTTAGAGGCTGCAGCTCATAATGAAGGATGGTGGCCATCGTGGAAGAAAGCGGCCGAAACAAGTGAACGGGAGCGTTTCTTGGTCGATCGTTTTTATAATCGTCCGGCAGAAGAGCTTTACTCTATCGATGATGATCCAAACCAATTTAATAACTTGGCGAATGATCCCGAATACGCCAAAGTGAGGAGCAAATTAAGCGAAGAACTAGCAAAATGGATGAAAAATCAGAATGATCCGGGAATTATCGTCGATACGCGATCTTCGTATCGTAACAGGTATTGGGATAATCAAGTGAAATTTTAATATAGTTACTACTATATCTTGATGATAGAAAAGAGGTTGAATGGAAGATCGTAAGCTTATCAAAACGGTGTTTCGGGTATTCATGAACGTGAAAAGGAAAAAACATTTAACTGTTTTCTTTTTCTTGACAACTATTTCTATCTTTTTTGAAAGTTCCCTGTATGCCTATCAAAATTATCCGTTCAAGCATTATAATATTAATAACGGGTTGTCCCAGAATACAGTACGCTGTATTCTTCAGGATAATCAAGGCTTCATGTGGTTCGGCACGAAAGATGGCTTGAATCGCTTTGATGGTACTTCGTTTAAAATATTTAGATCTCGGCCAAACGGGGAACTAAAGGACTACTCGTTCCGACGTATCCTGCAAGATAAAGAAAACCGAATATGGACGGGTACGGATGATGGTGTGTATATCTATAATCCATACGATGAAACTTTTAGCCGATTCACGGCCAAAACCGAAGATCAGGTTCCTGTTGAAGGAGTAATCAGTGATATGGTCATAGATGAAGACAACGATATATGGATTTCCGTGGAAGAAAAAGGGGTGTTTTTCTATGATAGCCAGAACGGAGAATTGATGCTCTATGAAATAGAGGGGATTGACAAAGAACGCAAGATGATGAGGTTGTGCAAAGGTGAAAATAACGTTATCTGGGTTTTCCCCTACTCTCGCCCCTTTGTATCTATCAATAAGAAGACCAAACGTGTTGAAGAGTTTTCTCTTTCCGGTGGAAATGAAATCTTGTACGAAACAGGAGAAATAAATGCCATACTCCCTGATGGGCAAGGCCAGTTATTTGTAGGGACTTCCTCGCGTGGCCTTTTGTATGTTAATACCGTTAATAGAACGTACAAAACCCTCCTCGACAAAGACGAGGAAGGCCTCCCCCTACACGTCCGGGCCGTTATCCGAGTAGATAATCGTACCCTTTGGATAGGTACAGAATCGGGAATTTATATATACGATATGGTGACGGGTACGTATACAAATATTCGACACCATAATAATATTCCCTATTCTCTTTCTGATAACGCCGTGTATACTCTTTTCAAGGACAAAAACGAGGGTATTTGGGTAGGAACATACTTCGGGGGGATAGATTATCTCCCCGTGAGGGGTACTAACTTTGAAACATATTTTCCCATCGAAAATGTCAACAGTATCGGTGGAAACAGGGTGAGGGAGTTTTGCACGGCCCCCGATGAAAATATTTGGATTGGAACGGAAGATAACGGGCTATATTTATTTGATCCGGTGAATAATATCTTCCTGCCAATAGATGAACCACTACAAACCCTGTATACCAATATTCACGCGCTATATAATGACGACGACTTCTTGTGGATTGGAACTTTTTCGAAAGGATTGTACAAGTATAACTTGAAGACGAAAACTTTACAGAATTACACCAAGACAAATGATCCGAATTCATTAAGCGAGAATAGCGTTTTTTCGATTTATAAGGATAGCCGTGACACGCTGTGGGTGGGGACGTTATCTGGAGTAAGCACTTATAGGCAAGAGAAAAATGATTTTGTACGTGTACCAGAACTCAAAGGGGTATTCGTGCAAGATATAAATGAAGATAGCGATGGGAATATTTGGGTAACCGCTTTTTCTAAAGGATTATTCAGGTACAACTCTCTATCGAAAGATTGGACAAATTTCACGAAGATAGAAGGAGACAGCTTGAGCCTGCCTTACAATAAAACAACCACTGTTTTCGAGGATAGCAAAAGAAGATTATGGGTTACCACCGAGGGGGGAGGATTCTCTCTTTTCGATAAAAAAAGCGAAACGTTTACTACGATTAACACAAGTAATGGACTCCCCAATGACGTAGTGTACCAAATAAAAGAGGATAATGAAGGTAACCTATGGCTATCGACCAATTCAGGACTCGTTTGCTTTGATCCAGAAAAAAAAACGTTCAAGAATTATACGGTCTATAATGGGTTGAGGACAAACCAATTCAATTATAAATCAAGTCTCAAGACTCCGGAGGGGACAATCTATTTTGGTTCGATAGACGGCTTTGTACGTTTTAATCCTTCCTATTTTAAAGAACTGCAACATGAAATTCCTGTTGTCCTCACGGAGCTCTATATCAATAATTACTTGGTAAGTCCCGCGGGTAAAAAATCACCCCTCGAACAAAGCATCTTGTATACCGACCGGTTGACGTTATCACACAGGGATAACTCTTTCAATTTGCATTACGCCGTGCTCAATTATTCTAACCCGAACACCAGTCAACTTTTTTATAAGCTGGAAGGGTTTGATAAAGAATGGATAAACGGGGAATCCGAACAAAAAATCACTTACTCTAATTTGAAACCGGGAAAATACACGCTGTTGATGAAACTTAACGGGCAACTGGAAGATCAACAGACTGATATCGTGCAAACGCTTGCAATTCGTATTCTTCCCCCTTTCTGGTTAAGTAGATGGGCATATTTCATGTACGTTGTTTTAATAATTCTTGGAATCATGGGACTGGTTCATTATTTAAATCTTCGTAATCGAAAAATACAGCGACGAAAGATGTATATTTTCGAACAGGAGAAAGAACGTGAATTATACCGTTCAAAGATCAATTTCTTTACCAACGTGGCCCATGAAATTCGAACCCCGTTGTCGCTTATTAAAGCACCGTTGGATCATGTGGTAATGACAGAAACAGTGTCAGAGACGATGAAGGAAAATTTACAAATAATGAGCAAGAACACGGAACGATTACTTAACCTTACCAATCAATTGCTCGATTTTCGCAAGACAGAATCAGATGCTTACCGGCTAAATTTAGAAACACGAAACGTCTCCAACCTGATTCGCGACACCTTCACACGTTTCACTCCCCTTGCTAAACAGCGTAACGTGATTTTTGAACTGGATTTGCCGGATACGGCTATAACCGCTTGCTTGGATAAGGAGGCCTTTTTAAAGATTATCAGCAATTTAGTAAATAATGCCATCAAGTATTGCGATAGCTTTGTTCGATTGAAAGCATGTACTTTATCAAACGAAGAAAATGAAATGGTTTACTTTATCACCGAGAACGACGGCGAAATGATTCCAGAAAATCAGCGAGAGGAGATATTTAAACCATTCAGGCAACTAAATGGAGAGCAAAGCCGTCGAGTAACAGGTACTGGTATCGGGTTGGCTCTTTCTCGCTCCCTGGCAGAACTTCATAAAGGAAGTCTTGTCTTGGAGGATAATAACGATTTTATTCGATTTCGCCTGGCACTACCGGTAGGAAATGTAGAGAATGCAATTTCAGAATCGCTTCAAGAACCCGAAAAAGCGAAAAAAGATAAACTTGTTGAAAAAACTGCCTATTCCACCATCCTTCTGGTGGATGATGACATGGAGTTATTGCGTTTCGAGGAAAAGCTTTTTTCACCCCATTATCACGTGCTGACTGCTGGTGATGGCGAGCAAGCATTAAAGATTCTTCAAACGGAAAGTGTGCACCTGATCGTATGTGACGTTATGATGCCCATAATGGATGGATTTGAATTTACAAAACGCGTGAAGTCGGATATTGAATTCAGCCATATCCCGGTAATACTGTTGACCGCGAAAGCAAACGTGGAATCTAAAGTGGAAGGTTTTGAGGTAGGTGCTGACGCGTATATCGAAAAACCATTCTCCTTGGAAGTACTGATGGCACAAATCGCTAACCTGTTGCAGAACCGTGAACAGCTTCGCGAAACATACCTGAAGCACCCGTTTATCGGAGCCAATAGCATGTCACTTAATAAATCAGATGAGGAGTTTATCAAAAAATTACACTCTATCGTACATGAAAATATTGGCGGTACTACTTTTGTCATCGAAGATATTTCCGAGCAATTTAACATGAGCCGTGCAAGCTTTTACAGGAAAATTAAAGGAGTGTTGAACCTAACCCCGAGTGAATATATACGAATCGAACGACTAAAAAGAGCCGCGCTGTTACTAAAAGAGGAAAATTATAAAATTAATGAGATCTGTTACATGGTCGGCTTTAACTCTCCCTCTTATTTCTCGAAATGTTTTCATCAACAATTTGGAATATTGCCAAAAGATTTCGTATGAAACGAGCATGATAATTATTATCACACGAGTACATGATTAAAGGGAGTTATTGTCGATGATGGGGAATGGACTGATGAATTTTTATTACCTTTAACCTCTTATTAAAATCATGTGATCACGCGAGAGAAATAACGATGAGGATGAATAAAATGACAAAAATGGGGATGGCTTTATTAGCTTGGCTGAGCCTGTGTATGATGAACCATGTAGTAGCACAGGAGAATAGCACGTATTCATTCAAGCATTACAACATAAATAACGGCCTTTCTCAAAATACAGTGCACTGTATCCTTCAGGATAGAATGGGTTTCATGTGGTTTGGCACGAAAGATGGGTTAAACCGGTTTGATGGTACATCGTTCAAAGTTTTTAAATTTTCCCCGGAAGGAGCATTGAAGAATAATGTTTTTCATCATATGTTGGAAGACAAAAACGGTAATATCTGGGTAGCAACAGAAGGAGGAATATATATATATAATCCGCGATCAGAGAAGTTCGAGCGTTTTAATGCCCAGACACGAAACAACGAATCCCTAGAAGGATGGATTAGCGATTTTGTTCAGGACCAAGAGGGAGATATTTGGGTGTCGATCGAAGAAAAAGGAGTGTTTCAATACAATATTGAACGGGAACAGTTAACCTTCTATCCTATTTCCACGCTTCCTCGGGGGATGAAAATGATCAGTCTGGGCATTGGAGTTAATAACGATATATGGGTTTTTCCATACGGTCTTTCACCAATCCGTATAGATAAAAGAACGGGGCAGACACAGGAGCTCCTGTTAAATGATGAACCTAATTTATTTCATGACTTGGGAGAAATCAGGAACGTGATTGCCGATAAGAATAACCAGTTGATCCTGCCAACTTCACACAAGGGACTGGTAAGTATTAACCTTTCGAATAAGACCCACAAAGCGCTGTTGAGTTCGGATTCCGAGGGACAACCTATATTTGCCCGGACTGTGAAAAGAATCGACAACCAAACATTGTGGATAGGTACCGAGTCTGGAATATATATTTATAACGCGCTCGAGGGCACCGTTGTTAATTTACGACATGATAGTTCTATCTCTACCTCTTTATCCGATAATGCGATATATTCTATTTATCAAGATCGAGACGGGGGAATTTGGGTGGGATCCTATTTCGGTGGGATTGATTATTACTCCGAAGAGTTAAATAACTTCGAGACGTTTTACCCTGTACCTCACGTGAATAACATGGAGGGATCGCGGGTAAGAGAGTTCTATCCTGCCCAAGATGGGAAGCTGTGGATAGGGACCGAGGATAAGGGACTTCACCTGTTTGATACCGATAATGACACGTTTCTCCCCCTTCCAGCAGAACTCGATTCGCTTTATACAAATATTCATGCTTTGCTTGTCGACGGGGAGTTTTTTTGGATTAGTACATATTCAAAAGGATTAAACAGGTTTCACCTAAAGAGTGGGGAGTTGAAAACCTACGTTCACTCCGAAGACCCATATTCGCTTAGCCAGAGCAGCGTGTTTGCTTTGTGCAAGGATAAACACGGCATGTTGTGGATTGGGACGCTTTCAGGGTTAGATATTTATGATTACGAAACCGACACCTTCACAAGAAATGACAAACTTAACACAGGGTCAGTGCATGCCATTTTTGAAGATAGTGGCGGCGATATTTGGGTAGCAACTTTTACCAATGGACTTTTTCGATTCCAACCAAATAAAAACGAGTGGAGCAACTTTAGGAACAATCCCGAAGACAGCAAGTCTTTGGCATATAATACGGTAACAAGTGTTTTTGAAGATAGTCAAAATCGGTTGTGGATTACTACACAAGGAGGAGGGTTTAGTCAATTTAACAAAGAAGATGAAACATTTATCACGTATAATACCACGAATGGTCTCCCTAACAACGTGGTATACCAACTCCAAGAAGATGAGGAAGGTTATCTTTGGGTTTCGACCAACTCGGGACTTGCTCGTTATAACCCGACTACCGGAACCTTTAGGAATTATACGGTAAATAACGGGTTAAAGACCAATCAATTTAATTATAAATCCAGTTATAAATCCACGGATGGAACGCTATATTTCGGTTCGATCAATGGCTTTGTGCGATTTAACCCCTCCACTTTTAATGAACCGAAAACAGCGATGCCAATAGTATTGACAGAGCTAGTTATTAACAATATCCCAGTGACGCCCGGCGATGAAAAGCCTTTACTAAATCAAAGCATCCTTTTTACCCAAGATCTAACTTTGCCACACCATAAGAACTCATTTCGCTTAAGCTACGCGGTATTGAATTACTCCAACGGCAGTGAGTACGAATTGCTGTATAAGCTTGATGGTTTTGATAAAGAATGGATACAGTCGGAATCAAGCAACGATATCATCTATTCGAACCTGAAACCGGGTAAGTACTTGTTATCACTAAAATTGAGCAGTGGGTCAATGAGTACCGAGGAAGAGACACTAAAAACACTGGCGATTTATGTTCGCCCGCCCTTTTGGCAAAGTGGATGGGCTTACGGGGTCTATTTCGTTTTATTGATAGCCGGGTTGTTAGGTTTATTCCGTTTCCTGAATTATCGAAGCCAAAGGGTACAAAAAGAGAGGATGCGAACTTTCGAACAACAGAAAGAGCGGGAATTATACCGTTCGAAAATTGATTTCTTCACGAACGTGGCACACGAGATTCGTACCCCCCTCTCGCTCATAAAAGCACCTT
>Ga0265293_10009609_pt1 | contig 13849 bp, 13 predicted proteins | sample Munlanlewell138R_FD_192505 | JGI IMG/M metagenome (GOLD analysis project Ga0265293, IMG submission 192505) | Leachate microbial communities from a municipal landfill in Southern Ontario, Canada - Leachate well 138R | ecosystem: Engineered > Solid waste > Landfill > Unclassified | place: Canada...
CCGAATCCCGCATCCCGAATCCCGAATCCCGAATCCCGAATCCCGAATCCCGAATCCCGAATCCCGAATCCCGAATCCCGAATCCCGAATCCCGAATCCCGAATCCCGCAATCACTTCCCCAGCATTTCGCCGCCGTATTCGCTCAGCGCCTGCTCGATCTCGGCGATCGCGCGCTCCAGGGGGTCTTGGTGGGAGTCTTGCAGACCGTTCTGCGTGCAGGATGGCGCGTCGTCCCGACTCGCCGTGGTGTCGGCCTCGATAGATTGTCGTCCACCCGCCCAGCGCAAGGCGACGCCGCTGACGTTGTCGCTCTGCGGGTAGCTCGCCTGTTCGGCGGCGGCGGCGAGCCGGTCGATGGCCTGTGCCGTATCCGCGTCTTCCAGGAGGTTGATCAGGCGGGACTCGGAGACCGCCGACCACAGGCCATCGCTGCACAGGAGGAGGATGTCGCCCGCGACGAGATAGATCAGCGGCCCCAGTGTGACCGGGGGCGGCTGCGGCGTGCCACCGAGACACAGGCTGACATGATTGCGCAGCGGGTGGATGCGCGCCTGTCGTTCGGTGATCAGGCCGGCCTCCACCATGTCGGCCACGCGGGTATGGTCGCGGCTGCGCAAGGCCACCTTGCCGTCACGGATCAGGTAGGCGCGGCTGTCCCCGACGTGCGCCCAGAGGGCCGTGCCACCCTGTATCAGGCAGGCGACACCCGTGGTGAGCGGCTGGATGGGCGGTTGCTGGGCCGCGCCCACACAGCGGATGGCGTGGTGGGCGGCACGGAAGGCGTCGCGCAGCGAGACGGCCGGATCCTCCAATCCTTCGCTGCCAAGGAACAACTGGCTCAAGGTGTCGATGAAGGCCTGCGCGGCCAACTCGCCACGGGCATGGCCGCCCATGCCGTCCGCGACGGCGAGCAGTACCGTGCCCTCATGATCGAGCAACAGGCAGCGATCCTGGTTGTTCGCGCGGTTGCCGAGGCGATTGGCTTGGCCGGCCGTGTAGTCCATGGCTCACCCCTTGCCCCAGGGGAGGTTACCGACCAGCCAGCCCAGGGTCGACGGCGCCTCCGGCGCCACCTCGGGCGGCTCGGCATCCAGCGCCAGCACAAAATCGGCGACCGCCTGCGGCCGCAGCAGCGGATCGATCTCCATGGCCCAGTCGATGGCTTGCAGCAGACCGTCTGAATAACGCTTGCGGAAGGCACTGCGGGCGCTCTTCAGCGTGTCGCGCTCATGGCGTTCCCTGGCGGGCGGCGGCGGCCGGCCTTCGATACAGGCGCGCATGGTGGCGCCGAGGGCGTAGATGTCGGTCCAGGGGCCGACATAACCGTTGACGTCATATTGTTCGATGGGCGAAAAGCCGGGGCTGATGATCTGCCCCGGTTGGCTCTGGCGGCTCTGTGGGAAGCCGTGCACGGCGCCGAAGTCGAGCAGCAACGGCTGGCCACCCGGTTGTATGTGGATGTTGCCGGGCTTGATGTCCAGATGCAGCAAGTCCCGGCTGTGGATCAGTGCCAGCCCGTCGAGCAGGGGCGGAAACACGGTGCGGAGGAACGTCTCGCTCAGATTGCCGCGCCGGGCCGTGAGGTAGGCCTGCAGATTCTTCCCTTCCTGATACTCCATCACCATATACACCGTGCCGTTGGCCCGGAAGAAGTTCAGCACGTTGACGATATTCGGGTGCTTGAGGGTGGCCAGGGCACTGGCCTCCTGGAAAAACAGCTGCCGGCCGCGGCTGAACCGACCGGCATCGTCTTCGGTCTTCGGGACGACGCTCAGGTCCTCGCGCCGGCCGGCCAGGCGGCTGGGGATGTATTCCTTGATGATCACCGGCTGGGCGGTTTCGGTGTCGGCGGCGAGGTAGACGATGCTGAAGCCGCCGCCGCCCAGTACCTGGGTGATCCGGTAGCGGTCGAGCCGGGTGTCGACGGGTAGGGCGGGCGGGCGCTGCTTCATGCGTTCTGCTGACTGCCTGTCGGTCTCGGTCGGTGGGCCCTGGTGGCCGGCGCCGGGGCGGTTTCGCTGGCTCGCGGGAAGCCGTACCATTAGGCGCTCCCATCGGCCGTGCGCCGCCGGTACTTGAGTCGTCGGCGTGTAGATCCATGTACTTATCCCGAAAACTCATTGCAGCCACGGAAACACACGGAAGGTGTTGAAATGAAACAGCGTCAGGAAGCCCCGCCGCGACACCTGACGGGTGCGCGGAGTGGTTGTGGGGGGCGTATGATCCGGTCTGTGCTGTTTCCGTGTGATTCCGTGGCAAAAGCGATTTCCAACCTTATAGGTCCCGCATGATCCGAAGCATGACGGCCTTCGCACAGCAGGAGCGCGAGGGTGACTGGGGTGCCCTCGCCTGGGAGCTGCGGGCGGTCAATCACCGCTATCTCGAGGTGAGCCTGCGGCTGCCCGACGAACTGCGCGGTCTGGAGGCGGCGGTGCGCGAACGCGCCGGACGGCGGCTCGGGCGCGGCAAGCTGGACTGCAACCTGCGCTTCAAGCCGGCCGTACGCCACGCCGCCGAGCTGCAGCTCGACGAGCGGGTCTTGGCCCAGGTGCTGGCGGCGAGTGGGCGGATCCACACACGCCTGCCACAGCCGGCGCCGGCACCCTCGCCGCTGGACGTCCTGCGCTGGCCGGGGGTGATCCAGGAAGAGACCCGTGACCTGGCACCGCTCGCCGATGCCGCGCTGGACCTGTTCGACGTCGCGCTCGCCGAGCTGGTGGCCACCCGTGAGCGCGAAGGTGGGCATATCCTCGGCCTGCTCGGGACCCGCCTGGACGCGCTGGAGCCGTTGGTCGCCGCGGCGCGCGCGCGCCTCCCGGAGGCTCTCGAGCGCGTCCGCGACAAGCTGCGCACGCGGGTGGCGGAGCTGGTGGCGAGCCCCGATCCCGACCGCCTGGAACAGGAGCTCGCCTATCTCGCCCAGAAAATGGATGTCGACGAGGAGCTCGACCGCCTGACCGGCCACATCGCCGAGATGCGCCGCGTCCTGACGCTCGCCGAACCGGTCGGGCGGCGGTTGGACTTCCTGATGCAGGAGCTCAACCGCGAGGCCAACACCCTGGGCTCCAAGTCCGCGGACAGCGAGACCACCCGGGTGGCGGTGGAGCTGAAGGTGCTGATCGAGCAGATGCGCGAACAGATACAGAACGTCGAATAGGCTGAAAATTATTTCGGCCACGGAATCACACGGAAACACACGGATAAGGGCCCACGCCTTGCGCGGGCGCTGTCGCCACCCGGTGGCAGTGAACAACCGCTGCAGGAATATCCTGTGCTTCAGTGCCTTCTGTGTGATTCCGTGGCAGATACGGTTTTCGGGTCACAAGGATCATTGACGCTATGCAAGGCAATCTCTTCATCGTCTCGGCCCCGTCCGGAACCGGCAAGACCAGCCTGGTGCGCGCCATGATGGAACGCCTGGGCGATACCGCCTTCTCCGTCTCGCACACCACCCGGGCCATGCGGCCGGGGGAGCAGGATGGCCGGGATTATCACTTCGTCGCGGTCCCCGCCTTCGAGGCGATGATCGCGGCCGGCGAATTCCTCGAACACGCCCGGGTCTTCGACAATTTTTATGGCACGGCACGGGCGTCGGTCGAGGCGCAGCTGGTGGCCGGCCAGGACGTGTTCCTCGACATCGACTGGCAGGGCGCCCGGCAGGTGCGCCACGCCTGGCCAGGAGTGACCAGTATCTTCATCCTGCCGCCGTCGCTCACCGCCCTGGAGTCGCGTCTGCGCGCCCGTGGCCAGGACAGCGACGAGATCATCGCCCGCCGCATGGCCGCCGCCATCAGCGAGAGCGGTCACTATAGCGAATACGATTACCTCATCATCAACGATACCTTTCCGACCGCCCTCGAAGAGCTCATCGCCATCGTGCGGGCGCAGCGCCTGCACACACCGCAGCAGACCGGCCGGCACGCGGACCTGCTGGCCGCGCTGCTGGCATCAACCGCCTGAATTGGGTAGACTCCCCGTCCCGCTTTACCTGCATATCAAAGGTCAGAATCATGGCGCGCATCACCGTTGAAGACTGTCTGGACAACGTGGCCAACCGTTTCGAGCTGGTACTGGTGGCCGCCAAGCGCGCCCGCCAGCTGGCGAACGGCGCGCCCACCACGCTGGAGTGGGAGAACGACAAGCCCACGGTGGTGGCGCTGCGCGAGATCGCCGACGGCCTGATCGGTCCTGCCATCCTCGACGCCGTGGACGAACCGGCGGAAGAGGCGCCGGATGCCGTGGCACGCGCCGCCGCGTTGTTCGCCGATGCTGCGGATGCCGACCTGATCGTCCCCGACAGCGAGGCGGAGATCCCGCCCCCCGCCGCCAGCGTCGACGACGTCTGATCCCGCCCCGTACGGCCTGCCGGGCACCGATCGCACTGATCAGGCCCGGTATATCCGCGGGTGACGTCGGCCGCTCCTTTGGCCTATGATCCCGGTGACATACCAGCGGTCCGCCCTGGCCGTGGGGGAACCCGTGGACGGGCGGAGTGAATGCGGAGCACCATGGCGGTCACCCCCGAACAGATCTCTTACGACAGCGGCGAACGCCGGGTACTGATCAGCGATCTGTGCCGCCGTCTGGAGCGCTACCTCAACGCGGACCAGGTGCGGGAGGTTTACCGCGCCTACCTCTTTGCTGCGGAGGCCCACGAGGGCCAGCACCGCCTGTCCGGCGAGCCCTACATCTTTCATCCACTGTGGGTGGCGCAGATCCTCGCCGACATGCGCATGGATCACAAGAGCATCATCGCCGCCATCCTGCATGATGTCATCGAGGACACCGGCACCGGCAAAGAGGAGGTCGCCAAGGCCTTCGGCGAGGAGGTGGCCGAGCTGGTCGACGGCGTGAGCAAGCTCACCCAGATCAAGTTCGAGACCCAGGCCGAGGCGCAGGCCGAGAACTTCCGCAAGATGCTGCTGGCGATGGTGCGCGACATCCGCGTCATCCTCATCAAACTTGCCGACCGGCTGCACAACATGCGCACCCTGGCCGCGATGCCGCCGGACAAGCGCCGCCGCATCGCCCGCGAGACCCTGGAGATCTACGCGCCGATCGCCAACCGGCTGGGCATGAACAGCATGCGTCTGGAGCTGGAGGATCTCGGCTTTCAGGCGTACTACCCGCTGCGTGCGCGACTGCTGGCCGCGGCTGTGAAGCAGGCGCGCGGCAACCGCAAGGAGATCCTGAGCAGGATCGAAACGGCCATCCGTCACCGGCTCGAGCACGACGGCGTCGCCGCCCGCGTGGTCAGCCGCGAGAAGCACCTCTACAGCCTCTACCAGAAGATGCGCAGCAAACGCCTGTCGTTCGACGAGGTATTCGACGTCTTCGCCTTCCGCGTCATCGTCGACCAGGTCGACACCTGTTACCGTGCACTGGGCGTGGTGCACAACCTCTACAAGCCGGTACCGGGACGCTTCAAGGACTACATCGCTATCCCCAAGGCCAACGGCTACCAGTCACTGCACACCGTGCTGTTCGGACCGTATGGCGTGCCGATCGAGGTGCAGATCCGTACCGAAGAGATGGATGGGGTCGCCGAGGCCGGCATCGCCGCGCACTGGCTCTACAAGAGCGGCGACGGCGGCGCCGACAACGCCCATACACGCGCACGTGAATGGCTGCGCGAACTGCTGGAGATGCAGAAGAACGCCGGTGACTCGCTGGAATTCCTGGAGAACGTCAAGATCGACCTGTTCCCCGACGAGGTCTACGTGTTCACGCCCCGTGGCGAGATCATGGAGCTGCCACGCGGTGCGACGGCAGTGGACTTCGCCTATGCGGTGCACACCGACATCGGCAACACCTGCATCGCCGCCAAGATCGACCGCCGGCTCGCGCCGCTGCGCACGCCGCTGCACAACGGCCAGAACGTCGAAATCATCACCGCACCCGGCGCGCACCCCAATCCGAGCTGGCTGAACTTCGCAGTGACCGGCAAGGCGCGTTCCAACATCCGCCATTATCTGAAGAATCTGCGCCGCGAAGAGGCCACCAGCCTGGGCCGACGGCTGCTCGACCGGGCGTTGACCGGCCTCGGCACCAGCCTGGCGGACATCGATGCGGAACGGCTTGCCGGCTTCGTGGAACTCTGCGGCGTAAAGTCGGTGGACGCGTTACTCGAAGATATCGGTCTCGGCAACCGTATGCCGGCCCTGTTGGCGCGGCGCCTGTTGGGCGACGAGGAGGTCGCGGCCGCGATCACCGGCAGTGCGCCGCTGGCGATCCGCGGCACCGAAGGCATGGTCGTGAACTTCGCCAAGTGCTGCCACCCGATCCCGGGCGACCGCATCGTCGGCTTCGTCAGCGCCGGCCGCGGCATCGTCATCCACAACGAGAACTGCAAGAACATCGCCGACTACCGTAATCGGCCGGAAAAATGGGTGGATGTCGAATGGGAGCGCGATGTCAGCGGCGAATTCAGTGCCGAGCTGCGGGCGGAGGTAGCCAATCAGCGCGGTGTGCTCGCCACGATCGCGGCGGCCATCGCCGATATGGGTTCGAACATCGAGAACGTCACGATGGAGGACCGCGATGGCCTGAATACCTCCATGACGTTTACCATCACCGTGCGCGACCGCCTGCATCTGGCGCGGGTGATACGCGCGATCCGGCACATCCCCCTGGTGCTGCGCATCAGCCGTACCAAGAGCTGAGGGCGCCGGCCATTCTCCGCGCCGTAGCGGGGGACGTCTCTGCGTCTCAGGGCGGTGCCGGGGTCTGGTTCTTCAATCTTTTCCACAGTGTGGTCCGTGACATGCCCAACCGGCGCGCAGCCTCGGCCTTGTTTCCACCGGCCTCGCGCAACGTCTGCCGGATCAGCGACTGCTCATACTGCCTATCTGCAGCCGGGCGGTAATAGCGGGTCAGCGGCGCGGTAGCCACCTCGCTGGTTGTCTCGGGTTCAAGCCGGCGGTTATAGATGTCCGTCGGCAGATGCTGTGGCAAGAGCACATCACCGTCGCAGTGCACCATGGCGTACTCGATGACGTTCGCCAGCTGACGTACGTTACCCGGCCACTCACCACGTTCCAGCAATAGCACCGTCTCATGGGCCAGTTGCGGCGGCTTGCGCTTGTAGCGCAACGCCACGTCGGTGAGCAGTTTGGTGGCCAGCATGACGATGTCTTCACGCCGTTCGCGCAACGCCGGCACCTCCAGCGGCAGCACACACAAGCGGTAATAGAGATCTTCGCGGAACGCTCCGCGCCGCACCATGGCGGTCAAATCGCGGTGGGTGGCGGTGATCACGCGCACATCCACCGGGCGCGCATGGTTTTCGCCCAGGCGCACGATCTCGCGCTCCTGCAGCACCCGCAGCAGCTTGACCTGGGTGCTGAGGGGGATCTCGCCGATCTCGTCAAGCAGCAGCGTGCCGCCATGCGCCGCCTCGAAGCGCCCGGCGCGCGCCATTGCCGCACCAGTGAAGGCACCGCGGGCATGCCCGAACAGCTCCGACTCCAGCAGGTTCTCCGGCAGTGCCGCACAGTGCACGGTGATGTAGGGGCCGTTGCTGCGGTCGGAATTATCATGCAGGGCGCGCGCGACCAACTCCTTGCCGGTGCCACTTTCGCCCATGATCGACACGGAGGCGTCGCTGGACGCCGCGCGCAGGATCTTTTCGTACAGTGCCTGCATCACCTGGCTATGACCGACGATCCCGCCCAGGCGCAGGCGCTCGCGCACCTCGCCCTCGAGTTCCACCTCGCGCGAGCGGTCGCGCAGGATGATGGCGCAATACAAATTCGCCTCATTGGGCGGCAGCAGCAGCGACCACATACGCAGATGCACCGCCGGGCCATTGGACCGGTTCAGCCTGACGTCCTGGATCTGCCGCGCCGCGCCATCGGAGTGGCTCAGCGTGCACTGATCACGTGCCTCGCAGGTCCGGGCGCAGGCAGTCTCGGCAAAGATGCTCGGACAGAGCTGGTCCAGTACGGCGGGCTGGTCGCGCCCCAGCAACACGGTGGCGGCCTCGTTAATGGCCGCTACGCGCCGGTCGTGATCGAGGAATACGACGCCTTCCTCAAGGCTGTCCAGAAATGGGCTCAGGGTCGTCAGCGTGAACACAAGGAAATTGCTCCTGTCGTTCAGAGTGGACGTCCAGGTACCGTCGACTGTGGACGTCTTTAAACATGCATAAAGAATATATCTTCGTGTTTATCGTGTAAAGACAGTGCCTTGTTGTGCTGGCATGGTTCTGGCTCCCAGTGCCTGCAACAGCGGCCCGGCGGTTCGCCCGCCGCACCCGACACCAGGAGAGTCTGTCATGCGCACACCGTTCATTTCCCTCTGCCTCGGCACCGCTCTGGCGTTGCCCCTGTCCGTATCGGCCACCACGCCAGCCGGCGTGGACCCGATCACCGCGAGCTTCGCCCGCATGTTGAATCACACGCCTGTGGCCGACGCGCCGGCTACGCCGACGGGCCGCGAAGACGATCCGCTGCACACGCACGTCGTGGCCGTGTTGTGGGAACACCATCCCGGCTGGTGCGGACCGGCTCGCGCCGACAGCGTCGCCCTGAGTCTGCGCACTACGCACTGACTTCGCCGTGTCTATCGCATCCACACCGCGTCGTTCGGGGGGCTGCTTTTGGCTGCAGCGGTGATGTGGTATTCGCCGATTGAGCTGGTCTATGCCAACGCCGCCATGCATCGCCAGTGGGTCGCCCAGGTCATCGCCGTGGTGAGGCGCCAATGGTCCCGGGCGTTGGGCCGTGACCGCACCCCGGTCGGCATGCCTCACGGGATACGTTGGGCAGCAACACCGAAGTAATTCTGGATATTTATTTATGCATCATTCCTGCTGAAACAGGAATCCATGAAATCAATCGCCCGTGTGTCCGCCACTGCGCGCTACACGAGTTGAACCAAGGAGACTCCATGTCGCAACACTATGCTGTATGGCTGACATCACTGGCGCTGATGGCGTGCGTGGCGTCCGGTTTCATCTTCGTCGCCCTCAACTCCGGCAGACGTGAGGAAAATTACGCACCTCTCGCCAAGCACGCCTATCGCCTGCGCACCAAGCTGTTCTGGGTACTGGTGCTGGTGTTCGGGTCGGCCATGATCTACACGCTGAGGGACTTGCCCTACGACGCCGTCAGCCGGGACATGAATAACGCCGGGCCACCACAGGTCGTCGCCGCAACGGGGTATCAGTGGCGTTGGGAACTGAGCCACGACCGGGTTGCCAAGGGCCAGCCGGTCGAGTTTCGCGTGACCAGCGCGGACGTCAATCACGGCTTTGGCATCTACGACACCGAGATGCATCTGGTCGCCCAGACCCAGGCGATGCCCGGTTATACCAACGTCATCCGACATACCTTCGACAAGGAAGGCACGTACAAAGTCCTGTGCCTGGAATACTGCGGCGTGGCGCACCACAACATGGTGGCCGAATTTCAAGTCAGCGATCTATAAACCGGAGCGGAGCAACTCGACATGGCTGATTACACCTATACCCCGATGCCCGATCATGGGGCCAGGACCAGCGTGCTGGCCTACCTGGTCACCGCGGCCGTCATCCTGCTGCTGATGATGGTCTTCGGACTGCTCATGCGCCTGGAACAGGCACAGATCATTTCCATGGGGCCGGTTCCATTCTATGAGCTCCTGACACTGCACGGTGCCGGCATGGTCGGGATCGTCTCCATCGCCGGGCTGGCGATCATGTGGCATTTCCTGAGTCAGTACGTCGACCTTTCCGAGCGCATCTTCGTCACCAACCTGGGGATATTTCTGGTCGGCGTCGTCATGTTGCTGGTCAGCGTGTTCAGCGGCAGCTTCCACGGTGCCTGGACCTTCCTCTACCCGCTGCCGTCGCAATCGATGGGGATGTGGGATGCGGGCGCGGCAGCGCTGTTCCTGGGTGGCCTGCTGCTGATCGGTGCCGGCTTTCTGCTGCTGCATCTGGACATCGCCCGCGCCATCATCGCCCGGTATGGCAGTCTCGCCCGGGCGCTCGGCTGGCCGCAGCTGTTCGGCCCCGACGACGGTCATGCGCCGCCGGCGGCCGTGGTTGCCAGCACCATGGTCACCATCGTCAATGTCATCGGCCTGGTGATCGGCGCCAGTATCATCACCATGATGCTGATCAATCTCTACCACCCGGCCTTCACCATCGATCCCCTGCTGGCCAAGGGCATGATCTACATGTTCGGCCATATCATCATCAATGCAGTCATCTACATGGCGGTGATCGCGGTCTATGAGATTCTGCCGCGCTATACGCGGCGTCCGTGGAAGTCGAACAAGGCGTTCATCGCCTCGTGGACGGCCTCGACGATCTTCGTCCTGTTCATCTTCCCGCATCACCTGCTGATGGACTTCGCCTTCCCGAAATGGTTTTTGATCATGGGCCAGGTGATCGGCTATCTGAATACCTTCCCGGTCCTGGTGGTCACGGCGTATGGCGCCCTGATGATCGTGTACCGTTCGGGCATCCGCTGGGATATGGCCTCGCGACTGCTGTTCCTGTCACTGTTCGGCTGGGCGGCCGGTGCCATGCCGGCATTCATCGATGGCACGATCTCCGTCAATTACGTGATGCACAACACGCTGTGGGTGCCGGGTCACTTTCACACCTATCTGCTGCTCGGCATGGTATCGATGGTATTCGGCTTCATGTACTACCTGGGCAAGCCCAATCAACAGGCCCAGGGTAACGCCATCGACCGCGCGGCCTTCTGGGGATTCGCGATCGGCACCCTCGGATTCACCCTGAGCTTCCTGTATTCGGGCATGGAGAGCGTGCCGCGCCGCTTCGCCGTCCACCTGCCGGCATGGATCCCGTATGATCGCGTGGCGTCGGCCTTCGTGGTGCTGGTGATCGCCTGCACGCTGTGGTTCGTGACCCGCTTCCTCACCCGCCTGGGCCAGTCCGCACGTGACTATCCACGGGCGACGCTGGTGCGGAGCGCCGTGGCGTGACGCCCCGGCGCCGCAGTCTCGCCACGGCGGTGCTGGTGACCCTCATCGGGACTGGCGTCTTGTGGTGGGGCACGGACGGCTTCAATGCCTTTACTGCCGAGAGCGCCCGGCGCTACGCCGTGCGCACCGACCCGCCCGTGGTCCCGGTCGTGCTGCTGCAGGACCAGGACGGCCGGCACTTCACGTTGCAGGATCTGCACGGCCGGCTGGTGGCGGTGGAGTTCATTTACGTGAACTGCCCGACGGTGTGCGTGGCCCTCGGTCAGGCATTCCAGCGGCTGCGCGACGCACTGCCGGCGGAGCGTCTCGGCTACGACGTGGTGCTGCTCAGCATCAGCTTCGATCCGCGGCGCGACCGGCCGCAGCGGCTGGCCGACTACGCCCGACGCTACGCGGCCGACGGCATGGCCTGGCGGGTCGCGCGCGTCGCGGATGAGGCCGAACTGGCGCTGCTGCTGCAGACCTTCGGCATCGTGGTCATCCCGGATGGCTTCGGCGGTTTCGAGCACAATGCGGCGCTGCACCTGGTCGATCGCGACGGCCGCCTGGTGCGCATCGACGACTACGACCGGCCGCTGGCGTTCGCCGCACAGGTGAGGGCCCGGCTGTGACGGTACGGCACGTGGATCCGCGCGCGGCCGTGCCGCTGGCCGCGTATGCGCTGCTGGCCACGCCGCCGCTGCGCGCGCTGCTGGAGACGGCGATGACGACGCACATGCTGGTGCAGCTGCCGCTGCTGGCGGCGCTGGGTGCCTATATGGCAGGGCGGCTGCCGGCGACACTGCGGCGGCGGCTCGACGGCTGCAACGCCGGTGGTCTGCCGTTCATGCTGCTGGCCCTGTTCGCGTCTGCCTATTGGATGCTGCCACGCGCGCTCGACGGCGCGCTCAACCACGGCTATCTGGAGCTGGCCAAATTCATCAGCCTGCCGCTGCTCGTGGGGGCGCCCCTGGCCCTGAGCTGGCGCCGGTTGTCCGTGATCGCCCGTGGCTTCCTGTGGAGCAAGCTGTTGAGCATGCTGGTCGTGCTCGGCTGGCTGTACAGCGTCGCACCCACCCGGGTGTGCACCAATTATCTGGTCGATCAGCAGGTCCTGCTCGGCCGCAGCCAGCTGATGCTGGCGTTGTTGCTGGGGCTGTGGCTCGCCGGCCGGCTGTTCTTCGGTGGCCGGCCGGCGGGCGTGCCCGACCCGGGCGGTACCTGGTCGAGGCATTCTTGGGCACGGGCTCCACGGAACAACACAGAACAATCCAATGGTTGAATCCAGCAGCACCTCTCCAGTGCCCGGTTTCCGGGGTTTTACATGAGCATTTTTCCGCGTTGTTCCATGGATTCCGTGGCCATAGTGCCGGAACACCGGCTTCACTGTATGCCATCCGGGCTTGACCCGTTTCCGCCGGCGGGCGCGCCGGCCGTGTCTTTACGGTAGAATTTTTCCTCCATTCATCGGCAGGAGAAGGCCGTGGGGCGCGAGATCATTGCCACCTCCAAGGCACCGCAGGCGATCGGGACCTATTCGCAGGCAGTCAAGACCGGCAACACGGTGTATCTGTCCGGCCAGATACCACTGGTCCCCGAGACCATGGAACTGGTCGCGGGCGACATGGAGGCGCAGATCCGGCGCGTCTTCGACAATCTGTCCGCCGTGTGCACGGCGGCCGGCGGGTCGCTCGCCGAGATCGCCAAGCTCAACATCTTCCTGACCGACCTGGGTCACTTCCCTCTGGTCAACCAGGTCATGGCGGAGTATTTCCAGCAGCCCTACCCCGCGCGTGCGGCGGTGGGCGTGGCCGCGCTGCCCAAGGGCGCGGCGGTGGAGATGGACGCCGTGCTGGTGCTGAGCGGCTGAGCCCTCCGCCCACAGCAGCCGCACGGCGTCCACGGAGAGACACGGACCATGCCGCGAGGGTCACGAACACCTGCCGCGCTACGGTGGACCAGGGTCTGGCGGGGCTTCATGATCCGTTTTCCGTGTCTTTCCGCGGACTTCATGGCTAAAATCGGCTGGCCATGACAGAAGGAACGACGCTAGACAGCCGCAAGGATGCGCGGCCATTGGACGAGTTCCCCGTCACGTCGCTGCGTGGCGTCGGTCCGCGTGCGGCGCAGCGGCTGACGAACCTCGGCATCGAGACGCTGCAGGATCTGCTGTTCCACCTGCCGGCGCGCTATCAGGACCGCACCCGCGTGCTGCCCATCGGTGCGCTGCGACCAGGCGACGAGGCGACCATCGAGGGCGCGGTGGACCTGGCCGAGGTCAAGTTCGGCCGCCGACGCATGCTGCTGGTGCGACTCTCCGACGGCACCGGCAGCCTCACCCTGCGCTTTTTCCACTTCAACGCCAATCAGCAGGCCGGCTTCGCCCGCGGCACGCGGCTGCGCTGTTTCGGCGAGGTGCGCAGCGGGGCGGTGACCCTGGAGATGATTCACCCCGAATACCGGCGCGTCGACGCCGCCGTCGAGGAGCAGACCGAGGATCACCTCACACCGATCTATCCGACCACCGAGGGCCTGCATCAGCTGACGCTCAGGGGTCTGACCGGGCAGGCGCTCGAATATCTTGCCCACAGCGGCGACGCCGGCCTGCATGACTGGCTGCCGTCGGAGTTGCTGCGGCAGTTCAGGCTGCCGTCGCTGGCCGCGGCCATCCGCTACGTGCACCGGCCGCCACCGGGGGCGAGCGTCGAGGATCTGCTGTCGGGCCATCATCCGGCGCAGCGACGCCTGGTGTTCGAGGAGCTGCTGGCTCATCACCTCAGCCTGCGGCGGCTGCGCTACGCGGCCAAGGCGCAACGCGCGCCAGCGCTCGAGGGTGCGGGCGGGCTGCGGGACCGTTTCCTCACGACCCTGCCGTTCGCGCTGACGGCGGCGCAGCGGCGCGTCACCGCCGAGATCGCGGCCGATCTCGCG
>Ga0265293_10009610_pt1 | contig 13848 bp, 10 predicted proteins | sample Munlanlewell138R_FD_192505 | JGI IMG/M metagenome (GOLD analysis project Ga0265293, IMG submission 192505) | Leachate microbial communities from a municipal landfill in Southern Ontario, Canada - Leachate well 138R | ecosystem: Engineered > Solid waste > Landfill > Unclassified | place: Canada...
GCACCATATTAGAATATGGAGCAACAGTATAATCAAAAACGGTCTTAACATTGCGCAATGCAGTATTTTCCCACTTTCCTTTGCAAGAAGTGGCCAAAATAATATCTTTTGGCAAGTAAAGTTTTGGCGCAAAGCTAGTTTTGTTAATGGTAGCTTGAACAAGAATTTCGCTTGCCTCCAACGCTTCTGCCTCAACATTTACTCCGCAAGGAACATGCAAACAGCTGGCTTCCTCCTCAAAAACGCTTTTGCGGGATATTATAGCCTGCTCCCCTTGCCAACTGAGTTTAAGACTGCCGCTAAGCAGCAAAACAGCGCACTCCTTATCTGTAAGTGCAATACTTTTTTTCTCCCCTTTTTTTAACAGAAATAAGGTTATGTCCATTAGCATATTTGCATTTTTGCCCTCTATTTCAGCAATAACTTTTTGATTGTTTATATACTTTGGGTACTCGAACATATCTATCTCCTTGCCACCATTTCGCCATATTTTTCTTTACTTTGTTTAATAAATGCTTTTATTTCTGCCAGTGTCGGCATAAAAAGAGAACATCCATGAGCGGCAACCAGCATTGATGCGCTGGCAGAACCCAACTCAAGCGCATCTGTAATATCCGCTCCCTCTAGCAGGGCATAAATAAATGCTGAGCCATAACCGTCGCCGCCGCCAAAGGACTTGAGCGCAGTAACAGGAAAGGGCTTGATACTGTAATTATTGCCATCTGCAGTATATGCGGTAGAGCCTTGCTTGCCGTGCTTGATAATAACAATCTTTGCTTGTTTGGATAACCAATACTCGGCTGTTTGGGTATCTGTTCTGCCTTTTTCTATCAATTGTTCCATTAAGTCATATTCGCTTCTGCTGCCCATAATTATATCGCTTTTTTCCGCTACCAAGCTGTAATAAAGGGCAACTTCATATTGGCTTGCCCAAGAGTAAGGGCGATAATCTATATCAAAAAGCACCTTAGTATTATGATTGCGCGCATATTGCAATGCAGTAAGGCAGGCTTCTCGGGAAGGACTTTTAGCAAGCGCAGTGCCCGAAATCAATAGCAGTTTTGTATCTTTTATATACGCTTCGTCTACATTTTCAGGAGCAATGGTAAGGTCGGCTATTCCGTCTCGATACATTAGGATACTGCTTTCCTCAGGGGAAAGGATTTCGGTAAAGGTAAGCCCCAATTTTTCTCCGCCTTTGGCACGCACTATTTTATCGGTATCAATCCCTTCATTTTGAAAAAACTCCATTACATAATCCCCAAAACGGTCATTGCTAACAGCACCTATAAAGCCCACCTTTTTGCCTAATCGGGCAAGTCCAACCGCAATATTGGCAGGCGAGCCGCCCAAATACTTTTTGAAGCTGTCGCTTTGCACAAGTGTTTTAAAGTAATCTATGGGATTGAAATCTATTGCAATCCTGCCTATAGGCACCACATCAAAAGCTCTGCCCTTATCAAACTCAACATATTTCATTGCAAGCCTCCTTTAATCTGCTATTATTCGGTTTTCTGCCCTTCTTATTTGCTCCAATTCTGCAAGTGCCCGCTCTTTTACGCTGCCTACAAAATCATAGGAGTACATAGGGATAGTGGAAAGTGCCATACTTACGCCCGGCACAAGCGCAAAAATTATCAGCAGCCCCAATCGGGGTATTTCATAAGTTGCGCTACGGTATTCGGGAGCTGTATAGCCTATAACCAAAAGCAGCAGCGGAATCAGTCCCGTAGAGATTGCCGCTCCCATCTTATTGATAAAAGTTTGGCAAGCAAATCCCAGCCCCTCTGTGCGCTTGCCTGTTTTCCATTCCATATAGTCCACGCTATCCCCAATAATTGCAAAAGTCAAAGTATTATACACCCCAAAAGGTATGCCCGAAAGGAATAAAAAGGGCAAAACCATAAAATAGTTATATCCTGACGCAAGTACCGCAACAAAAAGCATTACTTGAAATACCAAAGAAATAGAGCCCGCACCTATTGCAATTTGTTTATAATTGAACTTCTTAAATAGAGAAGGCATAGCTATCATGCCTAAAAACGAACCAAAAGCAATGACAAAACTAAGCAAAAGCATAGAGATTTTGTCAGGAGCGCCAATAAGCAGGTCTCTTGAGGCATATATCAAAAACATATTGATAATATATCTGCCAAAGCATAGAACGCCAAGATAAATTACTGAAATCAAAGGCTTATTTTGCTTAATGAGCTTGATATTGTCAACAAGCCGCTCTTTTTCCTCAGGAGGTTTAATCCTTTCTTTACAATAAAAGAAAGCTAGCAAGTACAGGCTACAACCCACTACAGCCATAGCTATTGCAGAATACAAATAGCTTTGTCGGGTATAACCGTCCTTAGTTTTAAATAGTTCCATAATCAAAATAGGCAATGCAGCCCCAACGCCATTGATAATACGGGCAAAGCTCAAAAGGTTTGCCCGCTCTTTTGCATTAGCGGTCATAGTAGAAGGCAAAGCCCAAAAAGGTACATCGGCTATGGTATACAGCATCCCCCACATAATATAAGTAAACATTGCATAGGCGACCCTGCCCGCCAAAGGCAAGTCCGGTGCAACAAAAATCAAAATGGTAAATACAGCTATAGGCACAGGTGCTGCAAGCAAATATGGTCTGCATTTGCCCCATTTGGTGCGGGTTCGGTCTACAATAGAGCCCATAATCAGGTCATTGACTGCATCCCATACCCTTGCAATAATCATAATCACAGAAATAATCCAAATGGCGTCCGCAAACAATATATCTGTATAAAAGGTAAGCAAAAAACTGCTCATCATACCATACGCCATATTTTGCCCTAGTCCTGCCAATCCAAAAATATTTCTTTCTCTTTTTGATATATAATTCTTTTCCACTTTAGGCATGCTCCTTCTAATAATGCATTGTACCTTATTTTACACTAAAAGTAAATAACTATATAGTGCAATCTTATCAAAAACTAGCACGCTAAAAGTCTAATCTCCCCCAAAAAAGAGCCCAAGAAAACTCGGGCTCAAATAAGGGATAAGTTTGGCAAAGATTACTTATTCCAGACTTTATTTATTATCTTTAGGTCCTGTTTAACTTGATTGGCAGGGTCGGAATCAGGAAACTTTTCAGGATAACACGCTTGCATAGTGCTCTTTATGCCTTCTGCCACATCATCATCTGTATAGCCAAGCGCATCGTAGCCTAGCGCTTCTTTTGTTTGCGCTATAACTTCATCAGAATAAAATAGGTCTTTTGATTGGATATTAGTCATAAGTTTAGCATAATCAAGCCCCGATTCTTTGCCCTTTCTCTTATCAGCGTATTTTAGCATAATACCTGTTAAATACGCCAGCCAAGTAGGTACGGTAATAATCTTTTTGTTATTGTCAATAGCATCATACATTATCTTTATCATATCCTTATACTTCATATTGACCAGACCTATCGGATACCGTTGCCCATGCTTGCCATTGAGAGTAGCTGCCACCACAGAATGAGCTACACCCCGCACATGCAGCATTACCGTGCCCCCCTTTGGAAAGAATACAGCAGGCATCTTGTCAAATCTGTCTAAAAATACTTCCTTCCATAAAGGCATACGCCCCGGCATGCTCCCAAAAATATAGGGCAGCTCCAGCACCATAACATCCATTACGCCCTCTTCGCCTACTTTAATTGTTTCTTCCGCTTGCCTTACTCTTGCCTTGATATAAGCGTGATTGTTAGAAAGCAGGCCTGCATATTCGGGCTGACGGTCAAAGTACGCAAAATAAGAGTTAAGCACCACCGCTCTTTTTACTCCTACGCTTTTTGCTGCCTTTAGCACTTTGGCGCATTGGGTGACAAGTCTGTCAAAAAAGAATTCGTATGCAGGAGCATCCGGAGTATATCTATCATCAGGTCCTACCGCATAAACAATGGCATCGTGCCCTTTTAGCACTTCGGCAAGCTCCGCTTCGCTTGCTGTAAAGACATCGAGGTTCTCTGATACAATATTGATTTGCTTAGGAAACCAATCCCCAAGCTCCACATCGGGGATAGAGGCAGAACTTACCGCTATACCCTTCTTTAAAAACTCCAGCGCAGAATAATATCCCAAAAATCCTGTACCGCCTACAATAAAAACATTACTTACTTCCATTTTTACCTCACCTTAATAGTTTGTTATTTTGTTTTAAATTTATCTAATATGTTCAGCACATATAAAATATGCTCTTCTGTATTCTTAGGTTGTCCTAAGTCGGGTATCTCTGAAATAAAAGGTAATAAGATAACCCCGCCTAGTGCCAAGATAAGCAAGTCCTCTTCTTCCTTTTTAGGTTTTATCGAATTGATAAGCAATTGCTTTAGCTCTGCAAAACTCTTTTTAAGTTCATCACGGATAATATTTTCAAAATCATTGCCTTTTAGGTTACTTAACTTATCTTTTAGGAATACCAAAATGCCGGGATAGTGTTGCGCATAGCCTATAGCTTTTTCTATCCAAAGCCTTAATTTTTCGCTGTCTGACAGCGTAGCATCTTGCAAGGGAGTAAAGGCATCGTAAAGATTTTCCATAAAAAGAGCTTCCATTTCCCTCATCATTTCTTTTTTGCTCTTAAAGTAATAATTGATTGCAGCCACATTTACGCCTGCCTCTGCGGCAATTTGGCGGATAGTTATATCAAAGCTATTATGGAGAGCAACCAAACGCAATGCCGCATCTAATATCTGCTCCTTTTTGCTTGAAATCTTTTTTATCATTTATCCAATATGTCCTTATAGCAATCCGCACAATAGAATTCGTCTTCCTCCGGGCTATGTGAATTATACCATACTTGAGCAAAAAAAGGTATCTTTTTGGCTAGCGCATCAAAGTTCCAAGGCACAGGCTGGGCGCATTCCGGACACCAAAAGCCCGCCTTAATAATTGTATAGGGAGAGGCTTCGAACTTATGTCCGTTATGGCAGGCCCATACCAGCTTAGTTTTAAGGTCGCCCGCTTTCATATCCGCAGATAGACATGCGCCGCCCCTAAACTTAGCCGCTGCTTGCATATCCGCTAGTGTCAGCTCGCTGTCAGGCTTGGACTCGTCATATCCATGAGAGAAAATAACAGCCCGATTCTTGCCTTTGTACTCATTGTCCGCAATAAAAACAATGTCTTCTTGAGTAAGTTCCGTCTTGCCTCTTAAATCAAGTATTTCTGCTGATTTCAAATCTCGCAACGGTTCGCTGGGAATTACCTTAAATTCGTCCCAATTGCGAGGGATATTATCAAACTTTTCTTTACTGCCATAAAAGGCATTGATTCTGCCTGTGATATTCTTATCCACCCAAAACATCGGAGCGTTAGAATCCTTAAAAAGCCGCTCTATTGCAAGCTTCCTAATAAGAGTAGGAAAGGGCTTGCCCAGCTTGAAATACCATAGCTTTTTGCCCAATTTGGCAAAGAAATCCTCAAAACTCTCTGTCCTAAAATCTAAATAATCATTAAGCAAATCAGAATCCAAATACCAAAAGCAATGAAAATTACGGGCGGCAAGCCAATGAGGGCGGAATATCTTTTTGGCATTGCTTCCCATTAGCTTAAAGCCTCTGTCCAAAGTGTCATAGCCTGTAACTCTTGCCCCCTCGCCATTGCCAATATTGTAAACTTTTTGCCAAAACTCGGCAGGCAACTTGCCTGTAGAGTCACGCTCTACAAGGTTATGTATCATTCTGCCGCTGTCTCTGGCGGTAGCCCATTCTATAAAAGTATTCCAATTAGTGTGGAACATTAGACCGTCATTCATATTGTTAAATAGTACATTGTCATAAAGGATGCCCGATTGTCTAAGCGAAACCCAATATTTAATATTGGATTCGATCACAACACGCTCTCCCCGTATCTTAGTTACTGCATAATAGTCATATACAGAGGATACCAGCGGGTCTCCCACCCTGCCCCATTGTGCAGGAAAATGGCGATTGCCGTACTCGGCTATAGAGCCTATGTTTACGAACTTCTTTTGGTCAGAGTTAGGGTCTTGCTCTATGGCTTGTACCAAATTTTTAGCACCTATATAATTTGTCTTTTCCGCAAGCTCAGGATTGTGGTCAGAAATAGGCGGTATAACAGCTGCGCAATGTACAATATAGTCCGCTTTTGCCACTACCTTTACACAATCCTCTAAACAAGAAAGATCGCCAAAGACGACCTCAACCCTTTCCCCATATTTGGCGGCAAGTTTTTTTGCCAACTTTTCATTTGACCTTTTTTTTCTTAACAATACCAGTCCTTTGAATCTTTGATTAGCAAGTACTGCCTTTAGCACCTCGCTGCCCATAGAACCTGAAGCTCCTGTTACAAGTACGGTAATTGGTTGCATAATATATCTCCTTTTGTCTGTGTTTAGATTATTATATCACCTAGTAACGGATTGCACAATAGATTTCAAACATTTTGTTTAACATTTTAAGCGGATAAAAACGCCTGCCGTTATTGACTTTATTTTACTCTTGTTCTACAATATAATATGTTTGGCATGATTAATGCTAAATAATAAATTAATAGCTTTTTGGCAAGAGGTATCATAAATGGATAAAAAAGTATTAGGTATTGATATTGGCGGAGGCTCTATAAGATGCGCTATTTTTCAAGGCTCAAATCTAATAAAGCTGACAAAACAATCTGTTAAAGGCGGCATCTTTCCTATTGGCGAATATGGTTACGGTATGGACGCCGATATTATTTGGCAAGCTGTTAAAGACGGCATAGCCGGCTGCATTAAGGCCGCAGACACAAAAGAGTTAGCGGCTATTGCTGTCTCAGCTATGCGCCATTCGCTTGTAGCTATAGATAAGGATGGCAAAGTGCTTTTTGCATCTGCCAACCGAGATGCTAGGGCGGTAGATGAAACTATGCGGCTCAACGATACTTATGCAAATGAAATATATAGTATTACAGGGCATAAGCCAATGCCTAACCTTATGGCATGCAAGCTGTTATGGTTAAAGAACACTCAAAAAGAGCTGTATGATAAAATAGGGGCGGCATTTACAATAAGCGATTACATTATATATAAGTTAAGCGGCAAGATAGCAATAGAAAAGACGCAAGCAGGCGAAACTTGCCTGTTGGACTTGGCAAAATTAAGTTGGTCAGATGAAATTATCAGCAAATTAGAGCTAAACAAGAAAATATTGCCTCCCCTTGCGGATTGTACTGGCGTGGCAGGCAAAATTGCGCCTAAATTGTGCAAAGAGTTTGGCATTAAAGAAGGTGCAATTGCAGTTTATGGGGCAGGGGATACCCAAAGTGCGCTCCTAGGGATGAATATTACAAGCAGCGGCGGCTGCGGTATAGTTGCGGGCACTACAATGCCTATCCAAATGATTGCCGATAAGCCAATTATTGACGCCAAGCAAAGACTATGGACGGGCATAGGGCCGCTGCCAAACACTTATGTGCTGGAAAGCAATGCGGGCGGCTCGGGCATGGCATTGGAATGGATAGCAGGCATGCTTTACGAAGGGTTGCCTAATCCCGTTGCGGCACTTATGGAAAATGCTGCAAAAGCATCTTACGGTGCGGGCGGAGTAGTTTCTACCGTGGGGGTATCCATATTCAATGTTTCTGTACTATCTTTGCCAATTGACCAGATTTTTTATTCTACCACTAACCATATTCCTGACGAGTTCGATAAGGTTAATATCTCAAGAGGCGTAGTAGAGGGCTTGGCATTTGGAGTTAAGGCCAACATTGAACAATTAATAGAAGTGGCAGAAGCGCAACCGCAGAAAATTGCCATAGGCGGCGGAGCAAGTGCAGACGACATTTTCCCAAATATAATATCAGAAGTAATGGGCAAAGAGATACTAAGGACTACTTTTGCCGAATCTTCGGTAATGGGTGCGGCAATATGTGCCGCAGTAGGGGCAGGAGAGTATAAGAATCTGACTGAAGCGGCAAACGCTATGGTAAAATCAGGGGATAGCTTTGCGGCTGCAAGCGAGAATTATCAGCGTATTTATGAAGAGTGGCGGGAGATTTATGACGCATCCTTTGAAACTAATATGCCGCTTGGTGCGCTTATTACCGAATTAAAAGCGGTTGAAGGGGAAAGTAAGGCTTTGGGCGAAAAAGTGGCGTTGCGCATTTATTCCGATGCTGATTTGTCTGCTGAAGCAATAGAATTGCTACAAGGTTTCGGCTCTGTAACAGCCAAAAATTATCGTGACGGTGATATGTTAGAAGGGGATGAAATGATATCTGTGCTTAAAGATTATGATGTCTTTATTACAGAAGTGGATATTGTAGATGCGGAAATTGTCAAAGCCCTTCCCAACTTGCGAATGATAGGTGTTTGCAGAGGCAATCCCACCAATATAGATATAGATGCTTGCAGTGCTGCCGGCATACCGGTAGTTTATACGCCGGGACGCAATTCCGAAGCGGTAGCGGATTTAGCACTGGCATTTATGCTGAACTTAGCGCGTATGATACCTCAAGCCGCTGACTTCTTAAAAGAGGAAGGCAGTCAAGCTGGCGATATGGGCAGAATGGGGGCTGCTTACTTCCGCTACCAAGGTATGGAGCTATGGCGTAAAACAGTTGGATTAGTAGGCGGAGGAGCAATAGGCAAAAAGGTAGCAAAAAGGCTGCTTGCCTTTGACGCAAAAGTGCTGGTGTACGACCCCTATCTTAGTAAGGGAGCTGCCGCTCTAATGGGCGCGGAAAAGGTAGAGTTAGAAGAGTTGCTGGAGCGGAGCGATATTGTAAGCCTCCATGCTCCTGTTACCAAACAAACTGAACGAATGATAAATGCAGAGTGTTTTGCAAAAATGAAAGAGGGCGCATACCTTGTCAACACAGCACGAGCGGCACTTGTAGACAATGCGGCACTGCTTGAAGCACTTAAAAGCGGTAAGCTGGCAGGTGCGGCGCTGGATGTCTTTGATATAGAGCCCCCTGCTTACAATGACCCTTTTGTGCAAATGGAAAATGTGCTATGCACCCCGCATATCGGAGGCAATACAAAACAGGTAAGTGTTCACCAAGGACTGATAATTGCAGAAAATATCGAAAAGCTAATGCGTGGCGAAATCAGCTCTGATGTGATTAACAAAAAGGCTCTTAAAGGGTTTTCCTTTACCGGCGAAAAGTAAGTTGACGCTAAGGCGCTAGCCAGTCTTAAATCCAAGCAGACTGGTGTAAGCGACCTTGATGCCGCTGCTGCCAAAAAGGAAGTTAAGGTATCTGAAGTCCCAAAGATAGATACCCAAAAAGCTGCTATTGCTCCAAGTTCGGGCGGGTATATGGACTTAATATCAGCTTTTCTTGCAGAGCTATCGCAAGATGCGCAAGTTAAGGAAAAGACTGCAAACAAAGATATTAGTTTCCAAATCACTTTCAAAGACAATGAGCAAAGTTGCTATATGTATTTTAAGGCAGGGGATGTCATTGCAGGGCTGGGCGAATACACTTCAGGCACTCCCGATGTATGCTTAAAAATGCCGATAGAAATCTTTGACGGTATGATGAAAGGCACAGTCAACGGTGCAAAAGCCGCTATGACAGGCAAAATGAGCTTTACCGGCAATGTGCGCAAGGCAATGAGTATGCAATCTATCCTTAAACTTATGATGGCATCTTACGAAAGGGCTGTTGCTAAGACGGGTATAACTGATATAGCCGCACTGGCTGCGTCCGCGCCTGCTTCAGCAGTTAGCGGCGGCTCTTACGATCAATATATGGAGCTGATTAAACTATTCCTTGACAACTTATCCAAAGATGCGCAAGTTAAGGAAAAGACTGCAAGCAAAGATATTAGTTTCCAAATCACTTTCAAGGACAATGAGCAAAGTTGCTATATGTATTTTAAGGCAGGCGATGTTATTGCAGGGCTGGGCGAATACACTTCAGGCACTGCCGATGTATGCTTAAAAATGCCGATAGAAATCTTTGACGGTATGATGAAAGGCACGGTCAACGGCGCAAAAGCCGCTATGACAGGCAAAATGAGCTTTACCGGCAATGTGCGCAAGGCAATGAGTATGCAATCTATCCTTAAACTTATGATGTCATCTTACGGACAGGCTGTAACCCAAACGGGATTGACGGATATAAGCGCTCTTTCTGCCGCTCCTACACTTGCACAAACTGAAAGCGCTCCTGCAGAGAGCAAGCAACTAGAAGAAAAGGCAGAAAAGCAAGGATTCCTTAAAAGGCTGTTTGGCAAGCGCAAGGCTTGTCCGGAACAGGCAATTATAGAGCAAAAAGTTATTTATGCTTCTCAAGAAAAGCCTAAGGTGGGCGATGTAAGGGATGAGATATTGCAAGCTACCAATGAGCTTTATGCCAAAGGACTGATTACAGGGATAGGCGGCAATATCAGCGCACGCTGCGAAGACAATCCTGACCATGTATGGATTACTCCCAGTTCTATTTTTAAGGGCGACCTTAGAGCTGATATGATGGTAAGGATAGATTTGGACGGAAATGTAGTAGGGGAAAGTAACCTTTCTGCAAGCAGCGAAAAAATGGTACATTTAGCTATCTATAAACGCCGCCCGGAAATTATGGCGGTAATACATTCCCACGCACCAAATGCTACGCTGATGGCGCTAACCAATCTTAGCTTCCAACCTGTATCTACGGATGCCGCTTTTATTGGTGATGTGCCCGTAGTGGATTTTGTAATACCAGGCTCGCCCGAACTGGGGGATATGGTAGCAGACGCAATGGGAGCTGAGGGCGCGGCCGCCATAATGCAGAATCATGGCTTGGTAGTTTGTGGCAATAGTGTACGCAGAGCGGCTGATACTACTGAAGTTGTAGAGATAACAGCACATAAAATCTTAGAATGCCATAAATTGGGTATCCAACCTATCCTTTTGCCTAAAGAGGCTCAAGAGGAGCTTGCCAGTATAGGTAAAATGCTGGTATAAAAGGATATTTTATATATGGTAAAGGAGCTTTTTCATAACGAGAAGCTCCTTTTTATTTTTGCAAAACTTTACCTTTTAGCTAACTGCAGTCAATCATAATCTTATCGGCAACTAAGGCAATAAGTTCACCATTAGTAGGTTTGTCCTCTCTGCCATATAGCTGAACGCCAAAGATTTTATTGATATTTTCTATCTTACCCTTAGACCACGCTACCCCGATAGCATGCCTGATTGCACGCTCTACCTTGCTAGGGGTGCTTTCATATTTCTTTGCTATGGCAGGATAAAGTATCTTAGTGATATTATTAATCATAGAAGGCTGCTCTACTGATTGCTTTACCGCTTCTTTTAAGAATCGAAACCCTTTTACATGCACAGGAATGCCCGCAGTCATAAAGATATTGCTAAGTTTTTCCTCTATTTCTTTAGAGGTAAACCTTTTTACCACATATTCTTGAGGGTGCTCGCCTGCAACAATGTTAACTATCCTTTGTTGCAGTTCTTCAAAGTTTATGGGCTTGGTAAAATAGCAAGTAGCTCCCAAAGCAATAGCTTGTTTTATAAAAGTTTCGTTAGTTAGGGAGCTGCAGACAATAATAGTTGGCACAATCGACAGCTTTTTAAGTTGCACAATTAGGCTAAGCCCGTCTATATTGTCTAAAAGCAAACCTAGAATCACAATATCAGGAAAGAGCTTCTTTGCCGCTTCTAACCCGATATCTCCTCTTTCTGCTACACCTACAATGTTAAGATTCTCAAGAGTTGATAAGCACTTGGTGATATCCTTAGTATATTGAGCATCTTTGTCAATGATTAATATTGTCTTCTTTGCCATAACCTCCTCCTTTTTTTGGCTATTTTAAAAGACCAAAAAGCCTTTTTAATCTACAATTAAAATTAATATAGCTGATAAAAAATTAAGATTATACAAATTATATAATAAACATTTACATTGTCAATGTATTTTTTTAGAAGAAAATTGAAATTTTTTGTCATATTTCAATAATAATGTTAAAAAACGACATATTTTGCTATTTACTTGCATTGTTAAATTAAAAAATGTTTGAAAAATTAAACGCCTATCTTTATAAAAGAAATCTTTTGTTAAATCCTTGCTGCAACTTCTAAAGCTATTTTTAGATATTTTTCTCTTGTATTATTTTCCAAATTTCCTAATGTGCGGCAGTCCCAAACTGTTTCCGCTAAGCTATCCGCCGCAAATAGGAATTGATAAACGCTGACATTCCGCAACTGCGCTACCGCCATTATTGAAGCGCACTCCATTTCCACGGCAATACAGCCTTCCTGTTTGCGTTTTTCCATATTGTTTACGGTTTCACGATAAAGTGCATCAGTTGTCCAAGTTTTCCCCTTTGCGTAAGGGATGTTAAGTTCTTCAAATATGGCGGCTAACTTGTCTGCGGTAGGAATACCTATATAATCGTTAGGGGCAATATAATGATAGCTTGTGCCCTCATCTCTATATGCCGCGGTAGGTATAATAAAAGCATTTGTCGCAATATTGTGCGCAAGCACGCCGCAAGAGCCAAAGAAAACAAACTTCTCGCAACCTTTTGCAATCATTTCTTCCAACAGTCCGCCTGCGGCAGGGCCTCCAAGCGTAGAGCAGTACACTGCTATATCTTTACCCTTATAATTAACTTTATAAATTGGAATAGTAATACAAGCCTCAAGAAAATCATAACGCTTTGCTTCATAATTTTCACATAAAGCGGTAATAAACTTTTCTCCAAAAGCGACAACGGCCACCTTAGGAAACCCCTGAACCTTTTTCACCATTTGTTGAGGACTAATAATAGCCTCGCTCTTATCATCAAAGGTATCAATAATAGTCATGTACTTACCTCATAAAAAACCAAATCAGCTAAAAGATTAACGGACAATACGACTTTCATATATATTTTTGGTCGGAGTGACTGGACTTGAACCAGCGGCCTCACGGTCCCGAACCGTGCGCGCTACCATCTGCGCTACACCCCGAGGTTTATTTTCTTTTTCTTTCCTTCTTCGATACGCTTGGAGAGTCCATATCGTAGAATCTATACAAATATTGTGCGGCATCCCCGCTATATTCTACCCCAATTCTGGTAGTGGCTTTGATTTGCGGTGTCTTTTTGCCTTCTCTTTGCAATATTATTATCCTGCTGGGAATATCGGCGCATAAATCTGCCCCATAATCCTCTTTGGTAATGCCTGCAGACTTGCAAAGTTTGCCCGGACCGGAATACTTTCTTATATCCTCATCTTGCAAAAAAGGCTGTAAGGCACGGATAAGCACTCCTTCGGGATTGCCTTTTCCCGCTGTAATGGCATTAAGGCAATAATGCAAGCCATATATAAAATAAATATACGCATATCCTCCGCTCTCATACATAATATTAGTCCTGCCAAATGGATGCGCCTTGTACGAATGCGCCGCCCTATCCCGCTTGCCAAGATACCCCTCGCACTCTACAATATCTCCGCAAGCTGCTATCATGCTCTTTTCTATTGCGGCAATGCCGTTTTTTGTAATTTGGCCGGCAAGCACAGGCTCTTTTAGCACTACAAGAGTGCAGCCAAGCAACTGCTGAGCAACAGAAAGCGTTTCATTTACATAAAACTTTCTAGGCAGCACCACTCCTTGTAAAATCATGCAATCAATATACTATAAAAATAAGGCAATGTCAAACTTTATTATATATAACTACTGTTGATTACAGCGTAAGAGCAAGGCCTCTATCCTCCAGTCTTTGCGACGAACAAGGTGACGAAGTAATCCAGGGCCGAGATACACGCTAAAGCGTGATGAAATACACTTGCCTAAATGCAAGTGGTGAAATGCATTTATGATATACTCCCCTTGAAGTGGACAGAAAAAGAATGATATACTATAAAGGGAGGGTAACATGGCAGGGAAAAAAGGTAAATATTACAGCGAGGAATTC
>Ga0265293_10009611_pt1 | contig 13847 bp, 17 predicted proteins | sample Munlanlewell138R_FD_192505 | JGI IMG/M metagenome (GOLD analysis project Ga0265293, IMG submission 192505) | Leachate microbial communities from a municipal landfill in Southern Ontario, Canada - Leachate well 138R | ecosystem: Engineered > Solid waste > Landfill > Unclassified | place: Canada...
CCTACAGACTAGCAAAATATATAATAAATAATAAAAATTTTCTGCTCGAACAAACGAAAAGAATGAAATACTTTATACAAATTATTACTCCTCAAAATAATCTGTCAATATTTCTTTCGCGATTGGTGCTGCGACCTGAGAACCTTCTCCTCCATGCTCTACAATAATAGTAACTGTAATTTCAGGATTATGATATGGCGCAAATACAGTAAACCATGCATGCGGTGGTGATCCATCAAACGTTTCAGAAGTCCCAGTCTTACATCCCACAGACACCACAACAGCTTGAGCATCTATCTGAGCACTTTTTGTAGCTACAAGATCACCCGGAGAAACGCTACGAAAATTCAAATTATCAATAGCTAAGTTTTCATTTTTCACGATAAAATCGAAAAAGGGAAATCCGGTTCCACCAGTCTGACACGCCTCAAGCATTCCCTGACGAACGAGCTCCACATTCTCAGGATGTATGAAGTCCTCACGAATAATTTTCTGGTGCTCAGGCAAAAAATGTGGACGATAGAGTGTTCCATGATTTGCAATTACATTCGTCATAAAATTTACTTGAAGCGGCGTTGTCTGTAAAAATCCCTGACCAATGCTCATATTATAGGTATCCCCAAGATACCAGTCTTCCCCGATAATTCGCTCCTTCCATGAAGGGCCAGGTACAACTCCAGCAATTTCTCCCGGGATATCGATATTCAACGGCTTCCCATACCCAAACTTCCCTGCCCATTCTGAAAACTTCGTTGCCCCTACGCCCTCAGACATGATATAGAAAAAGATGTCGTTTGACCGTCGTAAAGCCCCCACCACATTAAGCGGCTCTTCGAGTTTCCCATATTGCAGATAATTCCATGTCCCAAACGATGTCCCCCCAACGGTCCGCACTCCCGTATCTTTAATCCGCGTAGTAGGATCTATAGCACCCTCCTCAAGTCCAGCAGTCGCAGTCACTAACTTGAATGTCGAACCAGGTGGATACAGTCCACCAATAGTCCTATTCAAGAGAGGATTTTTTTTATCAGAAAATATTGAATCAATATCCTGATAACCTCCATCTGGCTCATAATCTTGCGCTTTTGTGAATAAATTCGGATCAAATGTGGGTTTTGAAAGCAGTGCCCGAATTGCACCATTCCGCGGATCTGATACTACAACCGCACCAGACTCCACTGAAATCATCGCATCAAAGACACTTTTTTGGATTTCTAGATCCAATGTCGTCATAAGATTTTTCCCTGGCTTTGAAAAATCCTCACCAAGTGTTCTTATATATTTCCCCTGCGCATCCACCTCTACAAGCCTTCTCCCATTCTCGCCGTGAAGAAGCCGCTCATATTCCTCCTCTACTCCCATTCTCCCAGTAAAGTCTGAAAATCCATAGTCACTAAATTCAGGCTGAAGTGTCTCTTCGCGGCTCAGCTTGCCCACATAACCCAAAGCGTGTGCAAACAGCTCCCTGTATAAATACTCGCGCTGAGGAATACTCATTACTAAATTATCCTCCTTTTCCATACGGCGCAATGCTTCATCTTGCGTTAACCATCTCACCTTTCCATCCTCAATGACGCTAAATGTAGGAGTATTTCGTACGAGCGCCTCCCCATTTCTATCAAATATTATTCCCCGAGGTGCAGGGATCAGCGTAGTCCGTATTCTGTTTTCATTTGAAAGCCGCTCATAATACTCTCCTCGCACAACTTGCAATGTTAAAAGACGCAGCACGAATATAATAAAAACGATACCTAAAATCATAATCGGAAGCCGTTTAACAAAATCAAATCCATCACGAGACTGCTCTCGGTTTTGGAATCGTTGTCTCTTCGTAAGAAATACATGCTCAGAAAACGCGTGTCCTATTTTATTTCTTTTTCTCATAATGAAAATCGTTTGGGAAGAAGTTTATAGCAGATCCAAAAAACTATTCCTACTACAAACCATCCGAATAAATCCGTAAGTGAGTATCCGAATATAATAGCATAACTCACCAATCCTATCACCCCAAATAACACATATACAAGGGCGTCTTTTGAACCCAAATATTGCGCGTATACATATACGAAAAGATTTGTTATGCATACAATAAAGAGTGTTCCCCCAAGCGGATAGAGAAATATTGCGTCTCCTATAAGAGAAAGGATCGCTGCTGGAATACAATACCGAAAGTTTTTAGAAATTGTAAAAATAATATACGTAAACAAAAATACAAATGGAAACGAAACGACAAGTCGCTCTATGAAAAGCGACAGGAATAGCAAGCCGAGTAGAAGAATTCGCACTTTCATTTCTTTTAAAGCCCCACAATAACAAATACATGAGATATCTGAGAGTAATCTACAAGAGGCTCAATTTGCGCTGTCTGAAATGAAGCAGTTTCTTCACGATCTATTGAGTCAATTTTTCCTACGGAAAGATCGGAAGGTATCCCGATTCCTTCCCTATCAATCTCACCCATAGTAGTAAGAACTCCATCCTTTTCTAGGGTTTCAGTAATAACGACATTCTCAAGCATGATAAAAGAATTAAATCCTCTAATAATTCCCCGAGCAGAGGTTTTAGGATATTGCACAATAGTAGAAAACTCAGGGTGCAGAATCGTCCGAACTTCTGATATATTTTCTGACACTTTTGATATGGTTCCTACAAGAATATTATCTACAATTACTGCCATTCCACTCTTAATTCCCTCCTGTTTTCCCGCATCAATAGTAAATGACTCATATACTCCTCTCCCTGCATATCCTACAATTTGTGCTGGAACTAAACGATGTTCATGAATAATATTTTCCTCAAACTGGCTTCTCAACGCGCTATTTTCACGAACAAGCAACTCATATTCCACAACTTTCTCCCGAAGTTTTTTATTCTCCTCTAAAAGCTCGGACTCCTCATCTACGCGGCCACTATACAATTCTCCTCGAATTCCAGAAACTGTTGACTGAAAAAATGACGTAACAGGAGAAATCACAACTGAATCCCGGAAGATATATACAATCAGTGCAAAAACAAAAAACGTAATCAGAAGCACGAGGTGCCTATTTCGCATACAGTCAATTGTAGCGCTCCTAGCTTCATTTTACAAGAAAAATTAGTCTGAAATATTTGTACCGCCGCGAACAATTACATTCACATCTGTAGAAGCGTCTCCTGAAGCTGTACTCCCATTCGAATTATTTCCGGTATTCGTATCTACCGTTACATTTGTGTTTATAATGATTTCATTTGATTGATCCACAACAGTATTATTCACACATACAATATCAGCTCCATTTATAGACCCAACACCATTCCCGAAAATATCAACTGATATATCATCACAAGGATTATCAGCATCTATAGGTGTGGGAGTAATAATGACAGTTGGCGCTGGCGTAAGAGATATTGTAGGTATAAGAAAACTGTCTGCAGCCCGAAATATATTTTCAGAAGAAACCACTGTATCAGTAAAATATGAAGAGGCAGTTCTGTAGGAAAAAAATCCCATGCCTACTACAATCATCGTAATTACCAATCCCAGCCGTATCATATTAACTACTATTTACCACTAACCGCTCATTGCGAACTGCCAACTGCGCGCGTACTCGTTTTTCTGTCTGCTTCTCAATTTCCCGCTTGATATTCCAAAGCTCCATCCCGATAAACAGGAATGCCGGCAGGACAATTCCTATAGCAAACCCTACAGGAGTCTTAAATGACATAATTATCTTTCCTATATACGGCACGTGCACCATTGTCGCACCCACCACATCATCTCTGTTCACAAGAGAACTATCTTCTGTACTATTCGCATCTCCTTTTGTTGTATAAAAGATTTCATTTCCTAAAACTTCTATACCGACAACCCGGTGAGTAATAATCCGATCATCCTGGTTAAACGCGATGACATCCTGCTCATTATAAAAACTCTTTTCGACAGTATAGATAATACTCCCGGTCGGGATTGCAGGCTCCATAGATCCAGAAATTACCACGAAACTCTTAAGGCCATTCAAGAAATTTGTATTTGCAGAGAGAAGGGTTATCCCTACATACGGAACCAACACAAATACAAATAGTGTTAACATCATTTTAACAATCCTCGCAAATATACTCCCTGTTTTTTTTACTGATTTCATATTTTTATAGCTTATCGAAACTCATAGCGGGTCCTGGGCAGAGAAACCCGCTATGAAAATACTCTACCAACCTATATTTGACTCTTGTGTTGCATAGAATGTCATATCTCCTGACCAAGACTTTCCGTTATACTCATTACCGGCAGCTGGATCCATCTCCACTTCTACCTTGTAAACAGCAGCCCATCCTGGCTTGAAAGCATCGACAGTTCCGCCTACACCCTGATCCCACACAAGTGGGGTTGAATTCGGATCTAGTAGATCGCTAAAAGGGATCGGCGTAGTAACTACAACGTGATTCGTAGGACCAGCAATCGTATATCCAGACAGCTCATCTGCATCTGGGAAATCATTTGGATTTAAGGTCATACTCTTTATTCTTAACGCTCCAAATAAAGCACCGCCATCTCCTCCAGAGATATATGCCCTCCATTTAAGATCTTCTGTGCCATCATTTGTCACCACAATATATCGATACTCAGTATCACCGGGCATCATACCTTCTACATCAAATGGAGAATTTATTGGGCTTGCTGTATCTTTCAAATTAATATCTACGCTTCCCGCAGCAAATGTATTTGCAGAACTTACTGCTGTGTCAGAAAAATACGCGTAAGCAGTTCCCCCCACGAGTGCGAGCGCTGCAACAATAGACATAAGACTCACTGCTATTCTTGTATTTATCATATATTTCTCACCTCCTTCTTTTGTAGGATAAATTCCGAATCACTCCTGCCATGAAAAAACCCGACCGGATTCTCCGTCGGGTTTACGATGATGAGAAATGATTTCTGGACAGTAAAAACCATAATTTTAGACAAATTTATATATACTATGGGCAAGAAATTTTAAATACTAAACAAGAAGGTAATGAAGATTCTAAAAAACAAAAGCCTGTGAATAATAGTATATTAGAGCTCACGATTCGTCAATTCAGACAAACTACTACGATTTACAACCAAACTATATCAAATTTTTTATAGGATATAACCTTTTAACATATTTCTCTGTTGCGCTTACTTGAGGTGAAAATGAATATTTTACGCTGGTTTCGCAAATACCAGGAGCCGCTTCCATGCAGTCCCAGGTGGATAACACGTTTGCAGTATAAGCTCCTCCCCCTCTCCTCGTTCACTGGTAATAAATTCCACCTGTTCTGCATCCACTACCTCAGTTTTTTCTACAAAATATTTATATCGTTTATTTTGGAAAAAGATATTTATCTCATCTCCCGGCTCAAGCTTATTCAAGAGATAAAATACTGCATTATATTGCCCAACATTCCAAAAATTATCTGCACTATGAGCAAATAAATATGTCGTACCACCGAGTCCTGGAAATGACGTACCTTTCGCATGCGCAACTCCATTCATAAGCGCCCTGAGATATTCATCCTCATTTGATGGATCTACGTTTTTAATTACTTGTGAATTTGCACCGATTTTCGGAATTACTACAGAGAAATCTGCATCTTTCGGAAGCATAATCTGCGTTCGATCCCCAGAGGCAATTGCACCAAATACGCTCTCTTCTTCTCCTCCATCAAACCCTCTTTGGCGCTCTTGAAGAATCTGCCCAAACCCACTCAGCTCATGCACTTCATCATCCTCCAATACAAACTCTACTCCAAATGCCTGTCCGACCCGATACTCTACTTCATAATACATCGCAGGACCAAATGTAAGAATAAGCCCTGAAAGAGTAAGAAGAATAAGAAAATTTGAAATTGTACGAATAACTAAAAATTTAATAATGTCATGCCGTCTGGCATGATGGGAAATGGGCGGAGTCTTTGCCATATTTAAAATTCTAATGAATCATCTTCTTCCGTAAAGATAAGAAATGGTTTCTTATCGCTCATCCATTTGAGAACTGCATCACGAAGTGCTGGCGGCACAAACCTCTGCTCTACGAGATCATGTGGCAAAAACCATTGAAAAATCAGGTGGTCCTCTTTCGGCTCTACATTCTCATCATCAATCTCAGCTGTAAATATAAAGTTTATCTCATGATTTAGTTTTTCCTTCTGATAAAAAATATTCTCCACAGATCCAATAAACTTTATACCTTTCGGAGTTACCCCCAACTCTTCATCAAATTCTCTCATAAGAGCCTTTTTCATATTTTCTCCAAACTCCACATGACCACCCGGAAGAAAATAATAATCTCTCCCTTTTGTCTGACACACTAAAACTCGTCCGCGATTCATGACGAGTCCACGCACAATAATTTCAAAGTTTTCCTGCATAGTAGATATTATACATAAATACTACTTACTATTGACACACCCATAATATTTCATCCATAATGAGGACAATATGTCAGAAAGTGGAGAAGGGCCAAAACCAGGAGATCTGAATTTGCAAGATCAGATGCAAAAAGCACAAGATACGTTGAAAAATCCACAACTTAATCCACAGAACCAAAAGGGGCCTGGAAAACTTGTAAAGGGTGCAGGAATTCTTGCAGGACTTGCTACACTATTTGGTGGTGCAAAAGCGGCTCAGGAAATTCATGATGCGAATACTCCAGATGATAGAGCGTACGTTGAGGTAATCAACTCATCACAAAAAATCATGACCCCCACTCCAACTGAAACCCCCACTCCAACGCCAACTCCTGAAATAAATTCATCTCCCATGAACACCACATCAGAGCAGTCACTCACCCAACAATTTCGGGAAACAGAACACAAAGCTGAAGTACGAAAATTGATCCAGGGAGAATTTCATCAAATAGAATCAAATCAAACTGGCCAACTTATCGGGCCAACTTTTCGAAAAGACTCAAACACGAGCGCAGAAGAATTGAGCGCAGAAGAATTACAAGAACTTGGGATTAGCACAGATAACCCAATCACACTAGCAGAAGTAAAAGGAGGAACATACGCTTCTCAGTACAAATTTGGCGCTCTCGAAGAGGGCAATAACCGATATGGAATTTGGGCAGAGGTATATATCAACAATAAGCCAACTGGGGCATATGTTGCAAAGAATTTTTATACGGAAATTGAAAACCCGCTAGAACAACAGGCGCCTCAAACTATCATACAAAACCAAGAATAATTACTTTCTCACTGTAAAAAGAAGCGACACGATTATTAGGAGAAATGCAGTGAATGCCATAAGCGGAATTGTGACATAGCCAAACTCCATAAATTGAACCGCACTGCACTTTGCAGTCTCTTCAGAACATTCAAGAATATTTGGGAACAGTTGCATAATATAATGATAAATCGCAATCAACGCACCGATGCCTGAAAGTGGCAGGATGTATTTCGCAACTCCCCGATCATTTACCAATAATGAAATAAAGAGAATAAGTGCTGACGGATACATAAAAATTCGCTGCCACCAGCACAGCTTACACGGGATAAAACCTGCAACTTCGGATAAAAATAAACTCCCAAACGTCGCAATAGACGCAACCAGAAACGCAAAATTAAATGCATTTACTCGGATAAATTCATACAAACGAGAAACTGCACTATTCTTTTTTTTAGGAATAACGAGAAGAATCAGCAGAAAAACAAGGATCGCTTGACCCAATATTGTCAAAATTCCCAGAACAGAAATAACAGTTGACACTAATTCGTTCATAGATCTAGTTGTGGGCCGGAAGGTGTATCTGCAGAAGGACTTGCCGATTGTGCAGACTGAGTCGCAGGTTCTCCAGAAGCTGCTTCACTCAGTGCGGCATCAATCGCCCCCTGAAATCCTGAAATATCACCTGAATTTTGGATCTTTACTCCATTCACAAAAAACGTAGGGGTAGAATTCACGCCAGCATTAATGCCTTCAGTCCTTTGTGTGTCAATCTTTTCTTTAAGTGCCGCATCATCCAGATCTTCTATAAACTGTTTCTCATCAAGACCCAATTCTTTGGCATAAGAAATAAACTGATCGCGAGTGCTGGGAAGTCGCGACCAAGCCTGCTGACGCTCATATAATAAATCTACCATCTCAAAAAACTTCCCTTGATTATTTGCGGCCTCTGCTGCGATTGCAGCAGGAATTGCATTTGGATGTATCGATGCAATCGGAAAATGTTTAAAGTTAAGCGTAACTGTTTCAGGATACAAATCAAGTACAGATTTTACGATAGGATGATATTGCTGACACGCAGGGCACTGAATATCTGCAAACTCTGTCAATATCACCGGACGATCTTTCGCTAGAGTTTGAGAATCAGAAGCGACTCGAAATTCACCAGAACTTGAAAGCTCTACTGGCTCAGAATTATTACTCGATCCGACAAGATTTGGATTACTACCTCGAAGGTACACAACTAAAAACAAAAAGAATCCGATAAAAAGTGTTGAAATAATGCCGATTGCGAGCCATTTCGTAGTATTTGCCTTCTTCTCAAGACTCATGCGCCTTGCCTCTTCGAGCTTTCGCATCTCCTTGAGCTCTTTTTTTGTCATTTTCTCTTTCACAAAATATATAATACGCGAGTTTTATTTTTAAGTCAACGCAAGACTCTCATCCTTGACTCTCTCCTCACGCCCAATTCACTTTCGTGCACCCCTGAGAGGAATCGAACCTCCAACCTTTCCCTTAGGACGGGACTGCTCTATCCGTTAAGCTACAGGGGTACTTTCAATCACAAATATTGTAACACAGAGCGTTTTATTGAAATAAGAATAGAGATATTATAAAGAAAGTAATGCTCAAGAAAATTCATATTCTTCCGTTCAAAATGTACAAATGGACACTATTCTCTATCGTAAGCTTTTTCCTGCTAAATTTTTTAATATCGCCGCTTTGAAATGACTTCTACCCGACACTAATTCTCATATTAATTCTTCAGGGCTTTCCATTAACTATATTTATCTACATACTATGGATCATAAAAAATGTATGGAATTTTGCCAGGAGAAAATTGATTTTGATCAGAATATTATACTCCTAATCGATACATCTTGGGCCAGATGTAACGCAACTGAATACATTCAACTCTATCGAGATGAAAAAAAGCAAAAGGATCCTCTATACCTACAACACAATAAATGATTTCTCGCCAGGATCGATATGTACACCTGCCATAAGGATAGAGACATATACATATGAAAAAGCTCTTCTCATAAAAAAAATCCCTGGATATACAGTAGAATCTATCGATAATTCTCATTATCAATTGGATTTAGAGCCTTAGAAGAGCTTTTCCTTTTTACTAAATTTGCGGATAGACTCTGCTGAACTCTTTGGCTTTTCAAGGCTTACCACATGTCCAGACTCCTCAACCCAAGAAAGTGAAATATTGTCTTTTTCTGTACTGATTTTTACTGCCTCATCCAGATCAATCAACTTATCAAACCGCCCTACAATTATTAACGTTGGAATAACTAAATCCCGCATTTTTCTACTCATATGGTAGTGATACATCGACTTCCCCATTTCAAAAATAGTTCTTGCCTTTATCCTTTGACGTCCGCGCATACCATATCTATCAATTAATTTTTTGTCATATTTGTACATATTCACATATTTTGCAGTCAAATGACCATACCACCCTTCTGACATGATTTTCTTCCCGATAAATCGTAGTACCGAATTTGAATTCAGAAGAGTTATGTATTGTCTATAAAGTTTTGAGAGAATCCAGTCATATTTGATAATTGGTGGACCAATAAGTACAAGGCTTTTTAACAATTTCGGATATGTAGTCGCAAACTCCACTCCAACCACACTCCCCATAGAGAGGCAGCATACAATATCTGGCTTTACCTTCAAAGCTTCAAATAACCCCGCAAGAGATTTTGCCATAGCTCCGACCGTATATACCCCCTGCAACTCATCAGATTTGCCATACCCTGGTAAATCAACAGCAATCACTCGAAATCCATTGAGCTCTTTTATAAATGGGACAAATCCTGTCCAATCATTGTTCCATCCATGGATGAGCACCAAAATTGGCCCGCTCCCAAATTCCACATAATGAATCTTGCAACCATCTATTTCAACAAAATTACTTGTTGCCTGCTTTTCCAGTTCGTCTATATATAATTCCCGAGATTTTTTAATTGATAACAACATATAAATTCATCCGCGTAACTCTTGAACGCAAGACTATAATATTTATTTTATAATAAAAGACATGGAAAAAGGAATTTTTGCCGTGCATAAACCACTTGGGATCACATCTCACGATGTCATCTATCGCCTGAGAAGAAAAACTGGCGAAAAGCGGATTGGCCATGCAGGAACACTTGATCCACTTGCGACCGGTGTATTAGTTGTTGCAATCGGTCGAGAGTTTACAAAACAACTTGATACTATCGTAAAGAGTGAAAAAGAATATATTGCTGATATCCAACTTGGAAAAACCTCTACAACTGATGATATGGAAGGAGAAAAAACAACTGTAAACATACAAAAAAAACCAACGGCATCGGAAATACAAAGCGCCATTCAAGAATTTATCGGAATCACTATGCAAACTCCTCCTATTTATTCTGCGATAAAAGTGCAAGGTCAAACTGCTTACAAAGTAGCCCGGAAAGGAGGAAGAATTATCCTTAAACCACGAGAAGTTGAAATAAAAGATATAGAAATTCTGAAATATACATATCCAATAGTTACGCTGAGGATTATCTGCGGAAAAGGTGTCTATATCAGATCTCTTGCGCGGGATCTCGGAGAAAAACTGCAAACGGGAGGATTCTTGAAAAGCTTAGTACGAACACGAGTAGGCAACTATAAAATTGAAAATGCGGTTGAACTAGAATAATTTATTCTTTCTTGGTTTGTGTGTAGTATTCATGAGTAGCTTTATATTCAAAGATTTCATTATCAGCAAACCAATGCCCTATCTCTTTTTTTGCATCAGATGCATCGCCAGATGCATGAATAAGATTTGGGATACCGGTATGTTGTGCATCTGCATATGCGAAACTCATATGCGCATAATCCCCTCTAATCGTTCCTGGTGCAGCAGATTTTGGCTCAGTAGTTCCTACCATTTTTCTTACTAAAGAGATTGCTTCAATTCCTTCTAGTACCATCACGAGAACAGGGCCCATCTGCATCATTTCTAGAGTAACATCAAACGCTTCCTTCCCTCGCCTACTCACCATCTGCCCAATATCTTCATAGTGCTTGTAATAATGTTCACGATTTGGTCGAATCATCTTTGAAGCAACTATCTTCAGACCTGCTTTTTCAAATCGAGTAATTATTTCTCCAGCAATTCCGCGCTGCAATGCATCGGGCTTTAAAATTACGAGCGTTTTCTCCATAGGAGTATAATACTCGTTCAAGTAAAAATTTGCAATATCTTTCTTCTTACTCTCCTCTTCTTATCTCCCACTTTTTAAAATGCTATACTGAAAAGGATGAAAACCTATACCCCTGATGTTAGCTTAGTATCCTCCCTTCACGACCCTGAGGCACGCCTTGCAAAACTTACAAGAACTTACGGAAAAGCACTCAAACGGATGTATTTCGGACATATTGCAGTACGCACAACCAAAAATACACATCCAGAAACTCTCCAAGCATTAAGCTCTGCAAGTATTTCCTATACACAACAAAGGACTGCAAGCAAATACGTTTCCATGGGGAAAACCTCAAAAGAAGCGATCTTGCAGGGAGTAAAATTCAAAACGCGGCATATCCATGTATGTGACTTTGACCGGATTCTTCATTGGATAAAAACGCACCCAAACGAACTAAGAGACATTGTTGAACTTCTTCCGTCCTATCAAGGACTTACCTGGATCGGTAGAACAAAAAGAGCGTTTGAAACACACCCAAAAACACAAAGAAAAACAGAAGAAATCGTCAATATTCTCGCGTCTGAAGTTGCTGGGCTTGAAGTAGACATCATGTCAGGTTCATATGCTATGGATTTAAAATCTGCAAAACAGATTCTGAAAGATTCCAAAAAAACTGATTTTTCATTTTTTGCAGAATTCCTTGTGATTGCGAAAGAAAAGAACATTCAGATTAATTCCCTTATCACCGAGGGACTTGAGTGGGAAACCCCAGACCAATATACGGATAAAATTCAAAAAGAAGGCTATAATGATTGGCTTGAAGAATTCATGTCATTACCGGAATGGAAGAGGAGAGTTGAGCTTATGGAAAAGAATGTTTCAGAGCTTGTAGACGGAAAAAGTAAAGACCATTCATGAATTGGAATGCAGCTACCAGAAACTCATACGAACACCTCTCTAAAAATATCTAGTAAGTAAAAAAGGGCGCACTCTTTGACATCTTATACCTCCACATACATCTTTTTCCGACATATCTAACAGTCCTCACTAGACATACAAACGCTTTTCCAAAAAAAACTGTAGCTTCTAAATTATTGAGGTTAAAAATAAAATACCATGACGCTATTTTAAGAGATTTTCAAACTGAGATTTATTTTCAAAATTCCCAATAACAGCAAGAGAGAGATTCTCTGTGTCCATATATTGTTTTGTTACTCGCTTTACATCACCGATATTTACTTGTTCAATCTTCTGAATTATTTGTTCTGGTGTTTCAACGTTTCCCTCAAGAATCTCCTGCATTGCATACAAAACTGCCACTGTCTGACTATCCTCAAGGCTCAAAACAAAATGTCCTTTACTGTATTCTTTTGCTTTCTTGACTTCATTTTCAGTAATCTCTGTCTCAATAAGAATTTTTCGATATTCATCTCGTACAACCTTTATGGCCTCCTCAAGCCTCTTCGGATCCGCACCTACAAACGTCGCAAGATATCCGACATCAGTATACTCATCTGTATTAGTTCTGACATAATATGAAAGCCCCCGTCGCTCCCGCACTTCATAAAAAAGCCTCGAACTCATGCCGCCACCAAGAATTGATGCGAGAATTGAAAGCGGGTAACGATCAGCTTCATTATCAAGGCCCACAGTTCTTGTCCCAAGTGCAAAGTGTGCCTGATCAGTGGTTTTTTTTATGAGCGACACAAGTGGCCCACTCTGTTGATCTTGAACCTTTTCCTTCGGAGCAATATCAAATTTCTTGAGTCCAGAAAATCGTTCTTGAATTTCAGAAAGAATTTTTTTCTTATCGAAATTTCCCGCGACAACTACCACCATGTTGTGCGCACTGTATAAACTCTGCATATAACGAATAAATACATCTCGATTAAATGATGTAACTGTGTCTTTTTCGCCCGCAATATCTCGTCCCATCGGCGTATCTCCATACAAGAGTCGTTCATACACATTCCCGATATTTCGCATTGGCGTATCATTGTAAAGATTTATCTCCTCCACAATTACTCCCTTCTCACGCTCAATTTCCTCTTCCTTAAATAATGACTCCATGAGCATATTTGAAAGGATATCAAGCGCTAGTGGCACATGCTCAGACGCTGATTTTATATAGTAACCAGTCATTTCCTTTCCCGTAAATGCATTACTTTCTGCTCCAATTCCATCAATAAGTGTCGCAATCTCACGCGCAGTAGGACGACTCTTCGTGCCCTTAAATGCCATGTGCTCCAGAAAATGTGAGACCCCACTATTCTCTGCATTCTCAAAACGACTTCCTGCTCCCACCATAACAAGGGTAGTTGCGCTCTCAACTCCGGCAGAAGGCACGAGAATTATACGGAGACCATTTGAAAGAACTTTTTTCTCAAAATTCATAAACTCAATTTAAGCATAGAAATATTTTCTTTGCAATCTGCATAGCTTCTTATTATAATCTGAAAATCGCAATAACTTACTACTATCAGACGCATGATAGGAATTGGGTTTGC
>Ga0265293_10009613_pt1 | contig 13845 bp, 7 predicted proteins | sample Munlanlewell138R_FD_192505 | JGI IMG/M metagenome (GOLD analysis project Ga0265293, IMG submission 192505) | Leachate microbial communities from a municipal landfill in Southern Ontario, Canada - Leachate well 138R | ecosystem: Engineered > Solid waste > Landfill > Unclassified | place: Canada...
ACACCGGCAGCTGGGGATAGGTATGGGACGGTTTGCTCGATCCCAGAGGAAGGCCACGGGGTGCTGCTCGCACGGACTGTGCTCAGCTGTCTCGCGAAACCGAGTAGTGCGATTGATCCTAAGTATTTTGAGTACCACGCTGCGTTGCTGCGCTCGGTGGAGCGGGATTGGGCGCAGTGGATTGATACCAGAATACCAGGCGCTCGTGCAGTGAGGATTACGAGGAGGGAGCATGGCTAACGCGCTCTTTAAGGAAGTGCTGGATGGGAAGTACGACGGGGTTACTGCTCCCAACCTGATGGCTCCAGGGTCTCTCTCGGGCGGACTGAACGTAAGGAAGGTTTCTCCCAAGGGCGGGTGGAAGCCGAGAAAGGGTTGCACGCTTCATAACACTACGGCTGTGGGGGATCAGATTGACTCGTTGCACGCGTTTGTAGTGCCGAAGCAAGAGGAACAGGCGCTCATCGTACAGACTGGTGGGGCGTTGCTGAAGGCGACTAACTATCCTCCGGCGAGTGGAACTACGTTGGGGACTTCGTTAGGGGTTACAGTCAGCACGAGTCAGAAGGGCTTCGGAGATCTGGTTGAGAATTACTGGTTTTATGCTGACGGGAGTGGAGCGCCGATAGCTTATGGAGGGAGTAATCCGTTCCCTAAAGCTGTGTTGAACTATGATGCGAGTGAGGCGCAGTACGTGGAGGGCAGTCGGCTGGTGGCGGATAGCCGGACGGATACCGAGATGATTCTGATTGCTGCCCTGACCGATAAGCTGTATGTTATTTCGCAGCAACGGCTTAGTGGGATCAAAGTTGTGCTGGGGAGTACGGTTAATGCAGTAGCGGCCACTCTAGCTGTGAAGGCTTTGCGTAGTGGGGCGTTCACCTCAGTGAGCGGGTTGAGCGACGGGACTGCAGACGGCGGGGCTACGCTAGCACAGTCGGGAACCATTAGCTGGACTGCCAGCACGGCTGACACGCAGGGGTTGATCGGAGGGGAGTTTGGGTATATCTACCAGTTGGGCTGGGATGCTGCGTTGACGAGTAGTGTAACGATTGTTAGTATGTCTGTAGTTGAGGTGCCTGCAGAACTGGCAAACAAGTGGCATGGAGTGTTCGAGTATCTGTCGGGTTGCAGGTTTTACGATCAATCTGCTGGGGAGTATCAGGAAGCACTAGGTAAGGTGAGCTCAGATAGTACGTCTACCTACCTGGATCTTGATGAGGCGACCACCTCGGATTATCTCTACTTGAAAACCCCGGAACCAGCTTGCGCGTTTGGGCTGGCACCCTCACTCGGCTACCTCAATTCGGCCGCCTCGTTGATTGATGGACTGGAGGTTCTGGAGGGAGATAGTTGGACGAGTATTACTGGTTATACCGATACTACAAAGGATACAGCCGGGGACAGCTCACTCGCACAGCTTGGGATTCTATCATTTGACCCGAGTACATACAAGCCCACTCGACGTACGTTTGCCGGAGATAGCTATCCCGGCTACTGGTATCGAATCAGCTGGAGTGCTGCGCTTTCTGCTAGCACCCGTGTTTACCAGATTGTCTATGCATCTGCTCCAGAAGCTTTGCCGCCCTACGATGGGTGTGTAGAGTTCAAGGGTCGACTAGTGGTGTGGGGAGACCCAGAATTTCCCAACCAGCTTAGGATCAGTCAATTCGAGAAGCCCTTCTCCTTCACTGGGGTGGACTCTGGCTACAGTGATGCAATGGGCTACAACGATCCTGTGCTAGTGGCAAAACGGTTCTACAATGAGTTGATTATCTGGAAAAAGAGTTCTATCTGGTTGCTGGAGGGCTACAATATGGCCAACTTTGGCACCATGAGGCTTACGTCGATTCTCGGGATTGCTTCTCCCCAGACAGCCCAGGTAGTAGAGACGGGCTATCCTGGAATGCACACCCAAGAACCGCTCATGATTGCTATCTGGCAAGCGATAGATGGGGTTTATGTGCTGGATGGGAGAAAGCCCAAGAAGGTTTCTGGTCCAATAGACCAGTACTTCAACCCAGAGTATGATACCTGCATAGCCGCGGCGGACATTACCTCGCTTGATAGCTTCGTAGATCACGTGAACAATACCTATCATTTGCTACTCCCCACAGCAATTGACGGGGTTACTGAGCTGGTCTATAACTACATCACAGATGAGTGGTACCCGCCCTGGCAGCGGGCTCTCCGGCTATCCTGCGGGACTGTGCTGAGGGGTTGGAACACCACACTGGGAGGGGAAGAGCGCTTCTATGTCTACGGTGGAACGTCTGAAGGGCTTGTGCTGCGACTGGAATACGACACGAGTGATAAGAACAGCGCAGGAGCTGACGTTGCAATCGAGCATTCCATCAAAACCAGGGCAATCTCCTACGAGCAGAAGTCCGGCATCTCTCTTAAGTTTACTCTACGCCGGCTCGTGCTAGAGGCTAAAGCTCAGGACGTGGGTGCTCCCACCACAACTCTTTATCTGGACCAAAAAATCGAAGGAACAAAGAAGGACACTCCGGCTACGATGTCACTCGTTCGTTCCGGCTACCGATTAGCATACCCCTGGCTAGACCTATCTGAGTCTCAGGTGGTATGCTTTGAAGCTGAATGGACCACGAATGTAGTGGATCACGAAACTGAGATTTATAGCTTTCTCTACGAGCTGGAAGGCCAGGGAATTCCAAACCTTTAGCATCTGTTCGAACATCGAACAGTCCGAGAGAAGAATGGCATACTCGAACAGAAAGTTCTATTTTGGGCTCGGGATGAGTATGATGGACTTCTTCAAGGAGCCGATTAGGCATTTGAAGCGCTCTATGGAGAAGGAAAGCCAGTTTGAGAAACCTTACTGGACTGGCGGGGAGTATCAGAAGATGCACTTCGCTTGGCCGGACTGGGACTGGAGGAAGTTCAAGAGGAGTGACATTGCGCCGATGAGGCCGGCGGAGGTAACTGGGCTGTCAGGAGCAGTAGGAGAGCCTTCTGGTGGGTGGAGCTATAAGTTCAATCCTCCTGAGTGCCATGTATGGGCTTTTAGTATGGATTGTGGTTATCCCTATGAGATAGGTGGGACTACCGGATACGTAGCAATAGACCATACGCCTCCGCACGATGCGTTTGCTGGGTGGACAGTGACCCTGGCGAGCAGCCCTGGGGAAGACAAGGTTGAGCTTATACAGGAAGATGATGGTCTAGACACGTGGTTTTTCTCCAAAAATTTTGACCTTAACTTGTTACGGGCGGATTTTAGTGAGCTGACTATCTATGCGACGGGACATTTCTGGGGAGAGTATTTGCTTGGGATGGACGTGTTGGGGATTTGGAATCCACTCACCCAGGCCTACGACATAGCGCCTAGTATGCAGAACCGGCCGTTTCTTGGCTATCCGAATCACCCTAGTAACTTTCTGGGAGGAAACGCAACTGAAGTAGTGAATCCAACTATTCCCTGTGAGCCGCATACTATGTCAGTTGATTGCTGCAGTTGCGTTGGACTAGCTTGGGATACGACTCTCAGTGCTTCGTTGATAGATCCTGGTGGGTCGGTTACGATAGCGGTTAAGAGTGATCCAGAGCAGAACTGTATGGGACTTGAGTGGAGGCTTTCGGATTATAGTAAGTTCTCGCTAGCATCGGTATACACAGCTGATGGGGTGATGACTAATACGCTTTATGCTGAGGAAGATGCCTGTGGAAGTGTGACTGTTACAGTTAGGGCTTGTGGCTATCGCTACGAGATTGAGTACGAGATGAAATGCTCGGAGGGTGTCTGGGTGTTGGATGAAGAGCTTACGCCTTGTGGAGCTTTTATTACGATGTACTGGGATTATCCGAGTCCTTATCCGCTCTCTCCTGATTGTTCGGTAGAGAGTGATGACGGGACGGAGAAAACGGAGTATTGGACCGGAGCAGTGATGCCTCCTTATAGTGAGATTTTTTGGCTTACTTACAAGGATATTACAGAACCGGAGGTTGTTACTCCACTTATGTGGACTTGTTCTTATGTGTTTGAGGGGTGTTCGGCGAGTCCTAATGTTTGTCCTGGGCACGGCTCCTCAATCTCTTGTTCTGGCCCGCATGGGACTTATCCTGAACCGCCTTACGAGACGTCGGACTGGAGATTGATCTTTGAGGGAGGGTTGACTTATAGGGCACGAACCTATCACTGGGATTGTGACGTATGAAGAAGATATTGGAGGCCTACGGTTTCGGAAAGCTGCAGGATTTGCTTACTCTCGAGAGACAGCTGGCACGAAGAGGAATCTCGTTCGCTGATTTGCGAGGGTTTGTCGAGGGAGAGATCCGTCGCCTTGAGGAGGAGAAGAAGCAAAGAGTCGGTTTCCAGAAAAGCTGCCCTGCCTGTAACGGGCCGATGGTTCTGTTTCCGGTTAACACGACTAGAAGGAATCAGACAGGAGATGAGAGTACGGCTGTTTGGACCTGTGCAAGGTGTGGGGAGGAAATCTGGGAAACGGATACTATAGCAGAAATCCACAAGAGGATGAGAGAGGAGGCTCGAAATGGCTTACGGAGAATTTGGGGGTTTGCTCCCGCGAGAAACAGCGTATAGCTCACCTGTTGCCTACACGGAAGCGGCTAAGGCAGAGGCATACAAGCGGTCGAGCTATCTCGCCAGCATGGATCAGTTTTATGCAGAGCTGAACGAGAGTACTCGACAGTTCGATCTCAATCTGGCGTGGCAGAAGGAGAGCCTGGAGAAGGAGCTTGGGCTGGAAAGGGAGAAGTTGGACCTCAGCCGAGAGGCTTTTGGGCTGGAGGAGGAGAAGTTCGAGTGGCAGAAAGAGGTCAGTGAAGATGAGATGTCGCTCGAGGGGAGGAAGCTGGACATCGAGGAACAAAGGATGAAGAATGATTACTTGCTGGGGCGTGGGCAGATCTCGGCCAGCCGGTATGCTACCTCAAGTCAGTCAGCACTTGGGCACAGGGAGCTGGACATCAAGGAAGAGGAAATGGACTTCGAGCAGGCCCTGACGAACCTGGCGCTTCCCTACGTACTGCAAGGACAGGAGCTTAATCTGCAGGGACTGTCACTGGACAACCAGCTTAAGGGAGCGTATCTTAGCGAGTACAATCAGCCTTCCTCTTCGGGGAGTATCTACACTTCAGGAGGGTATGGGGCTCCTGCGTTGCTTGAACTCGGCCCGCCGCCGTCCAGCTATATTGCCGAACCCTAAGCTAGGGGGAATTGTGAGGAGAAGATATGGACATCTTAAACAGGTTGTTCTCGAGTATTCCCACCGCCTCCTCGGTAAGTGCAAGCGGACTTCTGCAGGCCAGGCGGGACCAAGAGGCGCAAGAGGCGGCTGCTCGTCAGCAACACTTCCAGTTCGTCCGCTCTATCGCAGCAAGTTATACGGAACTCTATCAGAAGGCTCCTTCACTCGCGTACAAGGAACACTATCAGCGAGTTTTGCAGGATCTTACGAGGGGACTACCTCAGGCGGATCTCATGGCTATGAGACCACTGTTGAGTGGGACACCTCTGGACCCACAAGTGCAGAAGGAGACAATCTTCCAGAGGGAGTTTGGGCCGAGACCAACACATCAACTGGAGTACAAAGACAACCCGAACGTCTATGCAGACACGCTTTTCCAGCAGCAGGAGTACGACGCAAGAAAGAAGCACTTCATGTCTGGAGAGCAGGGGGTGCTAAAGCGGATTATCGGACTGCCGGATGGGCAATTCGCAGTAAAGGATGGAGACGGCCCCGCTGCTATCTTCTCGGCGGACGACCTGAAGGCAGAGGGAGAGGCCAAGAAGTTTGACACCACTGTGAAGGACATTCTCCTGAACGATGGGATTGTGAAGGGAGAGCCTTATCGGGAAGTGCTGGGGGGAGTGGAGTACGAGGTGATCCCTCGAAGGGATATCATCAAGAACAAGAACATTGCTCCCATCCGGCAGAAGACCACCGCACAGCTGGGGTGGGAGGCCATTGATGCTCGCTCCAAGGGTGGTGGAAGCGAGGAGCTCTGGAAAGCGCGTAAGCCTACGCCGGATCAGCTGAAGGTTTATGATGCTTTCGCTGCAGGGGATAAGGAGAACGGTCTTTACACACTCTTTAAGGAGCAGGTGATAGGTAGTGGGAACCTGACACCCCAAGAATTTGCAGATACTCATCTTTCAAAGCACTTTCCTGGGCAGGTAGTGTTGATGAACGACATTAGGAAGGGGAAGTCCTGGCTTCCGCTTAAGCAAGAACCAGTGTTCGGCTCCAGTTGGGTAAAGGGGCCTGCTTTTGAGGTGGCCACTATCTGGGGGCAGAAAGCTGTGGATGCAAAGACCGGGAAGCGCTACATCGTGGATCTGGAGACCGATTTGGCCTACAATGATAAGGGGCAACCGCTCAGCCCAAATGAGCTGCAGGCACTGATCACTAACGGGATCATCCAAGGAGATTCGTCATGGGATTACTAAGCGATGCAGTCGTAGAGCAGCGCGGTCCAGAGCTGGGCCAGAGTGTCGAGCGTGGTAGCCTCTCTTCTGCGGTAGTGGGGACCCTCTCAGGGCCTCCTCCAGAACAGCGTTCAGTCAAGGATCTTGAGCGTGAGGTCTTCCTAGATCGTTATGACTTCCCTGATCTTCTGCCGAGGAATCTTGCAGGGGATCTGGCCCGTACTGCGATGGCCACAATGGGGAGCGTTGGGCAGTTCCTCGTTGATCTGGTCCCCTACAGCCGGTGGATGACGGACTGGGAGAAAAGTGCTGAGGACTTTAACGCGCTTACCAAGATTTATGGAGAGGAAAGAGGGAGACAACTCCAAGTCCGTACACTTCTCTTTGACGCGCTTGGGGCAGCGGCCTGGGCCCTTCCTCCAGCAGTGGGGAATATCTGGAAGGGGAGCACCAAAGCGCTGGGGAAGCAGGTTGAGAAGATCAGAGCCAACAGAGCCGCCCAACGCCTTGCTCGCTATGAGAAGCCCCTGGAGGATATTATCAAGTGGCCCCAGGCAGACTACTGGAAGGGGCTGGACCGCACGCTCCGGGGAAGAGGCTTTGCCCTAGCACCAGATGAAGCCAAAGCTGTAAGGGGATTCCTGGAGGGCGATGAACACGCTCTCACGCGGCTCACGTTCAAGAAGGACGGGGCCACTGAGGGTTTGGCCAAGATAGTCCAAACAGGTAAGACTACCGGCTTGCAGACTGGGCGGATGCGCATCGAGCTGAAGCCAGAGGTCGTGGAGAAGCTTACACCCAAGGCTATCCGGCGGCAGGTGTTCCTACAGGACTACGAGCAAACCGTCTACAAGGAGATGGGTCTGACAGGAAAGTCCAGCGCCGCTAGGGATATGTACGAGAGTAAGGGAATGTCCCTCTACGAACGCGTATTCCCTGTAGTGATGGAGAAGGTTTACGGAGTGCAGAAGACTGTCGGGAAATCTCTCGCTGAGGCCACAGACGCAGAACTTGCCACTATTCGTAATTATATTCAAGGTCACGAAGGGCCTGCTCTTATCAAGAGCGTAGACAGCGCGGGACTACTTGCCTACGCACGACGGGTTAGCTCAGTGTCGGGACGACTGGAGCATATCTATCAGACCAAGAGCTTGGGAACTGACGTTGTGGCTGCTGGGATGGAGGACGCAGGTTTACACCGCTTGCAGAAGCTCAAGCTTCTTGACGGAATGCTCCTTCAAGCCGGCTTTCTAAAGGCTGTTCCACGTAAGATAGGAGAGGGCGTAAACTTCAAAGCGACCGAGCGCCTTACCCCCGTGGTGAAGAAGCGCACAATGGAAGTCTTCCAGACGATGGCTAAACTGGAACGGGAGATCAAGATTGAGAATGTTGCTGCGGTTCGCAAAGAGCTAGGGTTCAAGCTTAAGCAGCGAATGCAGGAACTCCTCCCGATGAAGACCACCGAGGATCTGGCCGTCCGAGATATGGTGGATCTGCTCACCCGCTTCTCAGATAATATGTATGCTGAGCACGCCTACAGCCGCCTCTGGAGGGTTCTGGAGCGGAAAGAGATCAATATGCTCGGGCGAGCTCGCGTAGAGAAGTTAATGAACGAGATTGCGCCTAAATTGCAGCATGCTTTCTCCACTGAGGGGCGGCTTTCATTCCTCGAAAAACAGAAGGCCCTCGACGGTATCCTTAAGCAAGTGAGGGACACAGTCGAGAAGGAGGGTGTTCACTGGTACACGCTTCCTCCCGGTAAGCATGGAGCAAATGATGGGCGCTTCTGGCAACGTCTTTACACTAGCCTTAAGACCGACAAGGGAGGCTTCCCTGTCTACCAGATGAACCCCTTCCACAACTACGGCGGGAGTTGGAAGAGTCACGTTCTCAATACACTCCACCGGGGGATAGGAGCTAAGAAAGATGTTGCTCAGTTTTATGCCCAACTCGAGCGCGTTGGTTCAAGGAACAGCGGAAATCTAGAGAAAGAAATCATGAAGAGGGTTTCCCAGCACTCCCAGCAGGAGTTCCTCTACCCCGCCATGATGAAGGCGGCTGGAACACTTGGTGCTACCCCGCCTAACGTAGTTAAGTACTTCGAGCACTACTACGCTCGAGCCCTTCATATGCCCTCCAGAGCAGACGCTTGGGCGGCAAAAGTTCTTGAGCGTTCCGTGGGGAGCTTAATGCGTACCGCAGGGAACACGCGTCTAGCCCAGAAATTCCCTAACGCGAATTGGCAGGGAACCTACACCGGCTATGACGTGACCAATGCCAGTAGGTATATCAGTGACCTGACCTACATGGCTTTCCTAGGGTTCAAGCCTTTCAGCGTCATGCGTAACTACGTCCAGCCGCTCATGATGACCCCTACTGATCTGGGCGGGATCAAGGATATCGGGACACTTGCTCGGGGCTTTGCGCGAGTCGTTAGGGACAAGACTATGCGGAACGAACTTCGCTCGATGGGGGTGATTCCTGAGGAGTTCACCGGAGAGTTTGTGGCTCAGTCTTTTAAGGTTTTTCGAGAATCACCCCACGTTGGCAAGATGCCGCTTCCTACTTGGGACGGCCTCCGCGATGCAGCACTATGGATGTTTGGCGAGAGCCACAAGCATAACTGCTACGTGACCGGTGCTGCAGCCCTTACCAAGTGGAATGATGCCCTCACTCAGGTAGGTACCAAACGCCTCGGGCTGTTCCTCAAGAAGAGCGGAGCGGCCGGGCGAGATCGCGCAACACGTGCAGAGATTGAAACCCTCCTCCGAATGGGCCGAGAGCAAGAAGCCAAGACTGCGTTTGTTCGCTCAGTTGTCACGGATTCCCAGTTCGTCTACGGGTCTGCCGAAACACCTCTCGTTACTCAACTCGGCGGCTCTATCGGAAGACAGATGGCGATCTTCCAGACCTGGTGGATGAACTACGGGGACAGCCTTGCTAAGTGGTTCTCGACCGGAACAGCAACCGATAAGACTATTCGTGCGGCTAACCTCGCTATGTCTCATGCCCTAGCCTACACCGCTATGCGTACCATCTGGGACGAGGGGATTTCAAAAGCCACTGTGGGGGCCGGCCCATTCGAGTCGATCAACTACCTCCGAGATGGACCGCCCATCATGCAGCCTGTTCTGCAAGCTATGCGTACGATGATGGCTATCGGTGGGCTTGCCGAGACTAACCGTCCCTACAGCGACGAGGTCCGACGCCAGATGTCAGCAATGGCCTGGCAGACTCTCACCTTCATGCCCGGTGGGCTGCAGCTTAAGCAAACTGTCCAGCGCACGTCCAAAGAGGGAGCCGAAGGTTTCCTCAAATCCCTCGTCCGCTATAAAAAAGACACCGAGCGCTTTCAACCCTAGCAAACAGAAACCCCACTCTAAGTGTTCGATGAACGAACAGATGGAGTGGGGCTTTTTGCGCTCTAGGGTTTGTACTGCTTGACGCCTTTGGGGTGGCGCTTTTCGCCGTCGCCGTGGAGTCCGCGCCAGGTGTAGTACGGGGTGGCTTTCTCGTCGTAGTCCACTCGAACACAGCCCATTGCTACGACGGTTTCGAGGATTTCTTCCAGCTCTTTCTTGTTAGTGTTGCGGAAGTTTAGTTTGAGGAGTTCTGGGAAGGAGGTCTTCCCGAACATCTGGATCTGGCGCATGATAGTGTCGGTCTCGACGGAGGAGCGGGAACGGCCGTGGCCTCCGAAGGCTGCGGGAGCGGTTTCGTAGACGTCAGAGACCAGTTCGATTGCTTGGCCCATGTCGGAAGGCTCGATTATTAGGGAATCGGCCCGAGCAACGTGTAGGCACATAGCAACCTTTATGGCTATAGTGTGCATACGTGCTATGAATGGGCGCATTCGCTGGTCGCGGCAGTTCTTAGTAAGTTCTTCAAAGGTCGAGTACCAGTCGCCGTACAGCTCACGGGCCTCCGGGTGCCATTGGAACTCGCCAACTAAGCTACGTATGCGTAGGAGATCAGTCCTTAAGCGGTCGTAGATTAGGGGGTCAGGTGGCGGCGGGATGTCGAGCCATTTGTACTTCTTCTCGGCAGTGATGATGATAGTGCGGGAGGTGAAGCCTCCGCCAATGGCTTCCTCGGGTAGGTTGTTAGCAATCCACATCGGGGTAGAGGCGAAGAGGGCGTTAGTGCATACACCGTAAAGCTTGTCCGCACCTACCCCAGAGGTTTTGTATTCCCACTCGTCGTGGGGGTCATAGATCTCAGTGAGGACCTCGATCATAGCCTTTGCATCCACGGCTAGGAAGGAGGACAGTTCCTTGGAGACAAGGGCAATGGAGCAATGGGCTTTTGGTACTCGGACGCCTTGGTCGTTCTGGATGTAGAACCACTGGGACTTGTGCAGCTCAGCCATCGTTTGGGTCAGTGCACGTTTGGTAGGGCTGTCGACGAACACTGGAATCTTGATGGCCTGGAGAAGATTTTTGGCAAGGGAAACCGGTGCCGCCTTGCGAAGTTCGCCCGGAGGAGCGATTATCATAATGTAGAGACAGGGGTAGATAGGCTCCCTTCCGAACGGTAGCCAAACCTTACGCTGAAGAGTGGCAGCAATGGTGAAGATGCCTGACCAAAGCCAGAACACTCTGGGGCTTTCAGTGTCTTCCACGTACTCCGCAAGAGAGCGAAGCCAGTTCTCACACTGACGAGGTTTTTTGAGGTCTACTGGTTCGTGAGACATAGGTTTTAGATCTCGATTAGCTCGCCCCAGGAATAGCCAAGTTTAGCATCCGAGGGAATGGTTAGGTCTCTACCATTTATGACCAGGGTACGCTCCATCAGCGGTTTGGTTTGGGCTAGGACAACGTCGATATCCCAGGGGTTGCACTGGCCCACTACCTCGTCGTGGACATTTAGGAGGGGGGAAAAGAGAGGGACTTGCTCCCAGATGTCTTGGATAGCGTCGCAGAGCATCTCGCCCACGGTATTCTGAGGGGAGAAGGCGTAAGCGCTTTTGTAAAGGCTCTCATCCATCCGGCCCATGAACTCGCGTTTGCGACCGTAGGAGGAGATCAGGATACGCTCGGCTTGGACCTTCTCTCGGATGCCCTTCTGCCACTCGAGGAGGAGGGGATTTCTGCCCTTGTGCCGGATAAGGAGATTACGGCAGGTCAGGAAGTCGAAGATAAAGCCCTCTCGAGCAAGGATCGTTTGCAGCATCCGCGGACCCATTCCGTAGTTACCGGCGTGGACAACTGTCTTGCCGATGTTGCGTAGTTGTTTAAGGGTGTGTGGCTCGTTGGTGATAGGGTCGACGAAAAGCTCGTCGGCGGTTTCTTTGCTGTACTTGATATGAGAGGGAATTGAGAAGATCTTGGTTGCGTTATACCAGTGGACATCCCACCCAGCAAGAAAGAGTTCAATCCGCTCGACATCTTCAGCCTCCCAAGCAACGACGCGAGCTTCTGCTTGGGATAGGTCCCGAGCGAGCATGATTTGCCGGCCCTCAACCATGCTTTCCGCAAGCGCATCTCCACCAAGGCGGCGTAGGTTCTCTCGTATCGCCGGCCAGGGGATCGGCGGCGGAGCTGTGACGGGGTCTGTAATGAATAGTTTGCGGATTTCCCTCCCTTCTTCCGAGCGCTTAGGAATGTTCTGGAGGTTCCCGCCTCCCCCAAAAGGGCTACCGGAGGAATTGAGACGCCAGGTGGATACGATGGAGTAGGAAGTTCGTACTCGTCCATCGGGTTCAATCTCCATTTCTGCGTAGTTGGCGGCGAGTTTCTCGAACTTTGAGCGGTTGAGCATATTGTCCAGGAGCTCAGAGATCGAGATCCCACTGTGGGTTTTGCCCTCGTAGAGCCGCTTCAGCTTCTGGAGGGCGTCCTTGTCAGTTGTTGCGCGCTTAGTCTTATGGTGGAATTGGATAGCCAGACCGAGTTCCCCGTAGAGGAGTTTGGACTTCTGCGGGGCGCTACTTAGGTTGATCTTTTTACCTAGAAGGCGCTCCACCTCAGCCTCATGGAAGCGTACCTTGTGGAGGAATTGCCGCGTGAGTTCGGCCTTTTTCTCCAGGTCGATGCGTACACCTCGGATCATCATCCCAATCAGAGAGGGCTGGATACGCATAGTGCGCTTATAGCCCTCCCAGGTTCCGAGATCGAGGGCGTGTTGGCGTACTATCGGGAAGATCTCACGGGTAACGGCACAGTCTTTTGCGTTGTAGCCATACTCCCCCTGATCTCCCCGGTTGCCAAGAGGAGCTCGACCTTCGTCTTTATAGTAAGGTTCCTCGGTGTAGATAGATGTGAGGACATGGAGACTTCTATAGAGGTAGGGATAGCTGGCGTGATGACAGAGCATTGTGTCTTGTTGAGTGCTTCGCGCAACTCTGTAACCATAGTATCTTCCAAGAATCGGTAAATCGTAGCAAGATCCATTTTGCAGCACCTTGTCAACATTAGGGTTTAGGAACAGGGAACTGATAGCCTGGTGAAGTTGGGCTTCCTCGTGAAGGGGCCAAGCAGGATATAGCTTCTCCACAATGGGGACAACGAAGGCTTCCTCCGGGCGAGCCGAGAAGCCGATGCACCAGAGGAGAGGGCCTTCCCCGTCCTGCCCCGGAAGGGTTTCGATGTCTACTGCGACCATGCGCTCATTCTCCAGGGCCTTCAGACGCCACATTAGCTCGGTGAAGGGGAGATTAGTGCGGTAAGTGCGCTGCGGCCGGCGGATCTCTGGGAACTCGGACTGCATCTTGATCCGATCCAGGTCAATGAGGAAGAGCGGGAGAGCGTTCTGGATGCGGGCCTTCTTCTCGCCCTGGATGCCCTCAGTCGGCTCACTCATAGCACGGTGAACATGACTCGGGTGAAGGGTAGGATAGACCTTTAACCCAGGAACGAGAGTACACTCGAGGATGGAACCCCTCCACTTGTAAATCCCGCGCTGGGCCGTGAGGATACTGAGGGGCGTGGCCCCCAACGCTACAACCAGATTGAGATAGCCATCTTTCTGCAGCTGGGTGAGCCAATCCCTCAGAGCATCAATGTGCTCTTGTCCCTCCCAGGTTAGGTACTTGCAACTCTTGTCCTTGAAGAAGTAATGCACATCATTGCCTGGTGGCCTTTGCTGGAAACAATTGTGGAACAGTACGTCCCCAGGGTCTATGCCTTTCTGGGCGAGAGCTCTCGTAAGAAGCTGTCCGGCTGTTCCAACAAAGGGCTCACCCAACAAATCCTCCTCTTCCCCTGGGGCCTCGCCAATGAACACAATGCGAGCTTGGATATTCCCCTTGGGAGGGATGATATTAGTGGTGAGACGTTCCTCAGTCATTTATAATCCTCCGTTTGTTCGATGAACGAACAGATTTAGGGCGGGCGGGTTACTTCTCGGCGGTGCGCCACTCTAGCATCTCGGCCTGTTCCTCGGGATGGGCGTCCCAGTATTGTCTCCACTCGGGCGTACCGGGTTGAATCTCG
>Ga0265293_10009614_pt1 | contig 13843 bp, 13 predicted proteins | sample Munlanlewell138R_FD_192505 | JGI IMG/M metagenome (GOLD analysis project Ga0265293, IMG submission 192505) | Leachate microbial communities from a municipal landfill in Southern Ontario, Canada - Leachate well 138R | ecosystem: Engineered > Solid waste > Landfill > Unclassified | place: Canada...
CCTCCACATCATCGCGCGAACCAATCAGCGAAGGTACGACGACAAGCGTGCGCGATGCGGCAGGTATCTCTTCCTTGTAGTCATAGCCGATCAGCCGCGTGGGCTTCAGGAACAACAGCACTACCGTGTTGAAGAAACCGAGAGCGCCTTCGCTCGCTGGTACAGCGAACAGAATCAGCATGATCGCGAGGGCCCAGCCGGACAGACCAAGGGCGGCGAGCGCATTGCCGCTCATGTAAAGCAGCAAGGCGGTGAGGGCGAAGACGGGAACCGCTATGCCGGGCCAGCCCGCCTTGCGGAAAGATCGCTTCAGCGACAGGCCGAATGAGGGACGAAAACCAATTTCCTGCTCCAGCACCTGGCGGCGCGGCCCAACCAGATAAAAACCCACATCGGCTGTTTCGCCGGCCGACTTTTCCGCCAGTGCCACTGCGGTTTCGGCAACGTCATATTCCGACCGGCCCGAGCGACGGGCCAGTTCCTCGATGGCCGTCCGGTACTGGTCGCGGGAAGCGAAGTCGAGCGCTGCGTAATCGCCACGCTGGCGAAGCAGTTCGTCAATGCGGCTGACTTCCTCGAACCACACCGTCCAGTCGACATCATTGATAAGGCGCAGGCCTCTGATGATGTTGCCGGTGGTGACATTGCCGGCCGACAGCGTCTGGTGCTCGGCCATAATGATCTGTTCGGCGTCGGAGCCGGATTTCTCAAGCTCTCCTTCAAGCCACAAAAGCGCCCTGCCCGCATTCTGCGACCCGTCGCGAAGGCGGTAGAGAAGCTGGGTGGCGAAGGTCGTGTCGCGGGCATAGACACCGTAACGGTCAATGGTCTGCTCACGCTCGCTGCCATCGGCAGAGGCAAGAGCCGTATCGGCAACCTCATTCGCCACCAGACGCATCTTCCTTGCGCGCTCCACGCGCACGGCAAGACGTCTGAGGTTTTCGATGAGCACGAAACGAAGCAGCGAGGGCAGCGCCCATATCTCGCCGATCTTCATCGGCTCGACAGCCTGAAATCCCTCCACGATTGCCTTGAATGTCTGGGCGGAAACAGAACTGTCGGAATGCGCCACATAGGCCCAGGCGATCGCCAGCGCGCGCGGCACGGAGGTCCCGTCTTTTAGCGGCAGCGTGGGAAGCTGTTGATAAAAGCGGCGCGGCAGGTCGCGTTTGATCTGATAGATCGTTTCTTCGACCAGATAGTTGTTGTCGAGCAGCCACTGGGCTGCTGGCGTGATCGTCTCGCCTTTCGCCTGAGCGGCATTGGTTGAACGGTAAACTTCCAGAATTTTGGCCGCACTTTCGCGAATGCGGTTCTGGAAATCGAAAGCGCCGAGCCCCGAAAGACTGTGCGTATCGCCCTCGGCCATCTGCCGTCCGAGCAGCCTGAGCCTGTCTTCCTGATAAAATTGCGACCTGATCGGTTCCTCCGCAGCAGAAGGAATGGATGCTGGCTCAATTGTCAGTTTATCCGGGCTGGTCTGAATATTCATAAAAAATCCGCGAGGCCAAAAAGAACCGTGGCTCGATCACGAGCAGTTCAATTGTAAACCGTTTTAAATGCAAATGGTTGCATCCGGCAGCAAATCCGGTTTTCCGAAGATCGTACCGCAGCACACACGAGCCAGCCTCCCCCCAATTCCGGTTGCAGTGACCGGAGCGAAAGGAGAGAAATCAGGCTTTTTCGTGTTTTGCGAGCAATGGGGCGGCGCTGGCGACGCAGCTCCAATAAAGCTTTGCGACAGACCTTAACAAAGCTACCGAATGGCGTGATGCGGATGCATCCGGTATCGCTGCGCGCCATCTCTGAAGGTGGCGCGCAAGCGACGTCTCATGTCAGATCGCGGCGGTAACGATCATTTCGACCTTGTACTGAGGCGTGGCAAGTTTTGCCTCGCCGGTGGCGCGGGCGGGCGTGTGGCCCTGCGGAACCCACTCGTCCCAGACCTTGTTCATCTCGCCAAATGTCGACATGTCCGACAGCCAGATGATGGTCTGAAGGATCTTCGTCTTGTCCGAGCCTACCTCGGCGAGCAGCTTGTCGACCGTGGCCAGAATATCGCGCGTCTGCGCCTCGACGGTCTCGCCTTCGCCTACCTGACCGGCGAGATAAACCGTGTTGCCGTGCACGACGATGTCGCTCATGCGCGGACCCACTCCAATTCGACGAATGCTCATTCTGTCTCCACTCCTGAAATTCTGACCGCCCATTATGGGCGATAACTGTGTAGATAGCACATCAGATCCGGGCAAGCCTGAGAAATGCCGGAAGCCGTCGGTTGCGTAAAAAGCTGGCCGAAGGGTGGTCCATATCTTGTCCACGAACTTCAGCTTTGGCATGAAGGTCCGGACGCCGCAGATCTCGCGGCACATTCTGCACAGAGGTAGCCATGGAAATCCGCCAGATCAGCGAAGACTATTCGGTAACCGGCCAGATTGCGCCGGAAGATGTAAAACAGATCAGTGACGCCGGTTTCAAAAGCGTGATCTGCAACCGGCCCGATGGCGAGCAGCCCGATCAGCCGGGCAATGACGCAGTGCGCAGCGCCGTCGAAGCGGCAGGGCTGACTTTCCGCTACATTCCCGTCGTCAGCGGCCAGATGACTGCGGAAAATGTCGCGGAACAGGCCAGTGCTCTGGCGGAACTGCCTTCCCCGGTTCTTGCCTACTGCCGTTCCGGAACCCGCTGCACCAATCTTTTCGTTGCTATTCAGCAATCAAAGGTCTGAGTTTCGCCCAGGCCCGTTTCCCGCTGGATGGTTATTCAGCGGGAGCGGCAAAGCATTCCAGTTCGCTCAGTCGCCAGCCGTTGGTCTTTGATGCAATGTCGGAGACCTTCCAGCTTCCACCGACCTTCTGCAAGGTCCAGACCATCTCGCGCGAACCGTCTTCTTCATCGGCAAACAGCCTGAAGGTGGCCGTCACTTCGGCGCGATCGCCGTTGACGCTTTCCGACAGTTTCAGGGTGCGGGCAAGTTCCTCATCATCGAAGTCCTGCGCATCCAGCGCGGGATCGGAATCAATGCAGGGAACGCCGTCTTCGCTGTCCAGCGCCGCGTCATTCTGGTCGAACAATGTCTTGACGGGCTCGATGAACCTGTCGCGGTAGTTAGTATCTCCGACAAAGCGGCCGTTCGTGTAGAAGAATTTCACGGCATCGGAGGCCGGCCCTGCCATCGCGACGGAGGGAACGAGAGCAGAAAGTGCAGCAGCAAGCAAAGGCAGTTTCATTGCGATCCTCCAACGATGAACGGTCCCGTCAATATCACGCATTTATCCGCTCGTCGTGGCGTCGGGCAATGAATTCAGAGATTATCCGCATTGGTATTCGCATCGATTTGGCTGGGGTTGGAAGGGCTGGATCGCTTTCGCTGCAGGGAAGAATCCGGCTATCATGCGGGCATGCGAATTCATCAGCTTCCCGAAACCATGATCAACCAGATCGCTGCCGGCGAGGTGATCGAACGCCCTGCTTCGGTGGTCAAGGAACTCGTTGAAAACGCGCTTGACGCGGGTGCGGGCCGTATCGAAATCGTCACCGGTGGCGGCGGGCTCAACCTGATCCGCGTCACCGATGACGGATCGGGCATGAGCGAGCAGGAACTGCCTCTGGCCATCGGCCGCCACTGCACCTCCAAGCTTGCCGACGACATTCATGACATCCGCTCGCTGGGCTTCCGGGGCGAGGCGCTGCCCTCCATCGGATCGGTGGCCCGGCTTTCGATCCGCTCGCGGGCGCAAGACAGCGACAGCGGCGCTGAAATCGCAGTCGAAGGCGGCCGCATCGCTCCGGTGCGCCCGGCCCCCGCCAATCGTGGCACGACGGTGGAGGTGCGGGACCTGTTCTTCGCCACCCCTGCCCGGCTCAAATTCATGAAGACCGAGCGCGCGGAGAGTTCCGCGACGAGCGACATCATCCGGCGCATTTCCATTGCCTTTCCTGCCGTGCGCTTCACACTGGCAGGCGCTGACCGCTCGACGCTCGACCTGCCAGCCACCGGCGATACGCTAGAGGGCCGGCTGGAGCGTATCGCGCAGGTCATGGGACGTGAGTTTGCAGAGAACGCCATTCCCATCGATGCCATGCGCGAAGGCGTGCATCTTCGGGGCTATGTTTCCATTCCCTCCTACAGCCGGGCCAACGCGCTCCAGCAATATGCCTATGTGAACGGGCGCCCGATCCGTGACAAGCTGTTTGCAGGTGCGATACGCGGTGCCTATGCCGATGTTCTGCCACGCGACCGACACGCTGTGACCGTGCTTTTCCTCAGCGTCGATCCCGCCACAGTGGACGTCAATGTTCATCCCGCGAAGGCCGATGTGCGCTTCCGCGATCCCGGCCTCGTGCGTGGCCTGATCGTGGGATCGATCCGTCAGGCGCTTGCGGAAGCAGGTGTTCGGGCAGCGACAACGGGAGCCGCCGGCATGATGGCGGCCTTTCGTTCCGGCCCCGCACCCTCGACCGGAACCGGCCCGGCTTTCTCCTTCGGCAGGCAGGCGCCCATGCAGCGGCCGGCGAATTTCGATCTGCGGGGCTCTCCTCATCGTCCGCTCGATTCCGACAGCCGGTTTTCAGAGAGCGATCAGGCGAGCTTTACGCCGATGACGGCAGCGAGTGCCGATGCGCGCGCAGGCCTTGCCGAGACAGATGAAGCGCTGGAAGCAACCGCCCTGGGTGCGGCGCGGGCGCAGGTCCACGAGAATTACATCGTCGCCCAGACGCAGGATTCGCTGATCATCGTGGACCAGCACGCAGCCCATGAGCGGCTGGTCTATGAAGCGCTGAAAAATGCGCTGCATTCACGGGCCGTACCCTCCCAGATGCTGCTTTTGCCGGAGATCGTCGATCTGCCGCAGGACGATGCCGAGCGGCTTGCTGTCCATGCGCCAACTCTGGAGCGCTTCGGGCTGAGGCTGGAGCGCTTTGGCCCCGGCGCTGTTGCGGTACGGGAAACCCCTTCCATGCTGGGTGAAGTCGACGTGCAGCAACTGGTCCGTGATCTGGCGGATGAGATCGCGGATCACGACACCACCGAAACACTCACGGAGCGGCTTCATCACATCGCAGCCACCATGGCCTGCCATGGCTCGGTGCGCTCCGGGCGCCGGCTCAAGCCTGAGGAAATGAACGCTTTGTTGCGGCAGATGGAAGCCACACCCGGTTCCGGCACCTGCAATCATGGCCGGCCGACCTATATCGAACTGAAGCTTGCCGATATCGAGCGCCTGTTCGGCCGGCGATAACGAGCGCGAACTTGACCTTGTCACTTTTTGCGGCGATGAAAGATCAATTCAACTGGCAGATTTCCATGATGAACCGTTTTGAAGGGCCCGGCAGCCGCGAGGCCCGCATCCGCTATCTGGATGGCGACTTTCAGGTCACCAGCCCCGGCTCGTTCGTTCGCTGCGCTGTCACCGGCGAAAACATCACGCTCGATGAGCTGAGATACTGGAGCGTCGAGCGGCAGGAACCTTATGTGAGCGCGAAAGTGTCTTTCGAGCGCGAACTTGAGATGAACCCGCAACTGCGCGATCGCTCAAAGTAACACCGCTAGGGTATTTTGCAGCCAGATGGAAACATCTGGCGTCGCATAAATGCAGCCAAAACAAAGAGATAGAGCATTTCTGCGATTCAGAGAAAAGCAGAAATACTCTATTCGGCAAGTCGCCGTAATTTCCAGGCTTCCACCGTTTCGTTGATGATGCGAACCGGCGTATGCGGCTGGTCGAACACCGTTGCGACCTCCAGGACATTCAGCTTGTCCAGAAATTCCGGCCCCACCGCGCCGTGGCGCAGCCGCACCGCATCCTTCGCCGTTGTGATCAGCTCAAGACCTTCGGCCTTCGCCAAGGACAACAGCCCGGCCAGCTCATCGGCATCATAGAAATGGTGATCGGGAAACGGGCGGGCCTGCACGACCGTCGCCCCTGCCCTCGTTACCGTGTCGAAGAATTTTTCCGGGTGACCGATGCCTGCGAAGGCGAGAAAGCGGCGTCCCGCGAACCGTTCGCCATCGAGCGGCCGCAAGCCGGCATCGAAAGCCGGCTTTCCGGCTCGTGCCGCCTGCCGCACAACGCCATCAGCGGCGCTGCCATCGCCCATTCGCAACAGGGCATCCGTATAGACGAGCTGATCGACAACCTTTGCCCGCAGCGGTCCGGCGGGAACGACCTTGCCATTGCCCAAACCGCGACGGGAATCGACCACCAAGAGCGCATAATCGATGTGGATCCGGGCGCTCTGGAAACCATCATCCATGATGAGGAAGTTGCAGCCCTCCTGCTCCAGCAGAAGACGGGCGCCAGCGGCGCGGTTAGCGGTTACTGCAACGGGTGCGTGCGCGGCCAGAAGCAATGGTTCGTCGCCCACATGCTTTGCCGCGTCGTGATGGGGGTCGACCACATGCGGGGTTGAAAATCCGCCGCCATGCCCGCGCGACAGAATGCCGGGCGCAAAGCCCATGGCGCGGGCCTGTTCGGCGAAAGCGATCGCGACAGGGGTCTTGCCGGTGCCGCCGACAGTGAAATTGCCGATGCACAGCACAGGTGCAGGCATTTTTTCGCGGCGCGCATTGCGCAGCTTGCGGCCTGCAACGAAACTATAGGCAGCAGCCAGCGGCGAAAGCGCCAGAGCGCGCCAGTCCGGTTTTTCCCACCAGAAAGGCGGTGCTTCGCTGGCCATGTGTCAGCCCTTGCCTGCCCGGTGCAATCTCGACTGCACGATCAGCGGATGAATGAACGGCTCCAGCACCTTCATCGTGGCGGCCAGTGCCCCACGCATGTTCTGCACTGTCGTCGCTGCGGCAACCATCATACCCCGCCTGGCATCCGGATTTGCCAACAGATAATTGACGGCCCCAGCAAGCATGTTGCGATCGCGCACGAGCTTGGCACCGCCGGCATCGATCAGATTCTTGTAGGCTTCGCGGAAGTTCTGGACGTCGCGTCCCGCCAGTATCGCCGTGTCCAGCATCGCCGGCTCCAGCGGGTTCTGCCCTCCTGTGGAAGACAGCGAACGGCCAACGAAGGCAATTTCCGTCAGCCGAAGATAAAGTCCCATCTCGCCGATCGTGTCGCCCAGCAAAATATCGGTGTCGGCCGCAACGGGCTCGCCGGAACTGCGCCGCACCAGCCGCAGGCCCATGGCGCCGATCTCCTGCGCCAGCTCATCGGCTCTGGCAGGATGACGCGGCACCACGATCGTCAGCAGGCCGGGATGGCGCTTGCGCAGCGCGGCATGAATTTCGGCCGCCATCTTTTCCTCGCCGTCATGGGTGGAAACTGCGGCCCAGGTCGGCCGCGCACCTATCTGGCGCTGGAGAACCAGCAGTGCTTTTTCATCAACCGGCGGCGGCGGCGTATCCACCTTGAGGTTGCCCGACACGCTCACCGGACGTGCGCCCAGCGTGCGGAAGCGTTCGCCGTCGATCTCGGACTGCGCCACCACATGCGAAAAATTCTCGAACAGAGCCTCGGCAAGACTTGCCCGCTTGGTCCAGGACGCAAACGACTTGTCCGACATGCGTCCGTTGACCAGCACCTGCGGAATGTTGCGCGCACCGAGTTCGAGTATGGTCATGGGCCAGATCTCGGATTCCGCAATGATCGCGAGGTCGGGTTGCCAGTGATTGAGGAAGCGGCTGACGGCCGGCTTGATGTCCAGAGGCACATACTGGTGAATGACGCTGTCACCCAGCCTTTCGCGGACAACTTTGGCGGATGTCACCGTGCCTGTCGTCAGCACGATATTGACGCCATAGCTCAGGATTGTCTGCACGAGTGGCACGATGGCGATGGTTTCGCCGACGCTGGCGGCATGGAACCAGATCAGGGGACCATCCGGGCGCTGCTGTCCTGCAATGCCATAGCGCTCTTTCGAACGGCCCTTGTCTTCCTTGCCCTTCGAGGCGCGCCAGGCAACATAAGGTCCCATCAGGGGAAACGCGGCAGCTCCCGCATATCGGTAGAGCGTCAACAGGGTTCGGGCCGCACGTTCGCTCATTGCGCTGTGTCCACCAGAGCGTAGGCTTTTGCCGTAGCTTCGTTGAGCGATGCCGTCAGCTCCTGACGCTTGCGCTCCATTTCCGTATCATCCGCATCCTTGGGAACGAAGACAGGCGTACCGATCACGAAGGACGATCTCCCGAAGGGCAGATTGATGGTGGTCTTGTCCCAGCTTTTTTCCAACACCTTGCGGCGGCTGGTGGTCATGGCTGCCGGCAGGATCGGGCGCCCGGAAAGACGTGCCAGCAAAATGACACCCAGCCCTGCGTCGCGCGGGGTGCCGTGCGGAATGTCTGCAATCATGGCTACATTCTTGCCAGCCACCAGCGACTTTTTGAGGGCAATCAGAGCCTTGGCTCCTCCCTTGTCCAGATGGCGTGTATTTTCACGGCCGCCTGAGCCGCGCACGGCTTCGATGCCGAATTTTTCGACCACAAGCGCATTCAGCTCGGCGTCGGCACTGCGTGACACCATGGCGACCAGCGGGCGTCCTTTCGGATAGAAAACCGGCGCCATCAGATGCTGGCCATGCCACAATGCGATAATTCCCGGCTGCAGATGCTCATATTCGCCATCGGCAACGACGGTAGAACCGCGGGTCAAAGGATTGGTCAGACTGACCAGACGCAAAAACCATGAAAGTAGACTGGTCAGCACAGCCTTGGTAACGCGCGAGCGCGCGAGCGGCTGACGAATGCGACGCCACAGCCGCTTCAACGCCGTCTGGCGCTTTCCACGCACAGCAGACGTTTGCGCCTCAGCCGGTGCGGCGTCCTGCTCCATGCTCAGGCGTCGGCCTTGTTATCGGGATCGAGCAGCCTGTGCAGATGCACCACGAAATAACGCATGTGTGCGTTGTCCACGCTCGCCTGCGCCTTGGATTTCCATGCTGCCTGAGCCGCCTGATAATTTGGGTAAACGCCCACAATATCCAGCGCATTGAGGTCACGGAATTCATTGCTTCCGAGTTCCTTCAGCTCGCCGCCGAACACCAGATGCAGAAGCTGCTTGTCATCACCGCTGCTCATATCCGTCCTCTTACTGAAAAACACCGCGCCCGGTCTAATCCAAACCGGCCGACAATTAAACCTTTAGCGATGCCTAAACCGGGAAATGTGGTGCGCGACCTTCCGGTTTGGCGATCACGGCATAAAGCTCGTCAAGAAGCTCGTTGCTGCCAGCGACCAGCGCGCCATGCCGGATCATCTCATCGGCGAATCGTGGCGGCAATCCATCTTCGGCAATAAGCTTGCCGCCAGCCTCTTCAAGAATGAGCGCGGCCGCGGCGAGGTCCCAGTCATGAGAGTCGGGTTTGACGAAGCTGGCGTCGATGCGGCCGGCAGCAATCATGGCAATACGGTAGGCCAGAGACGGGACATAGCCGACCTTGCTGGCGCGCGCGATCAGATCCTTCGGAAGCTCATCGATCATGTCCTTGGGACCGGCGATTTCCGGCGATGAGCCAGCCGTCCTGACGGAAATGCGCTTGCCGTCAAGAAAAGCGCCGCCGCTGGCTGTGGCGGAAAAGATTTCACCCTTGGCGGGACAGTCGAGCACGCCCGCCAGCGACCGGCCCTCTTCAACCACCGCGATGCTGACGCACCATGTCGGATTTCCGGCGATGAATGCACGGGTGCCGTCGATGGGATCCACGACGAAAGTGCGCGGAGCATCCAGCCGCTTCAGATCATCGGCGGTTTCCTCCGAAAGCCAGCCATATCCCGGCCGCGCATTCAGAAGCGTCTCACGCAGGTATCTGTCGGCGGCGTAATCAGCCTCGCTGACTGGTGAAGACCCTTCCTTGATCCAGACCTGTGGGTCCTTGCCGAAATAGCCCATGGCAATCTCACCGGCTTCCCGTGCCGCTTCCAGAAGCAGCGTCAGATCCTCCTGAGGGTCTGGAAGGTTGCGTTTGTCAGCTTCCGGCAAGGGTCATCCCTTCGATCAGCAATGTCGGCGCTGCCGTCCCGAAATTGCGGTCCAGATCGCTGGCCGGAACCATGTTCATGAACATGTCTTTCAGGTTGGAAGCGATCGTTACCTCGGAAACGGGATAAGCCAGTTCGCCGTTCTCGATCCAGAAACCGGAGGCGCCGCGGCTGTATTCGCCGGTCACCATATTCACACCCTGCCCAAACACTTCCGTGACATAAAATCCGGATTTCAGGCTGGCGATCAGGTCCTGCGGCGCCGCCGCCCCTGCTTCGATCGCGAAATTGCTGGACGAGGGAGAGACCGAAGAGCCGCTGCGGGAACCGCGCCCGTTGGTGATGAGGCCCAGTTCCGCTGCAGTGGAGAGCGAAAGCAGCCAATGGTTGAGAACACCATTGTCCACCATCACCAGCTTCTCGCCGCACACGCCCTCGCCGTCGAAAGGACGAGAGGACTGGCCTCGCCGGCGCAGGGGATCATCCGTCACGGTGATCGCGGCATTGGCAATCTTTTGCCCCATCATGTCGCGCAGAAAGCTGGTCTTTCGGGCAACCGCAGCCCCGTTGATCGCCCCGGCGAGATGACCGGCGATGCCGCGCGCCACGCGCGGGTCAAAGATCACATTCACCGTGCCGGTGGCGGCCTTGCGTGCGCCCAGTCGCCGGACTGCGCGTTCCCCGGCCTTACGGCCGATATCTTGCGGAGACTCCAGATCCTCAAAATGCTGACGGGAAGAGAATTCATAGTCCCGCTCCATGCCGGTGCCCTCCCCGGCGATCACGCTTGTGGAGCGGGAGAAGCGGGTTACGGCATAGTGGCCGACAAAGCCGTTGGAGGCGGCCAGAACCAGCCCGCCCATGCCCGCACCGGCGCTGCTGCCGGAGGAGTTGCTCACCCCGCTGACGGCAAGTGCCGCTGCTTCCGCAGCCAGAGCATCCTCCTTCAGCCGGTCGGGAGAAACCTCGGTCGCATCGAACAGGTCGAGATCGACCGGATGGCGAACCAGAAGTGCGGGATCGGCAAGACCCTGATAAGGGTCCTCCGGCGAAACCTTCGCCATGGATACCGCTCGTTCAGCCAACGTGGCGGGATCTGATGCGGCAGTTGCGGAAACGCTTGCGACGCGCTTGCCGACGAAGACGCGCAGCGACACATCCTCGCTTTCCGATGCGCCGGTTTCCTCGACTTTGCCGAGCCGCACCGAAACGCCCGTCGACCTGCTCAGAATGGCAACCGCATCGGCTGCATCCGCACCGGCCTTACTGGCCGCTTCCACCAGCGCCGAAACACGGTCTGTCAGCTTCGCGGCGTCGATCTTGTCAGTCATGTCGAGATGATCCCATGAAGGGTGAGATGGCGACTTTCGAGCTTCCATCTATTGTCGGCACCGTGCTTTCGCAATGGCGAAGGCAGTTGGGCCGGCTTTTTCATGGGCATCAATGCTTTTTGGGCTCGTAGCGCGCTTTCAGGGCCTCGTCGATCCTGCGCTTGGTCTCGTCCTTGACGGAAGCCGTTTCCTTCATCACCGCATCGAATTTGAGGAAGTCGAGCACACGGAACCTGGAAACCGGCGGGCATATGATGACGTCGGGACGCACCTGCGTCAGCTTGTTGTCGATGATCGACTGCATCAGCAATTGCGTCGCACCGAACATCAGGTCGACCGAGGTCGGGCGTCGCGATCCGTTTTCGACCGGCGCGCCAATGACGTCGACAGCCACGACGATGTCCGCTTCATGACTGATTAGATCGAACGGGATGGGGTTGTAGATGCCGCCGTCGATCAGCAACCGCCCGTCACGGATGACCGGCCTGAACAGAGCGGGTATGGCTGCGGATGCAGCGATCGCCGACAGAAGATCGCCATCCTCCAGCACCGCCAGGCTGTGGCCGTAATAATCGGTGGCGGTGATCTTCAGCGGAATCTGCAATCCGCCAAAGCTATCGGGGATAGATGCAGGCAGAAACGCCTTCAGGATCCGCTCGATGTTGAACTGGCTGACGTGCAGCCCGCCCTTCATGAGCTCGGCAAGGCTGCCGGGGCGTGACTGCCATATGCGGCTGGCCACTTCCGAGCGTTTCGACAGGATGGAGCGGCAATAGTCGCGGATTTCCTTTCCGGTCATGCCGGAAGCCATGGCAGCGCCGATGAGCGCCCCTATGGACGATCCGGCGATAGAAACCGGTCTGATCCCCAGCTCGTCGAAGGCCTCGACGATATGGATGTGGGCCAGGCCTCTGGCACCGCCACCGCCAAATGCGATGCCGAAGGTGGGGCTCATTCAGCCTGTACTTTCTCGACATCCGGCCCCACCAGCATGACAGCTGGTTCGCCCGAAAGCAGTTTGGCCGCAACCTTTTTGACGTCGGCAACGGTGACCGCTTCCAGAAGGGCCGGTCGGCGTTCGATGTAATCCTTGCCAAGCCCGGTCACCTGCAGTTCCACCAGAGTGGAGGCGATCGCCCCGGAAGAATTGAGATTGTTGATCGCATAGGCGCCGATCAGATATTTGCGGGCGGCCTCAAGTTCGGCCTCCGTCGGTCCCTCCTGCGCCATCTGTCGGATCACGCTGCGGATGACTTCCACGGTTTCAGCGGCGCGGTCGGATCTCGTCGCCGTGCTGATGCCCAGCGTTTCCGAATAGCGACGGTTTGAAAGCATGGAGCCGACCGAATAAGCCAGTCCACGCTTCTCGCGCACTTCCTTGAACAGGCGCGACGTGAATGTTCCGCCACCCAGGATTTCGTTCATCAGAACAGCAGCGAAGAAATCCGGATCGGTGCGTTCAAGTCCCGGAAAAGCCATCTGGATCGATGTCTGGGGAAGATCGTAGGCGACCTTCAGTTGCTGGTCGAGTTTGGGCTGGACATGCGCAACCGGAACGGATTTCTGCTTTTCCGGCAAATTGCCGAACAGCCGGTCGAGATCGCGCTTCAGGGTTTCGGCGTCGATTGCTCCGACAACCGCGACATACAGGCCATCACGAGCAAACTGGCTGTCGTGAAAGGCATGCAGATCATCGGTCGACAGGCCCGCAAGGCTTTCCTTCGTGCCTTCGTCCGGGCGGGCGTATGGGTGCTCGCCATAGACGGCGCGCGCCCATTGCTTTCTGGCCTGATCGTTCGGGTCACGCTCGGCAGCATCGATGCCCGTCAGCAGCTGGCTGCGGATACGGTCGACAGGCCCCTGGTCGAAACGCGGCTTGTCGATGGCCAGACGCAGCAGATCGAAAGCCGCGTCCTTGTCCTCGGCCAGAACGCGAACGGTGCCATAAATGCCGTCGCGGGTGCTCGAAAAGCGCATTTCAGCACCGACCTCATCGAGCTTTTCCTGAAAAGCATTGCTGTCGAGATCGCCGGCGCCCTCATCGAACAAACCGCTCATCAGGTTGGCGAGGCCTTCCTTGCCGACAGGATCCTGACTGCTGCCGCCCTGAAAGACGAAGCGCGTGGTGACAATCGGGACGGTGTAATCTTCCACCAGCCAGGCAGTGATGCCTTTTTCCGAGTGGACTTCCTGAATCTTCACGTCCGCCTGTACGGGCAGCACGACAAGAGACAACAGGAGCAATGTGCCAGCGACGAGCGCGCCGGCCTGCCTGAGAGAAATCGAAAGCTTTTGCATGCGCTTAATTCCCGGCTTTCATAGTCGGCAGAAGATATCCGGTGGTGGAAATCGTTGGCTGGAGATAGCGCACAGCAGCGGCCCTGACCTCCTCTGCCGTCACCTTGCCGATGCGATCCGGCCATTCCTGCAAATCCTGCACGGTTGCCCCGGTTGCCAGAGCGCTGCCATACATATTGGCCATGCTGATCTGGCGATCCCTTGCAAAGATGGTTGCCCGGACAAAGCGCTTCTTGGCCTTTTCCAGCTCGTCGTCGGTAACGCCATCCTTTGCGATGCGCTC
>Ga0265293_10009615_pt1 | contig 13842 bp, 11 predicted proteins | sample Munlanlewell138R_FD_192505 | JGI IMG/M metagenome (GOLD analysis project Ga0265293, IMG submission 192505) | Leachate microbial communities from a municipal landfill in Southern Ontario, Canada - Leachate well 138R | ecosystem: Engineered > Solid waste > Landfill > Unclassified | place: Canada...
TAATATGTACAGAACAAAAGAAATCATATACGCAGCTGTCCCGAACAAAATTGTTTTGTTGGCATCTTCATCTCTGCAGATACCATATGTAAGTGCAACCGCCAAAGGTGTATATAAAATTAAAAACACAAGTCCCGTTTGTACTCCAAAAAGCATGGAGATTATTAAATCTGAAGCAATTAATGCTAAAATTGAATATTTAAGCCCCTTCCTTTTTCCTAGAATAATTGCAGGAGTGGGATAGAAAAACATTAATAATGTAATAAAAGATGACAAATAAGCAATTATAACCAATATCCCGGTTATCATTGCTGATTCCGTAATGTTTGATGTTTTTGAGTTTCTGTTCATCATTACCTCACATATCTAATTACAATATTTTACCCCATAATCAACTTAAAGTCAAAAGCTTATTTCAAGGCGGCATAATTTATTTGTAAATATATATTATTTTTGCTATAATAGTGTAGGAATTAATAAAATTATATTAACAGGGGATGTATTATGAAAACCAATCTGCTTACAAATATATTAAAAAACCAGGTTACTCCTGCATTAGGCTGCACCGAGCCCGGCGCTGTTGCCTATGCAGTGGCAAGAGCAAAAGAAATATTAGGCTCTGAAATAAAAAAACTTAATATAGAAGTTGATAAAAACATATTAAAGAACGGATTCAGCGTCGGTATCCCGGGAACAAACGAACACGGTATAATATTTGCAGCTGCTCTTTCTTTAGTAATAGGCAAGTCGGAATATGAATTGGAAGTTCTGAAGGATGTTGATAATGAAAGCATTGATAGGGCATTAGAAATTGTTGATTCAAATATTATAGACCTTAATCTGAATTCTCATATTCAAGGATTATATATAAAAGCAGAAGTAATTGGAGATAAAGATAATGCGACAGTTATAATACGAGATTCTCATACCAATATTATTTTTGAAAGAAAAAATGATAAGGTCTTGCTTGATACAAGTGATACTAAAGCTACAGAAAAGAAAACAACAAATGAAATAAAATTTGAAATAAAAAACTATTCTATTGATGAACTTATCGATTATGCAAATAATGTACCCATTGATGAAATTTCTTTTATTCAAAGCGGAATTGATATGAATTTAAAAATTGCTGATGTTGGACTAAAAGAATCTATCGGTGTTGGTTTAAGCAATTATCTATATAAAAATGCAGGAGATGCTTTTACAATGGCTAAGGCATATACTGCTGCTGCTTCAGAAGCGCGAATGTCGGGATACCTTTTGCCGGTAATGAGCAGTGCAGGTTCAGGCAATCACGGTTTGGTCGCAATAATTCCAATATCCTATATTGGCCGTGAAAAGAATATTCCAAACGAAAAGATATTGAGGTCTGTAACCTTAAGCCATTTGATTACGATTTTTGTAAAAGTATATTTAGGAGCACTTTCACCAGTTTGTGGCTGCGCAGTTGCTGCAGGAGTCGGCTGTGCTGCAGGACTCACATACATGTTAAACGGAAATAACGAGCAGATTAAAGGCTCTATCAATAATATGATAGCAGGAATTTCCGGAATGCTCTGTGATGGCGCAAAGTTGGGATGCGCCTATAAACTATCCATTTCAGTTGATGCCGCCGTTGATGCTGCGAAAATGGCATTGGAAAAAATATATATTCCGGAAGATAACGGTATTTTAGGCTGTACAGCAGAAAAAACAATACAAAATTTAGCAAAGGTTTCAAATATCGGCATGGACCATACAGATGAAGTAATTCTTGATGTTATCATTAATAAGTGCTAACCCCCTATGTATGTTCCTATCATTGTTATGAATAACAATTTTGTAATTGCGTGTCATTCTGAGAGCTTTAGCTCGAAGAATCTCATACTTTAAAACCTGAGATCCTTCGTTACACTCAGGATGACAAAGCGTATTTATTTATCGTGGTGTGGTAACACGTGATAATTCATAAGAAAACGAGGTGCATTATGAAAAAAAGAATTAGTTTGTTTATTGTAGTTTTAATGGTAATATTATCATTTACTTCTGTATTGGCAATAGAAATCGATGAAGATAAGTTCAGCGAAGATATTGAATTTATGAAGAAAGTAATATATTTTGTGATGGACAAGTATCAGTACGAAATAAGCCAAGAAGATATCATGAATGGTCTTTATGACGGATTCTTCAGTGTTTTGGATGACTACAGCACTTACTATACACCCAAGGAATACCAAGCATTGCTTGAAGATACAGCAGGAGAATTTTCAGGTATAGGCGTTCAAATAATGGATATAAACGGACAAGTTGTCGTAGTTACTCCTCTGTCCGGCTCACCTGCAATTGAAGCAGGAATTAAGGCAGGTGATATAATAAATACTGTTGACGGTTATGATATTACCGGCGCCACTTCAAGTCAGGCATCTCTTCTTATAAGGGGAGAAGAAGGAACGACTGTTAAAATAGGCATTCTGCGCGGAAAGGAAAGTCTTAACTTTGATTTAATAAGGAGTTCAATAATAATAAACAATGTTGAAGGAAAAATACTAAAAGATAATATTGGATATTTAAAGGTTACCGGTTTTTCCGACAATACAGCAGAGCTTGTAGAAAATGAGCTTCTCCTGTTTGATGAGAATAATGTGGAAAAAATAGTAATAGATATGCGTAACAACGGCGGGGGAACATTGCAGTCTGCAGTTGACTTGTTAAATTTATTTGTTACGGAAGGACCTGTAGTATATGTGGAATATGCAGCCGGCAAGGAAGATATTTATGAAAGCAAACTAAAAGAACAGAAATATGAAATAGCCGTATTAATTAACGAAGGAAGTGCCAGCGCAACAGAAATATTTGCAGGTGCCGTTAAATATAAAAATGAAGGAATCATTGTAGGTACAAACTCTTACGGAAAAGGTGTCGTTCAGTCTCTGTATCCTTTGATTGACGGAAGCGGAGTAAAATTTACCACAGCAGAATATTTTTCAGTAAATAAAATACCTGTTCATAAAGTCGGGATAACCCCTGATATTGTAGTGGAAAACAAGATTATAGATATTTCTGAATATCCGACTTTCAGTAATGAAAATAAACCTGAATTAGGAAATGTAAGTCTTGATGTTTTATCAGCTGAAATGATACTTATGGAATTAGGTTATGAAACAAACCAGCCTGACGGAGTATACGACATACAGTCCTTTGAGCAAGTTAAGAAATTTCAGGAAAATAATCTATTATATCCCTACGGAACAATCGATTTTGCTACTCAAGATGCCCTATACAATGCTTTAATAAGGCATGTGGAAAGCAATGAAGACGATTTGCAGCTTGATGCAGCAATAGAAGCATTAAAATAAATTTCATTCTGAAAGCCCGCCCAAAAAATCTTTATCAGAGGTATGGGGACACTAAAGTGTCCCCATACCTTACAAACTGCTTATTGAAGCTTGATCAAAACTTTCTGATATATTCATGTTATAAGCATTTAATACTCCTCCGCAAATTATTTCTGCCATGTCATAAATAAGTGAAAGCCTTGTATCCTGAACCAAATCATGAAATTCCTTATCGCTGGAACTTACAATTCCAATTATAGATATATCACCGATTTCCGGAAGGAATTTCCCTATACCCTTTCCCGGTGTGATTGAGCCTTCTCTAATTTCTATAATTCCTTGATTCTTTTTATTGCTCAAGCAGGCATCCAACGCTATGATGCAGTCATAATTCTTGCTTCTTAAGTTTTTTATATACTCGTTAATATTCATTGCATGAACAGGTTTTTCCAAAGTACCGTAAACATCAGCTTTGATATTTTCTTTCATCAGTAAAGTGCCTGTTAAGGGTCCCAAGCTGTCTATTATGCATTTGTCGGTTCCGATACAAACTATTGCTGCATTATTCATATGCTCTGCTAAAAAATTTCCTATTTTAATTGCTGCAAAGCTGTTCTTGTAATGTACTTCAATTGGATTCAAAGGAAACACCCCCTATGTGTTAGTATATACACACAGGGGGTGTTTTATGCTTTATTCTTCCCAATAATAACCATCATGTTTTATAAATTCATTAAGATTTAAATCGTCATTAGTACAGTATCCAAGGTTTATGGCTGTGTCTCTGAGTACCAAGTAAAGCTGCGCCTCAGTTGCATTGTAATATAGATAGCACCGGCACCCCCGTCCCCTTGTCATAAATAAAATGACAGGGCAGTATATACCAATAACAATGCCATAATAATATTGACAATTCTTTCGTTTTTAAATAAGAACTTCTGAAATATTGAGCCAAACATTGCCCAACTGCATGTGGATAAAAAACTCACAAAAGCCAGAACCAATGAAAACATACTTAACACAAAAACAGAGTTATAGTATGGAACTAAAAATGTCGATACTATGGTAATACAATATATGATAACTTTTACATTTACAAACTGCAAAAGAATTCCGGCAATAAAAGTATTGGTGCTTTGGCTTTCGTCTTCAGAGTGGGGCTTGCTTTTATATATTTTCCATGCAAGCCATAATATATAAGAAGCACCTATAAAAGTCATAACAGGCTTTATTGATGGTATTAAATTATACAATGTTACACTTAAAAAACTGCTTAATACCATGATGATAAAAAAGCCGAAAAATACTCCGGCATTAAACCTGATACTCTTTTTAAATCCATACCTGCTTGCATTAGACATAGCCATTATATTGTTAGGTCCCGGCGTAAAGGTTGTTATGAAAACATAAGACAAGAAGGCTGTGAAATTAGGCATAGTGCACCTCGCATATTTTGCTATGAAATAATAATACAGCTTGTACTTAATTAAGTCAATAAATTTACTTTATGATAAGAATAAGTTTGTCTTTATATATCAAATAAACACTTATCCAAGAATATTTTGATATTGTTTTTTTCCTTTAATATGTCTACATTTGTTCTTCCCATCCTGTCACAAAAACCTAATAATGCAACTTCTTTTATATCCGTTTCTTCTTTCATAGACTTAATATCGGCAAATGGCATATCCTTCACTACATGAAGTATTTGCATATGCCACCTGACAAGTCCTTTGACCTTTTGAATAAATTTATCATCTGTGGTAAATTCCTGAAGAAATTTCACGCATAAATCAGCTCCCACTGATTCATGATTGTAAGCTGTAATTTTTCCCTTTTTATTTTTAGTTGTTTCAGCCTTTCCTATATCATGTAACAGTGCTGCCCACATAAATGCCCTTTCATCTCTGCTTTTATTTTTATGTTTAGCTGCTTCATCAACTACCAGCATTGTATGATTCCAGGCATTGCCCTCAGGATGGTGGATAGGTGACTGCTCAGTTTCTTTAAGCTTGTAAAGCATGTAAAAGGGATATTCTTTAAATATTTTAGTGTTTACTATTGAGTTTAGAAAAGTTGACGGCTGTTTATCCAGCAAAATATGATTATTTATTTCATATAACAACAATAATTTAATATCGTCATCTGTTTTATTTAAATTTAATTTCTTTTGTTTAAGATGCATAATTCCCTCTGTCCAATAATTATAATGTATTATACATATCTAACATTCCATCTTAAACAAAAAAATATTCTGTTAATTAATTCATATAGCAAATATATTTTCTTTTTATGGTTTAGCATTTGTGATATAATCATTAGAGAAATAATGAAATAATAGAAAAGGAGCAAATATGAATTTTAGAAATCTAATTACTAATTTGTTTAGAATAATTAAAAAACCTAATGATTTTCAAGATTTTCAAAATCAAAATTTTGATAATTATCAAAACGAGAAAAAATCTCCTTCGAAACCGGGAAGGTTAAAATTTCTGTTAATTATTCCTGTATTATTTGTTGCAGCATCTATAATAATATCTTGTCAGTACACGGTAGAGGAAACAGAACAGGCAGTAGTTACAACCCTTGGCAAGGTAACAAGTGTGGAATCGGCAGGATTACATTTTAAGCTGCCCTACCCCATACAGGCAGTAACAAAGGTAGCAGTAAATAAAACACAAAAATTGCAAATCGGTTATTCAAGCGAAAATGAGAGTGTTAGCTATTCATCTACTTCCATAGCAGATGAAGCAAAAATGATAACAGGAGATTTTAATATAGTAAACATAGACTTTTTCATTGAATGGAAAATTTCAGATCCTGTAAAGTTTTTGTATAATTCAGATGAGCCGGCACAAATTTTAAAAATGATAGCACAATCATCAGCAAGAAGTATAATAGGCTCTAAAGATGTAGATGGTGTATTAACTACAGAAAAGTCTATAATCCAGGCAGAAATTAAAGAAAAAATAGTGACTAAGCTTGAAAACTATGATTTAGGCGTTCAGATGTTAGATGTTAAAATACAGGACAGTGAGCCTCCAACTCAAGAGGTAATACAAGCTTTTAAAGAAGTTGAAACAGCAAAGCAGGAAAAAGAAACGAGAATAAATGAAGCTTTAGCCTATAAAAATAAAACTCTGCCTGCAGCAGAAAGCAATGCAGATAAATTAGTTAGAGAAGCTGAATCGTATAAAGAGTCTAAAATTAACGAGGCAAAAGGTGATGTTGCAAGATTTAATGCGATGTATACGGAATATGCCAAAAACAAGGACATAACAAGAACAAGAATGTATTTGGAAACTATAGAAGAAATCTTACCTAACGTAAAAGTATATATCGATTCATCTCAAGGTGGAGTACAAAAATTGCTCCCAATAGAGAGTTTCAATACAACTACAACCAATGGGGGTGAAAATTAATGCAGGAAACTAAAAAGAAGAGTAAATTAGGGTTTCTTATAAAATTAATAATATTTATTGTATTGATAATATCAATTACAAACACAACCTATGTAGTTAAAGAAAATGAATATGCATATGTTACGAGATTTTCTAAATTTATAAAAATTCAGGACACAGCAGGGTTGCATTTCAAACTTCCTTTATTGGATAAAATTGAAACAATTCCTCAATACAGAATGATGTATGATATACCTCCTTCAGAAGTATTGACCGGTGATAAAAAAACATTGGTAGTGGATAACTTTGCTGTATGGCAGATTGATGACCCATATACATTCATGAGAACAGTTAGCCGTATAACAGAAATGGAAAACCGTATTGACGCTGTGGTATATAATGCAGTAAAAAACACATTAGGAACAATGGATCAAACTACTATAATTAATTCGGATAATCGTTCAATAGATGATGTTAATACTAAAATAACAGAAATGGTTAATGTTCAGCTTAAAAATTACGGTGTATCAACTGTAGCGGTAGAAATTAAAAGATTAGATCTGCCAAATGATAACGAGTCTGCTGTATATAACAGAATGATTTCAGAAAGAACACAAATGGCAGAAAGTTTCAGGGCAGAAGGTAATTTGGAAGCAAGCAAGGTAGTTAACGAAACAGACAAAGAAGTTGGAATTTTGCTATCTAAGGCATCAGCTACTGCTGAAGAATTGAAGGGTGAAGGCGAAAGTGAATATATGAAAATTATAGCCGAAGCCTACTCAACCGAGGACAGAGTGGATTACTACGAATTTATCAGAAGCTTAGAAGCTCTTAAAGTTACCATGAAAGGCGAAAAAACACTAATTCTTCCTGCAGATAACTATATAGTTAAGATATTAAACGGCAAGTAGAACATCTTAGACCATTCCGCTTATATGCAGGAATGGTCTTTTTTAGGTTCGTCCCCAGAATTCTGTATACTAAACAATTAATAATATGCTATAATCATATATAATAAACATCAGGAGAATCTAATGAAGAAAAAAGATATAATGCTGTCAATACTGTTAGTAATCTTGTGGGGTGTGAATTTTACTGTTATTAAATTAGGTTTAGCCGGAGTTCCGTCAATGCTTTTAGTTTCATTGCGATACTTGCTTTTAACATTTCCGGCAATATTTTTTATAAAAAAGCCGAAAACAGAATTGAAGTATATTGTATTATACGGACTTACAGTAGGAGTCGGACAATTTTCATGCTTGTTTTATGCAATGCAAATTGGAATGCCAGCGGGGATAGCTTCCATTGTACTTCAGACTCAAGCTTTTATATCGCCTATTTTCGCTATGATATTTTTAAACCAAAAAATAAATTCAAAGCAAATAATTGGATTAATAATATCTGCCATAGGGTTAATATTAATAGCAATGGCTTCTATCGGAGACAATATGAATAAGGTACCTGTCTTAGCCTTTATCCTGATGGTAGCGGCACCTATATTTTGGGCTGTTTCAAATATAATTGCAAAAATTGCTTCTGACAAGGCAGCTTCAAAGGATGAAAAGCTGAATATGGTAAGTATGGTTGTATGGTCAGGATTAGTACCCCCAATTCCGATGCTGGGTTTGGCACTCATGTTGGACACACCGGAAACCCTTCTCAGTGTATTGACAAATTTAAACGGCATTTCAATATTTGCAGTACTTTATTTAGCTTATGCTGCTACATTGACAGGATATGGCATCTGGAGCAAATTGATAGTATCATATCCCATGAGTACAGTTGCCCCAATTCCCCTTCTGGTTCCCATAGTGGCATTATTATCAGCAAGAATTGTTCTTATGGAGCAGCTGTCATCATTACAATGGATAGGATTTATTGTTATTTTAGCAGGTCTTGCAATTGCGAATATTAACCTTAGTATGATTAAAAATATATTTATTAAATCAAAAACGTAATAGAGCGAATACAAATTCGACTATTCTTCAATAATTCTTAATCCTTCTATCTGAATTCTTTTTAAATAATCTACAACATTTGAAGAAATTCCATCCATATCAGACTTGTTTAAAATTGTGATAATCATACTTCTTTCATTGCATACAGCTTCCAACAATTTTACAAAGGAATTGATAATACGAACACCAATTACTTCTGTTTTATAATCAACACTACTAATATCTTCATTGCAGAATCTTAAAATTTCGCTCTGAATATAAGCTAAATCCATGAGTTGTTTCTGATTTAATTGTTTAATATAATCATCAAGTCCTATGTTAACAATTTTTCCTATTACATCAGACATCCAGAAGTATTCTACGTTTTTAATACAATAAGAAATGATATTTATATCCGAATTATCTGTAGTTTTCACAATATAATCTTCGCCGCTCTTCGTTTCATCGCAATCCGCTACAGACATTTTAATTTCATTATATTTATTTCTAAGTTCATTTGAAGGATGTATTCCAAGACTGCATGATAAATTGTAGCTGAATTCATTGTAATAGTTTATAGCAACAGCTCTCTTCCCGCTTTTTTGGTAAATATCCATGAGTTTTAGAGCTATTTTCTCATCATAAGGCTCAATTTCTAAAATTTCGTTTAATACATCAATACAATCCTCATATCTATTATCATTTTCGTAAACTTCTACTAACCTCTGAAGTATTTTAACCTTATGCTGTTCAAAGTTTATCCTTTCATATATAATTAAATTATTAAATTCATCACATTTATTGAAATAGCAACCTTCTAATAAATCACCACGAAACAGCCTTTTAAGCTTTAATATACCTTCTACAGAGTCCTGACAACTTGGTTTGAATTTCATTATATTGATAATGTCACAATTAAATTCATATTTACTGTTTATGCTGCAACATTCAGTATCTACTTTTATAAATGAATTATTTTTTTTATCTTCCAATATGTTTTTCTTTATAAGCCATAAATTATATCGCAAATTATATTTTGCAGCATCAGTGTTGCTATCCGGCCATAAATATCCTATGATTTTTTCTCTGCTCAAATATCTTCTCTCATTTAACACAAGAAGACAAACTAAAGCAATAGCTTTGTTTCCAAGCTTATCTTCTATTTCTTTACCATCATATTCAATTTTAGATTTTCCTAAAAAACTTAAATTCAACATATCCTTCACCTTTTTCAATTATCTACCCGAATCTGTTAAACAATACTTCTCCTGATTTAATAGTTAAGGATACTTTTATATTATCTATTTGAGCTAACGGCGCCGAAAGAATGTCTTGGTCAAGAATTACAATATCAGCTAATTTCCCTACCTCTAAAGTACCTTTAATATTTTCTTCAAAAATACCATATGCACCATTGCATGTGAACATTTTCAATGCTTCATATATATCGACCCGGTGTTCTGCTACAGGGTGATTTAAAGCAGAATGAATTCCCAAAAGTGGTCTTGGCTCTGTAACATCGCTATCTGAGCCTCCACATATAACAACACCTTTATCGATTAACTTCTTGAACGGATTAGTCCGTTTGTAATTATCCCCTAACCTTTGTTCGTACATTTTTCCCATACCGCCCCAATATGTTTCATATGACGGCTGCATGGATAGAATAATATTTAGCTCTTTTACTCTTTCAATCTGCTTATCATTAATTAATTCAGCATGCTCCAATCTATGACGGAGCCCTGTTATTCCTGTTTGATACAATGCATTTTCATGAGCATTAAGAGCTGATTCTATTGCCCTGTCACCGATTGTGTACAATGCTAACTGCAAATTATTTTTATAGCATTGTATTACAAAATCATTGAGCTCCTGCTGTGTTAAGCGAAGGCTGCCCATTGTTCCCGGACAATCTGCATATTCAAAAGAAAGAGCTGCAGTCCTTGCACCAAAAGTGCCATCAATATAAAGGCACCCTCCAATCCTATTAAGTCCCATTGCTTTGATTTTTTCAATATCCATTGTCTGATAGAACAGTACCATATCTATGGGAAATTCACTTCCCTGTTCAAAAACAAACTCTGCATCTTTGTCGCAGTACATAAATCCGCCTTCCATCGCATTTATAGTAGTAATACCGTTCATTAACAAAGTGGACATTGTTTCAGAAATAGCAACCTTTCTGGTGGTTTCAGATATATTTTTCAGTATATTTGTTCTCAAAATTGCATTTGCCTGTTTCCTGAAAATTCCTGTAGGCATCTGTTTTTCATCCATATCAATACCTTCGGCTGTGAAAGGTATTTTGAAATACAGCATGGCACAGGTATTAAGCATACTCACCTGATATTCTAAAGAATTAAGTACAACAGGCACATCATTGCAGTACTTATCTATAAGCACTCTACCCGGGTATTTCTTTTCTTTAAATTGTCCTTCAGAAATACGAATTCCTCGAATATAATTGCCCATGATAAATTTGGATGCTTCTCTTATTTTTTCTCCCATTTCTTCATGAGATTTAGCATCGCTCAAATCTAAACTAACAGAATCAAGAGCAGTCTGAACAACATGGAAATGACTGTCAATAAATCCCGGAAGTACAGTATTTCCATTCGCATCAAAAACCACTGTTTCATTTCCTACTACAGATTCATATTCAGAGCCGCTACCAACAGCAATTATCCTGTTTTTCTCGATAGCAACCCAATCTTTAATTTCTTTGTCTTTCATGGTCATGCATCTTCCGTTTTTAATTATTATATCCGCGCGCATCAGATTCCCTCCAATTAATACTATGTTACATGGTCAGTATTATATCATAAGTACATTCATTGATTGCATTCATTATATCACAAAATAAAATAAAAAGAAAAGACCATAGGCTTTTCTTTTTATTTACTAAACTATGAGCAAAGTACCATTTCAAGAAAAGAGTAAATAATTTCAGCCGTTTTTACGACTGAATCCAATTCCACATATTCGTCGCTTCCGTGAAAATTACCTCCGGCAGCACCGAAAATAACAACCGGTGCACCTAATCTTGTTCCTAAATAATTAAAATCTCCAATACTTTGAAAATATGAAATACTTGGGTTTGTATTGCATACCTTCTCAACTGCACCTAAAAAAGCTTTGGTCATAGGATCTTTACCGGTAAGGGTATAGGGAAAAAATCCCCTTGAGCCTTCAGAAGGTGCTTCCCTAAAATTAATCTTATAACTACATGCAATGTTTGCTCTTTCTATTGCTTTTATTATTTCTTTTGTAATGGTTTCTTCATTTTCTCCAACTACGATATGCCAGAATAAACGTATTTTTGCATAATCAGGAACGCTGCAAGCTCCTCCGTCACTTTCAACCGCAACCACGCATGCTGAACCTTTCCCAAGATGAGGGTCCTCGATATAATCTACATTTTCCAACTCACATATTACTTTGGCAGCAGCATCAGCCGCACTTACCCCCAGTTCAGGAGTAGCTGCATGAGCCGATTTGCCGAATAATTCAATTTCCAGACCGTATCCCCCCCTGGCTCCAAAACAGACATCAGGAAATTCACTTCCATTAAATCCTGCAGATGGCTCAGCTACAATTGAAAAATCAACATCTCTTAAATATCCTTCTTCAATCAGAGCATTAGTTCCCATACCATAAGGACCCTCTTCTACAGACACATAGGTTGCAATTATTTTCCCATTAAAATCTTTATGGTTTTCGGTAAAAGCTTTCAATGCAATCATGGTAGCTGCACAGCCGGATTTCATATCCAAAGCACCGACTCCATATAGCCTGTCGCCTTTTAATTCGCCCTTGGGATTAGTTGTCCAACCGTTAGAAAGCATCACTGTGTCCAAGTGGCTATTAAGGCATATTACAGGACCACTGTTTTTACCTTCTAAATTAACAACAATATTTTTTCCTTTAAAATCAGTAACCTTTGACTCATGGTACTCATGTATGGAAGCTTTAATATTGTTTTTTATAAACCAGTTGTGGACATACTCCATAATTTTGTCTTCCTCGAAATATGGACTATCAATATTGACTAAGTTCATCAATAATTTTGTAGTATGCTCCTTTTCGATTTTATACATTTTGTTCACCTACTGTCCTTTAACATATTATATTTGTCATTCAGAATCTCCGGAATCAACCTCTGCTACGGTATCTGCAGTCTCCTCATACCAAATAAACTTTCCGGTATATGCATAAAGAATTGCAATAACAGGAGTTATATAAGCCAAAAATGCATATGGGAAATACTCTAAAGTATTTACTCCAAGTACTCCTGTAAAGAATACACCGCATAATCCCCAAGGTACCAACGGTGATGTTACAGTACCTGCGTCCTCGCAGGTTCTTGAGGCTACATCAGTCCTTATGCCTAATTTTCTATATGCAGGCAGATACATTCTGCCAGGTATGATAATAGAAACATATTGACTTGCAGATAACATATTTACAATAATTGTAGAGAATACATGTGTGGTAATAAGATTTCTTGCATTTTTTGTAAGTCCTTTCATGCTGTCCAACAGTGTTTCCATTGCACCGGATTTTTCAAGAATACCTCCGAAAGAAAGACCTAAGAAACCTAAGGATACTGTCCACATCATAGACTGTATACCACCTCTGTTAAGGAGTGCATTAACTGCATCAACTCCAACATCAATACTAAACCCATAATTCATAAATGCCATCATTTCTATAATACTAAAGCCTTGAGTCAGCATTGCTATAATCATGGCTACTAAGGAAGCTGCCACCATTGTAGCAAGTGCACTATATTGTTTGACAGCCATAAAGATTACTACAGCTAATGGAATCATGCTGATAAGAGTAGCCCCGAAAGAAATGCTGAATGTTGACGAAATACCGTTCAATATAACATCGACTGCAGATGTATCCACTGATGAAGCGCCGTAGTTCATGCCTAAAATTGCATAAAGAATACATGAAATTATAAACGCGGGAACAGTTGTGTACAGCATGCTTTTAATATGCTTAAATAGATTAGTTTCAGTAACACCTGCTGCTAAATTTGTTGAATCTGAAATTGGCGATAACTTATCTCCAATAACAGCACCTGAAATTACTGCACCTGCTGTCATTGCCGGTGGTATTCCAAGACCCATGCCTATACCCATAAAGGCAACACCAAAAGTTCCTCCTGTTGTATAAGAGCTT
>Ga0265293_10009616_pt1 | contig 13842 bp, 8 predicted proteins | sample Munlanlewell138R_FD_192505 | JGI IMG/M metagenome (GOLD analysis project Ga0265293, IMG submission 192505) | Leachate microbial communities from a municipal landfill in Southern Ontario, Canada - Leachate well 138R | ecosystem: Engineered > Solid waste > Landfill > Unclassified | place: Canada...
TAAATTTTATACCCATCTTCATAACAGTTAATTTTTAAATCTTTTATCATGAAACTAAACCCCTTTTAAATATCATTAAAATTAATTTACCTGAACTTTTCCACTTTATCAAGTTCACTTTTCATTGAAAAGTGAACTTGATAAGTGAACTTTCAAGTGAACTTTTACGCGATTTGTATACTTTTCTGCTATGGAAAGCTGGAAAGCCACTGGTAAGAAGCATAAACGGGGCGATTTTGGAAAACCGTCCCGTTTATGTATTTTCTCATACTAAAAACAAGTAATCTTGATACTTGCTAAAGGGCAAGTAATATTGATAATTGAATTATTTAACATGTATCACTATTATCAGTTGTTATTTGCATCAACATACATTTGGCGCCACCTTAAACCATCCATACTTGTCAGGAACATTTCTCCCAATCTCTTTCCATACATGCCGTCAGTCCAGTATGTCTGATGATATACAGCTCCTGCAAAAACCTTGTCACCAAGCTCAATAAATTCAGCATCATTAAAGTGCACGCCTATCCAGTAATAGACAGGAGTGATCAGATTCTGCACATCGGTATAAGGAGCGGTTGTTGAACCTCCGGGAAGAATGCGGTCAGACCTGTGAAACAAACCATATCCGGAGTTATTGTAATTTTCAATCCAGAGAGGTTTCCCCACATTTGGATCAGGTGTACCATCGGCATTCAGTACAATTTTAGCTCCATCAGGACCCTGATCCATCATCCACCAGAAAACATCCCTTAATGCATCGGGGATAGTATCCCAGTTATCTGTAGGCCAGTAAGTATTTCCCGCATGCTCATACCACTCAATAAGTGCCATGCCGCAAAGTCCCATGTAAAAGGACTGCATGTAGTCATTATCACCATCTCCATATGTCGGATCGGTATAATCATTATTCCTGACCTGACGCAGCTGACTTTCCAGATATTCAACATATTTGCTCACTTTAGCCACATTACGTGTGCCATCGAGCTTTTCTCCCCAAATATGTGCCTGCAGCCAATAGGACATTTCACGCATCCAAGATGCTTGGCCAAATTCAGGATGGTTAAGCGGATCTCCTGTACCATTTGTTTTACCGTCACGGAGCATTAGCAGAGCATCATAGGAATCCTGATCACCGGTTTCCAGATAATGATAGTATAGACCTTTAGGGAAACGCCGCCAATCCTGAACCTTTCCATCATTTGGAATAACATAATTGTTCCTTACAACCTGGATACTCCTTGAAATGTATCTGGCAACATTATTAAGATACAAGGTAGCCTGCGATGAGCTAATGTTAGCGCGGGCGTAATCCCTGATCTGCTGATGGACACGCAGCCCGTCATAATATTGACTGTCCTGTGTAGAAACAGTTTGCTGCCAATCTCCGACTGCTTTCGCGTGGTAAACCATATCCTGCTCATACATTGATAAAAGCGGTGGTTCCGGTGCTACAGGATCTCCTCCTCCAGGTGTAGGTGTTGGTGTTGGTGTTGGAGAAGGAATCGGTGTCGGATCCGGAGCTTCAATCTCATATGCTTCTGCTCCTCCTATACGGGGAGCAATCGGAGTAAGTCCAAAGGCCGGATGTCCCGATGCGGTAATACGTGAAGCAGAAGAATCTACTATACTCTGGAATACATTCTGACGTGTTCCCCCGTCAACAGTAACCCAGGCATTCAGAACTACATCACTACCAACATTTGCTGCTTCTATCTCCAATGTAACCGATGTAGATGCACCTATGCTATTATTTGTTGTAAACCCGGAATCAGAAGCCAGTATAGTCTCAACGCCGCTGTTTACCCGACGCAGGTGCAATCCTCCGTTGCCTCCTCTAAGGCGAAGATCATACACTGTTTCAGAACCCCTCGGGTTTCCGTTGTGGCGAACTCCCGCATATAGGCAGAAGTATTGGTTTGTTCCACCCAGTGTTGCGTTCTTTGCAATTACACGATAGTTTTCACTGTCGAAATTTATATTGGGAACTGCCCACCATGCCATGTGACCATCCGGTTCACCGGGAGCACAAATGCTGTCGGTTGATGCTTCCACAACAAAATCAGATGCATCCGCACCTGTATATGAATGTCCGGAATCAGATATATGCTCTGAAAGATTCTCATCCGTCTGAGCATTAAATTCATCTGAAAAATCCTCCAGCACAGGGGGATCAGTTGGTTCAGGAGTTGGGTCAGGAGTTGGAGTCGGTTCTTCGGCTGCATAAGCTCCGGCACCGCCGATTCTGGGAGCAATAGGAGTGAGCCCAAAAGCCGGACGACCTGCTTCTGTTATCCTTGAAGCGGAGGAGTCTACCACATCCTGAAAAACATTCTGACGTGTTCCGTTATTTACTGTAACCCATGCATTCAGAACTACCGTATCTCCTACCGTCACAGCTTCAATTTCTAAATCAACAGGTGTTGATGCACCAATACCATTATTGGTTGTGAATCCTGAATCAGAAGCCAGTATGGTCTCCACACCGCTGTTTACCCTGCGCAGATGCAGCCCTCCGCTGCCTCCTCTAAGACGAAGATCATACACCGTTTCAGAACCTCTCGGGTTTCCGTTGTGGCGAACTCCGGCATATAAACAAAACCACTCATTTGTACCGCCCAAAGTAGCACTATTTGTTACGGCGCGATAATTACTGCTTTGAGGAACAACATTGGGAGTTGCCCACCATGCCATATGACCATCCGGATCTCCAGGAGCATAAATGCTGTCGGTTGATGCTTCCACTGAAAAGTCCAGAACATCAGCTCCAGCATACGCGTAACCTGAAGGAGAGGTGTATGCGCTTAGAGCCTGATTTGTTTCAGTCACAAAATCATCTGTAAACTCATAGATAGGGCTTGGCGTTGGAGTAGGATCAGGTTCTGATTCAGTTATAAGCTCGATTTTATCGCATATAAGTGTACCATAGTTGCTAAAATTGTTATTAACACTTATCTTTGAATGGTTTCCTGCCGACAATGCAGTAACTTCATATATGGTTACACCCGAGCTACCTGCCGGCACTGTTACCTGGCTCATGTTATACCATGTACCACCGTTTATTACTCTGCCTTCATAATCAAAGCATAGCTTGGGGGTAAATGTTACTGAAGAAGCGGCGTTGTTATACCAGGTTACCCTGATTATTTCACCCTCAGAAAATGTTCTTGGAGTGCCGGTTATGCCCTGGTAATCATAACTTGGATTGTGCCCCGTCACAATTGTTGTACCATCGGGACCCGCACTGCTGTACCCCGTATAGACATCCATAAATGGTGTATTCCATCCGGTTATTCCATATACATTACCAGATCCACCGGAGCCCCAGTCTACAATAACTGCTGCAACCTCTGTTGCTTGTGTTGCATTATACGGAGTTAGAATTAAAGCCGTGAGTAAAAACAATGATAATGCAAGAGAAATAAATCTCTTCTTACTCATGAAATATTAACCTCCTTTGATAGCATCACTTTAAATTAAGTTTTTCAACTTATGATGCTGGCATATACAACTTTAATTTTTGTCTTTACTGAAAATGATGCTTAAATGTCCAGAATTCAAGCCATTTGAAATGCGGTTTCAGAATGTCAGACTTAATGCAGCTATATCGTGTCCAAATTTTAGTCAGGCGTGATGTCAGTATTTTGTTGCTTCCACCCCCTAATAATTTATTAGGCATTAGCACAATCATTAAAATATAGCGTAATTTTATCCAATAATTTCCCCCATAGCAAGTTCACTTTTCATTGAAAAGTGAACTAATAAGTGAACTTTTCAAGTGAACTTTTACACGATTTGTATACTTTTCTGCTATGGAAAGCTGGGAAGTCGCTTAAAAGGCTGATCTTGGTTTTTGAAATGCAATAAAAAGAAAAGTCTGAAAATAAAGTTTGAAGTATGTGTTAAATCCTATTTTTGATTTTCTGTTGACTCCATTTTTATCATCTACAATATGTTGATACCAAGACTGGTTATTTTATTTCAGAAGAAATATGATATTCACAACAGTTTGGCGAAACTGCGAAGTTGGGGGATTTCGCAGTTGATTGTCATACCAAAATGATTTAGAACTTTATTGATTATAAAGACTTAACTGTGTGTTCCAAAACTCATAGTATTGTCCTTTTTTCAAGAGTAAATCATCGTGAGTTCCAGCTTCAACTATCTCTCCATTTTGAAAAAACAACACTAAATCTGAATACAAAACCGACCCCAGTCTGTGCGTAACAAATATACTGGTCTTTCCTTTTGTTATTTCTGCAAAACGTTTATAGAGTTCTGCTTCTTTAATAGGATCAATTGCTGACGTTGGCTCGTCTAATATGAATATGCTGTTGGATTGGAATATCGCCCTTGCCAAAGCAACTTTTTGCCACTCTCCGCCAGATAGTTCAATGCCGCCAAATTCTTTTGATAACATACAATCAATATCAATATCCTTATGAAATTCAGCCTCGGATAATGCCTCCTCAATTCTGGCATCATTGAATCTGTCATCAACACTTGAAATGGAAACATTATATCGCAGTGAATCTTTATACTTTGAATAATCCTGAAAAACTGAGGAAAATTGCTTCCAATACTCATTGCAATCAACAATATTTATTTTAACTCCATTGTATCTAATTTCACCAGCAGAAGGATCAAGTAATTTCAAAATCAACTTTACAAACGTAGTTTTCCCACTACCATTTGCACCCACAATCGCAATATGCTGTCCTTCTGTTATGGAAAAATTCAAATCTCGTAAAACATAATTATTAGTAAGAGGATAGCGATAACTGACATTTACAAACTCTATACCGAGTTCTTCTTTTGCTATAATTGGATTATTCAGTTCATTTTTAATAATTGCACAATCCAAATCCATAAATTCATAGAATTGTTTTATATTATACGTAAGCGTAAAAACAGAACCCACATTTTTAACTAAATTTGACATTGTATAAATAAGATTAATTATGATAGCAAACGTTGCGGCAAGCCCCCCCAGTGAAACAGCCCCAACGATCATTTGATAAGAGGCAAATAGAATACAAAATATTATTACTACATTCCTTAATGCTTCCTCAAAGGATAATAACCTCGTTTTTTTAATTTCAACAATTCTTCTCTTAGTAAATATTTCAGCAGATTTAGATTCGTATTTTTTTTGAAAAAAATCAAAGCCATTTTTTATTATAACTTCTTTTATTAGAGATTGGTCGTATATTGAGTTTCTATAATAGTTGCATTCATTTTCATCATTAGTCAACTGCCTGTTCGCCAATATTGATATTTTATCTCCAATGATTTTGCTTATAATTGTAGGCAATATTGTTATTAAGGAAATTCCACATATTGCTGGACTAATTATAAATAGAGATGCAAAGATTCCGATCGTTTGAGTAATATAACGAACTGAATCTAATCCCAATTGATATAATTGGATATAACTCCCGTGATTAAACTCCCATGCTCTATTTATTTTGTTTTGCACATTTGGTATTTCAAAATATTCGCCATGAATATTTGTTGCTTTTATATTTATGGCTTTATCTAATACTCTCCATGATGAAAAGTTTATAGTGTCCATAAATCTCATCGAAAAGAAGTAGCAGAAATCCAATATAATTTTAATTAGTATATATAAGGATAAAAGGAAAAGGCCGCGGGTTAAATCTTTCTCCACTGATGCTACATCAATGTATTGTTTCCACAAAAAAGTAAAAATAGGTGTTAGAGAAGCCATACAAATAAGAAAAACAGCGTAACCTATAAAAGAAAACATTTGTTTTTTTATGATGTAAGACCAAAATTTAATATAGACACGCAAGCTCATTTTAAGCTCATCATCATCTCTAAGTTCTTTTTCGATCTTAGTAGTGTGATCGTTCATATAGCATTCTCCTTTACGTAAAGGCTTTTTTGCATCTCAAACATTTTTTTGAAATCGCCTTTTTTATTCATAAGTTCAGCAAAAGAACCATCCTCAGTTATTTGATTATCCTTAATTAAAATGACTCTATCGACTTTTGTTGTAAAACCCAAATGGTGAGTAATAAATAATGAAATCTTATTTTTTGTAATAGAATATATCTTTTCAAACATCTCTACTTCTCGAATAGGATCTAACGCGGCAGTTGGTTCATCGAAGATTAAAATTTTTTTCTCTCCAATCAAGGCTCGTGTTATTGCTATTCCTTGCCATTGTCCTCCGGATACATCAATCGCATCCCCAAATGACTTACCAAGCAAAGTGGCATACCCATTACTCAGTGAATCTGCAAGTTCATCAATTTTGAGATACTGAGCTTTTTGTGCAAAGTCTTGTTCGTCTTCATCTTCGCTTAAAGTTATATTTTCTCTCAAAGGCAAACAGAACTTCGCAAAATCTTGGAATGCTACACCAAATGTTTTACTTTTTTCTAGCAAAGACAAGTCTTTAAGATTAATGCCATTTACTAATATTTCGCCTTCAATTGGTTCATATAACCCGAGTAGAAGCTTAATTAAGGTACTCTTTCCAGCGCCATTTTCTCCGACAATAGCAATAGACTCACTTGCGTTAAACTGTAAATTAATATGATCTAGAATGAATTTTTCTTGTTGAGGATATTTAAAGGATACATTCCTGAACTCAATTGTTATAGGCGGGTTTATGTAAATGTCATCGTTATGTTTACTGCTCTTTTGGGTTAACTCTAACACCTCTGAGTATATATTCTTCATTGATTTTATTGTGGTCATTTGCGAAACAAGACCTTGAATTCTCGACAGTATTTTCATTGAAAATATTTGATTTGAAATAGATATAAATATACCAATGGTGATGCTACCGTATAAGTATGAAAGTAAAACTATAATCAGATTGACAAGTATAACTATGTATTCAGTTTTTGCAATTAACGCACTCAAAAAACCATATCTAAATTTAATTTTTAGCACCTTTGAATCTATGCTTTTTTGAGTCTCACTCCAGTCATTTATCATATAGTCGGAGCATCTATTTAATCGAATATCTTTTGCAAATTCTTTTGAACGTAAAATTGATGATTTATAGATACCGCGTCGTCTGTCTGGATTCATTTTATATGTCTTTTTATATTGCTTATCAGCAATTTTAGCAGAAAAATAGCCAACTACGGGAGCTAAAACTAAAACCGATATGGTTAGCCATATTGAAATCTTCACCAAGATGAACATATAAAAGAAAATATTAACTATAAAAGAGATTATCGAGAACACATATGAGATTACTGCTGAATAAATATTGCTTTCTCCTACTTGTTTAATTTTATCATAAGTTTCCTCTTGTTCGTACCTATGGTATGGAATATCTCTTACTAGTTCATTTATTTTTTTATTCCAACTTAAATCAATCAAATAGTTGTATTTCATCGAAACAATATTTGTAATAATACTTAACATTGGCAATAAAAAAGACAAAAAAAGTAGAATTGCTGGTTGTGCAAAATTTAAAATGATAAATTCTGTCCCAACCATACTTTCTACTTTATCGATAAAATATGCTTGCGCATACAGAGAAAACGGTCCGGAAAATGCAAGAACGCACGAAATAAATAAGTTTATTAATAGAGCGACTTTGCTCTCTGATACTATTTCCCATATCTCTTTACGAATTGCCATTTCTATGCCTCCTCGTTAAGATATTTTATTATGACATCAAAAATATCGTCAACTTGATTTATGCTAAAGCATACTTTCCCAGTTATTTTAGAAATTCTGTTCTTGTGTTCATTAATTTCTTTTTCGGTGAGGGGAATAACATTTTGTTCCAAAGGAGAAAAAGATGATTTCACATTACGAAACGATAGAGCGATGCAAATGATATTAGATCCCGTTATAGATTCTGCAAAGTGCAGTGTTCTAATAATATACTCGTCAGTATCGTAGGTGTTAACAACCAAGACTATTGCGTCAGGTTGAGTTGCTGCTAATATCGCGGCCTGCAAAGTCGGAAACATATGCGTATTATATAGTTTGTCACTAATCAAATGAGATTGAAGCTATTATAATATCTTTCTCTAATTTTTCAATTTCGTGAAGTTGATTGTTAATGCCATGAATCATTTCTTTCTCGTTAAAATTGATATTAGACCCATATCCAACGGGAAAAACTTGGTCAATCCCGAAAAGATAACCTTGTGGTTCCGTACACCATTGCCCAACTGTATATCCTTTTTCAAGAAACTTTTTACGCAGTTCCAATTGTAGTGAAAACTTCCCCTGTTTTGAACCTGTTCCTGCAACTGTTATTATTGGTGTTCCAATAATTCGCAACTTTTCACTAATATCATAAGAAATTTTGTCAATATTCATGTTGAAGCAAACTTGATTTTTCTTAGCGAATTGATCCAATATAACATTTGTTATTGTGTCAAAGCTAATCATCATTTTCCCATATATAAGGCAATAATCTATGCAATCCTTGGTGTAATTATGGTTTGTAATTCTATTTAGTTCCGGCAAGTGACCTACAACTAAAACATCAATAGAATCTTTATCGTCCACAATTTCTTGAAAGTCCTGTATTTTGTACTCTTTTGAACTTGCTTTTCTATGAGAAAAAGAAATAGTAGACTTATTGACATTGCCAGTTTGCTTGATATCATAGACATGAGTAATCTCGCACGCCAACAAATCAGAATAGTTTGTTACTGACATTAGCTCCTTATTGAATGGGAAGATAGCCACCCTTTTACCTTTCAAATCAGGATATTGCTTATCTGGTGTTTGATACATGCTGACTTTTTTTATCGCCTGCTTTTTCAATAGAATTTTTGCATCCGCATATGTTTTTACTTCGCCATTTTCAAGCAAAGGTATTAAGTGCGACGTTATATGCGCTGTAGCAAAACTAGCCCCAGCACTAATGATATAGTCGCTAGTCTTTGACCAACACAGTTTCTGATTAATGCCTTTCCCATATACATCAACTATGCCATTTTCGCAGTAAATGAAATCGTTATTCCTTTTACATTCGATATCCCAGTCAACTCCAAGCACAAAAGGAAACGCTGCTGGATATGTAACAGTTCCAAAATTATTAAAGGAAGCAACAATTAGTGTTCCGTTATCGGAAATTTTCTTGCAAACTTGTTCCAACCTGTTATATTGGGAAACAGCACTAATTCCTAAACTTAAATTGAGAAAATCAAAATGCTCATTATGGCATAAATAGTCTAATATCGATATGAATAACTCCTCACTAATTTCATCCAGAGAATCAAATGCTTTGAATACTGTTAATTCAACGGCATTCTCTTGGGTCAATATGCCGCAAATTGCAGTACCGTGCCCAATTCGATCAGAATTGCCTTTAATATATGCGGCGACACCTGTATCGTTGACTTGTTTGCAAATTATATTTTTATTAATTAAGTCGAGGTGATCCAAATTTACCCCTGTATCAATAGTCGCTACTCGAATCATATAATCCTCCGTCAATATAAAGTTTATTGGTAATGTCCAACCAAGCCAAATAAACTTATTTACTCAGCATCCCATTGCATAGCAACCAGAGCTATAGCATACTCCGCTCCAGCAATCAGCTTCATAAGTCGCCATTGGCGCGATGCCGGCGCACAAGAACACCTTGCTCTCCTGATTAAAAGCTCTCTTTTTTAAAGTTTTTTTCATATCAATTACACCCCCTTTCCATTTTGAAGTAGTTACTGTGTTAACAACCCTTTGAATAACAGCCTGAGCTATAGCAAACACCGCTCCAACAATCCGCTTCGTAAGTTGCCATAGGAGCAATTCCAGAGCACAGCATTACTATCGAAAGCTCAAAATTATGCTTCTTAGAAAGCCGTTTTTTCATGATTTTCACCCCCATTCATTATTTCGTAGTGTCAAAAATTCTATACGAATTTCGACCTAAATCATTTATTTCACTGGCTTTCACCAGTTACTTTCGTATCCCCCTTGAAAATTGGAAATTCTACAAGGGCTTTTTTGTATTTGTTGTTAATTTGATGAACCTGTACGCAAGGAATATAGAAAGCTTCAGGTTGATTCTATGCCTGTTATTGAATCATTTGAAAGGCTCGACTACACTCTACTCCTTAAGAAATATCTCGCTGAACATGGAAAACAATTAAAGCCTGTTTCACGCCGTAAAGGTTCTCTTCCCGTTTCTGACGATATTGTTTGCCCTAAATGCGGTGCCCCGCATTCCTATATCTACAGGAATAACGGTAAAGCCAAAAATATTCAGTATCTTTGTAAAGTCTGTGATTTCACCTTCGGGAACTATACTGACTACTTAAAAAGTGTAGCTCTTCGCTGTCCTCACTATAACAGGGTTTTGGAAAGAATCAAAAAGCGTAAGGATTTCAATGTCTTTAAATGCAAGAATCAGAAATGCTCTTTCTATTTATCCAATCTAAAAAGACTTACTCCAGAGGAACGTGAACGCTATGTCACAGATCCACAAGCTTTTAAGCTTCATTACATATACAGGGAATTTACAATAAAATTTAAGCCTTTATCAAAAGAATCTCCTGTTATGCCTGATGTAGACCTATCCAAAATTCATTCATCACCACATACTATGGGGTTGATACTCTCCTACTATGTGAACTACGGTATGAGCTCAAGAATGGTCAAATCCATCATGCGGGATATCCATGGAGTGAATATCTCACATCAGACTGTGATTAACTATGCTAATGCCGCAGCAATGCAGCTTAAACCTTTTGTGGATAACTATGACTATTCATTGACCAGCTCTATCTGTGGTGATGAAACATACGTCAAAGTCAATGGTAAATGGCATTATGTCTTCTTCATTCTTGATACTGTTAAGAAGATTATTACCTCTCATCATGTTTCTCCCAACAGGGATACCATTGCTGCTATCAAAGCTATTGACGATACTCTATCCAAGTACAAGGAGGTTCCAAAAGATCTGAATATGATTTTTGACGGCAATCCAATCTACTTGCTTGCACAGCACTATTTTGCTAGCCATGGCATTCATTTTGATGTTACACAGGTAATCGGATTAATCAATGATGATCCTGTTTCTACAGAGTACAGACCCCTTAAGCAGGTCATTGAAAGGCTTAATCGCACTCTTAAGCGTTACTACAAGTCAACCAATGGCTTTGGTGCCTTTCAAAACTGTCAGAACTACCTGACTCTCTTTACCACTTGGTATAACTTCCTAAGACCCCATAAGTCGTTGAATTACAGGGTTCCAGTAAATATTCCGGAAGTCACAGAGCTCCCGAATATGCCCGCTAGGTGGTTGGAGCTGCTTAACATGGCTCAAGATTACATATTAGAACATCAGGTCGCATAAAGCCAAAACACTATTAAACTAACACTTAAACTGTCAGGACTTATTTCTTCATGCTCAGATATGCGCTAAATGTCTTATTTAGCAGGTTTTGTAGCTTCTAGCTCCAAAAAGTTTGCCCTTTTTCTCCACTCTATTCTACTGTCAAGGTCCAAATTACCGATTACTTACATTTTTGTAATCTCAAATGGTTGCTTTCATAACTCTTTTGACACTACCCATTATTTAATTCTCTAATTCAATATGATCATTGGCATTAGCCGGACATTCTAATAAACAATTCCCGCAATTATCACAGTTTTCTATTGCAACAGGTACAGGATACGGATAATTACCATGACAGACTTCTAATTCTCCATACGGACAAAGTTGGATGCAAGCTAAACAACCTATGCACAGTTCATTTTCAACAACATCATTTACATTTTTGAATTCAGCTAATATTGCTTTTTCAATAATTTTAATTATCTCGGCTTTTTTTCTAAAATACTGTAACAACAAGTATTCATCAGGGACTCCGATATTAAATTCATTCTCAATCGAAACCACCAATTGAATGAATCTTAGGGAATCCATTTCTGATAACAGTTTTTCTTGTATTTCAAGATCTGCATCATATAAACCATTGTCTTCTAATAATTGATTTAATCTGTTTTCTATCACAATGAAACCTCCCAAAAATGATTGTCTGAATTGTAACTTTCTATTTCCAAATAGTCTAACACCCTTTGCTTAAATGATAAACATTTATTTTGCATTATTCCCTGTATTCTAGCGGCACCGCAAGATGTTGACAAACACAGCGGAAAGAATTCGCAGGTATAGCACTCTGTAAGAGGTGCATCAAAAATCCATAGTCTCTCTTTTTCGTTATTAAAACTTAGCTTGCCTTCCTTATCAATAGTACCGACTTTGTTTTCTTCAAACCCCTCAAGTTTAAAATCGCATTTTAAAATATCTCCATTAGCATCTATGGCATATCCGTGTTTTGTGCCAGCCCAACAATCATTATGAGCAAACAGCAAGTTTGTCCATGCTTTAAAGTCTAATTTGTCGCCATATTTTTTCATAATGTTAGATACGTCTTTTTCATGAATTAGTTCTGCCTGCAACTGCTCCGCTTTCATATAATCACTGTCTTTGTAACTCCAATCAAATACAGGAATAAACGAAAAACAAAATCTTTTGTCTTTTCCAAACTCATCATAAAAAAGATTTACAATTTCGTCAGCCCGTGCCAATAATTCTCTCGTGAAATTAATTCGAATAGTTATTGAAAACATTTGGTATTTTATGTTATCTCTAATATTTTTTAGATTATCGAATATGTCTTTAAATGTTGACTCGCCGTTATTCAAAACCCTATGTTTGATGTCTGGTAGACCATCAATTGATATTTGATAAGTAACCACATTATACTTATATAGTTTTTTAAATGTTTCGAGATTCAGCAAATATCCATTTGTAATGATCCCGCAACCATATGTAAAGTTATAGTGCTTTCGTAATTCGTTTATTTTTTCGGAAAAATAACAAATTCCTTTCATTCCAAGAAGCGGCTCTCCGCCAAACCAGCGAATCTTAACATTTTGATAACCATGTATTTTTATCTTTTCTTCAATGAATAATATAAGCGCATCATATTGATTGAAGTTTAAGAAGTGGGCTTCTCTTTTCTGGAAACAATAAACGCAACTAAAATTACACTGATTCGTTGTAAGAATCACAATATCTAATCGCTTATTGAATTCAACAGTATTTTTATAGATTTCGTCAATCACGCTATTCTCATTCTTTGCATTTTCCACAATAACACCATACTTAATCATTTCAGCTAATACAGTATCATTCATGTGAGAGAGCAATTCTTTACTTACCTTAAAAGGGATTATAGGCAAACTTGGATTATTAATTATTTTCACAAGAATATTCGAAATAGTGTTGGTGAGAAGTATATTACCTTCTCTGTCCAACGTTGAAACATTAAACCTTGATAGCTGATATGAATCCCAATTAATCATCATAAACCCTCCAAAATTTTATAAAAGTATTAGTTAAGAACGCCTACATTATAGCCTAATGAGAATTGCAACTGCGAAATCGTAATATTTCGTCCTCTCTACATACTGCACTTTTCAACATTTCATCTTTTTCAGATTTCAGAGCTTTACACATTTCTACTTCAACTACATATGCTACAGCAATATAAATCAAATACAGCAGTCTTAATTTAGGGCATATTGTGCTCTCACACTCTCCCGGATACTGTGTATTTCTCTGTTATACCGTCCTCTCCAGGCATTAAACAAATGCGCTAGGTCACGTTGTTAGCAAAATAATTCCCCAATGTAATAGCAAATATATGCATATTAGCTTTATCAGGAAGTAAAATTGATTTAATAGTTTTATTACCTTTTAAATAATATGTCTGAGCAAGTAATCTAGCGGAAAATTCAGGTACAAATGCTTTTTCCCCAAAGACTGAAACTGGTTTCCCCTGCCATACGGTTTCTTCTCCAAAGCATGGCTCC